>Ga0210050_1000648_pt1 | contig 42788 bp, 48 predicted proteins | sample CryGey132114_all_FD_185463 | JGI IMG/M metagenome (GOLD analysis project Ga0210050, IMG submission 185463) | Groundwater microbial communities from aquifer - Crystal Geyser CG22_combo_CG10-13_8/21/14_all (SPAdes) (version 2) | ecosystem: Environmental > Aquatic > Deep subsurface > Groundwater ... | reverse complement strand
ATTGGCAAAGTTTAATGGAATACCTAAAAGACAGTTTGCGAGGAATCTGATAGAATCAGAGTGGCGATTCAATCACCGAGACGTGTTGGAAAAATCGCTCAAAGATATTAGCCTGTAGTGTCGCTTCTGCTAGTCAAGACCCAAAATGAAAAGGCATCTTGGGTTTGTCTGACCGCCCCTACGCCTTTTTCAACCCTTTTTATTAATAAGGGAGGCTAAACGAGTCGATATTCATCTAATCTCCTTCATCAAACTATACTAACTTTCACTTGTAGAGGGCCATAATACAACCCTCATTACGGACACGTTATAGCACAAAACCACCCAAAATACAACACTATGGGTTGGTGTATAATAAGTTCCTCCCTCTTCCCCATTACCTCAAAACGACCAGAAAACCCCCATTTAGCGAATTATCAATTCCACAGGTAGCCACAATGCGGTTCCGTGTTATAATCTTTCTGATATGGCAACTACAACATTACCGTCACTTGAAGAGATGCTCGAGGCCGGTGTTCACTTTGGACATCAGACCAATAAATGGCATCCAGGCATGAAAAAATTTATCTTTGATGCACGTGAGGGAATTCACGTCATTAATTTAGAAGACACCTACTCTCAACTTGAGAAAGCTTTTGATTTTATTGCAGAACATATTAGAACAACACCAAATCCCCAGATTGTATTTATTGGAACTAAACGCCAAGCGGCACCTGTAGTAAGAGAAAAAGCAATTGAAGCTGGCGTATTTCACGTTACAAACCGATGGCCTGGTGGTCTCATTACAAACTTTAATGAACTAAAAAGAGCAATCAAACACTACAACGAGCTTGGACAAGTAATGAAAGATGCCAAACAAATGGAAGCATTAACAACAAAAAACCGCTACGCAACAATAAAAGAACATACAAAATTAGGAGTTATTTTCGAAGGCGTTTCTGGTTTAACCAAACCACCAACACTTTTGGTAATTATTGATCCACGTCGTGAAAAAACTGCTATTAACGAAGCAAGGCTTAAAAACATACCTACCATTGGAATTATTGATACCAATACAGACCCTTCACTTGTTGACTTGCCTATTCCTGCAAACGACGATGCTCTAAAAAGCATTGAACTGATTTTAGGTTCAATTAGCAAAACGGTTCAGAATACGCGTTTAGCTCAAAAAGAGAAGGACGATAAAAAGAACGAAGATACAAAAGAATAGTATGGATATTCAGGTTATTAAACAATTACGTGAAGAAACTGGTGCTGGAATTGTTGACGTAAAAAAGGCACTTGAGGATTCAAATAATATTGAAGAAGCAAAAAAGGTATTGGCCGAGAAGGGTTTGGCTCGGGCAGAAAAACGTGCAGATCGAGAAGTAAGTGAAGGTCTTGTATACTCTTATATTCACGGTGAAGGTCGAGTTGGTGTTTTAATTGAGCTTAACTGCGAAACTAGTTTCGTTGCAAAAACAGAAGAGTTTTCTAAACTAGCTCATGAACTATGCCTACAAATTACATCAATGAACCCAGAAACAGTTGATGAATTATTAGACCAAGACTACATCAGAGATACAGGAAAGAAAATTTCCGAACTTATTGCCCAGCTTACTGCAAAAACCGGAGAAAAAATATCTTTACGAAACTTTACTCGATACAGTTTAGGAGAATAGGTATTAAAATTCCTCTCTCCCCCTTTTACACATACTCGCTTCAATACAGTTTTCTCATAAGCTAAGGTGTTATAATATTCTTACTATGATAGCAACAATGCTTATTGATGCCGAAAAGAAATTTGAATCAACCAAAACCTTCCTTACACAAGAACTTGCGGTCATGCGAACTTCACAAGTATCCCCTGCCCTTATTCAGGATATTGAAGTATCAGCATACGATGGAACGTATACCCTTAAAGAACTCGGTGCTATCTCATTACAAGACGTAAGCACCCTTGTAATTCAGGTGTGGGATGAGTCTGTTATTACTGGAATAGAAAAAGCTCTTGTACAAGCACAACTTGGTGCCTCTCCTGCCGTTGACGGTATGACAATACGTCTCGCAATCCCATCGATATCTCAAGAACAACGTGATGCAATAATAAAAACCGTAAAACAAAAAACTGAAGATGCAAAAGTAGCCGTAAGAAATATTAGACAAGATAAAAACAAAGCATTTGACGAAATGGAAGAAAATGGAAAAATTTCTGAAGATGAAAACAAACGTGCTAAAAAAGATTTGCAAGAAATGGTAGATTCCGCAAACACCCAGCTTGAAACTATTAGAGATAATAAGATACAAGCCTTACGCTCGTAACGTAAATACTTGCATTGCAAAATCCCACCATTATTAGGCCTAATACGATACAATAAACCACATGTCCGTCTTACTTACTTTCATTCCCGTCATCTCACTCCTTATACTAGTCCATGAATTTGGACACCTTATTGCCGCCAAACTAACCGGCATGAAAGTTGAAGAATTTGGCCTTGGGATGGGTCCTCGTCTCCTGAAAGTTTGGAACGACGGAGAAACTGTTTATACCATTAATGCCTTACCTATCGGAGGGTATGTAAAAATTTTGGGAGAAGACTCCATTCCCGAGAATGAAAAAGAGCGATCCTTCTCATCAAAACCCCTGTGGGCACGAGCTTTAGTCTTAAGTGCAGGGATTTTTATGAATTACGTACTCGCACTTGTTCTTATCTTTGGACTTCTCACCTTTGCGGGAGAACCTACACTTCAAGTCGTTCTCCCCATTAGCTCTATAACAGAATCATCTCCTTTAAATGATACCCTCACAACAGATAAGATGGTTATCGTTGGGTACAAAGATCAAGATGGTATAGCCCACACGTTACAAAGTGATATGGAGTTTATTGATTATGTTAAAGAAAATGCAGGAACTTCTGTTTCCCTTTTACTTCTTGAGGATGGGGCAGATATAGCCAACACTCCAACTGAAATCACTGTTATCCCTCGTAAAAACCCTCCCTCTGATGAAGGTGCTTTGGGCATTGTGATTGAACCAACACCAGATAGCTATTTTATGAACTACACCGAAGTAAAACCACTGCAGATTCTCCCAAAAACATTCTCAATTACCCATAACCTCCTTAAAGCAATGGTTGTTGGTATGTATGATATGTTTAGTAACCTATTTCTCCATGGTGTAGTCCCATCAGACATAGCGGGTCCTGTTGGAATAGCAAAACTTACCGATCAAGCAGCCAAACAAGGTCTTTCCTATCTTACTCAATTTACTGCACTCATTTCCTTAAATTTGGCTGTATTAAACCTTTTACCTATACCTGCACTTGATGGTGGACGCCTGTTTTTTGTACTCATTGAATTAGTAACACGCAAAAAAGTACCTCAAAAAATTGAAGGCTGGCTACACACAATTGGATTACTTTTACTTTTTGCTCTTCTTGCATTAGTTTCTATAGTTGACATTAAACGGTTCTTTTAACGCTACTTAAGAGTTCTAGTCATTAACTTTATTAAACTTGGTACAATACACACATGGTGGAAGAGGAAGCTGTATCATTGATACGGTTACATTCAATAGAGGGGTTTGGCAACTCTGGCATTCTTGCTGCTTTTAAAAAAACACAGAATCCCAAAGAAATACTTGCACGAATAGACGAATTTTCCTACAAACCTATTAAGAATTCACTTTCCGTTCACGATGCAAAAAAACAACTGGACTATATTAACCAAAATAATATTTCGATCATTCCCATTTATAGCCCCCAATACCCTCCCCAACTTAGAACAATCGAAAAACCACCTGCCATCTTATACTCTTTAGGTAATGAAAAATTGCTATTAAACCAATCTTCTCTTGCCGTAGTAGGAACCCGAAAATATAGCCCGTACGGCAAAGAAGTATGCTCTCTGTTGTTACCTGAAATTGCTAAACACTCAATTCCCATTGTTTCAGGAATGGCAATTGGAATTGATAGCTTTGCACACGAGCAAGCCCTTAACAATAATGGACCAACGATTGCAGTTTTAGGTAGTGGAGTGAATATTATTTCACCTATGCAAAATACTCATCTGTATCACCGTATTGTTGAATCTGGTTGCATTATCTCCGAATTTCCTATTGATTTTCAAGCGCAACGGTACACATTTACTCAACGAAATAGGATTGTATCTGGCTTAGCAAAAGCACTTTTAGTTATTGAGGCTGGTGAAAAATCTGGAACGATGATAACAACAAATCATGCACTTGAACAAGGTCGTGAAGTGTGTGTGGTTCCAGGTCCGATCACATCATTTTCATCACAAGGCACAAATAAACTCTTACAGCTTGGAGCAACACCGATTACCAATCCACAGGATCTTCTTGATATCTTTTTACTAAAAACTGCCCCTTTCAAAAAACCAATCCTATCAAACCCTACCCATCAACTGATTGTAAATGCCCTATATGACGGCAGTAGAACTATTGAAGACCTTAGTATAAAAACAGGATTGTTACCAACAGAACTGATGTTGGCAACATCAGAACTTGAACTTGATGGCACTATTACTGGTGAAGGAGATTATTCATTTACGTTGCGATATTAATCGAATGCATAAACGCCTATCGTTTACCCTCTAAATACTCTCCAAAGTACCAGTCAATAAACTCTCTGGCAACATCTGCTGCGTACTCAGACTTGTCACCAGATTCCAGCATAACAACAAAACTTATTTGCGGATCTTCAACTGGTGCATACCCAGTTACCCACGCATGCGTCGAATACTCACCTTTTGCATTAAGAGTTCCAAACTCTGCAGTACCTGTCTTTGCAGCGACTGGAACTTTTGCACCCCGCAAGGGAAATACTATACCTACACTAACAGCATCAATCATTCCTTGTCTTGAAAGCTTAAGGTTTTGCAATGAAACAGGGTTTTCAATCTGAGGTGTGTTTTCAACAGCAACTCCACCAATATGCGTTACTACATGGGGTACAGGTACAGAGCCATCCGTTGCAACAATATTTGTTAAATTAAGAACCTGAAGTGGTGTTGCCAATAAATCACCCTGTCCAATGCTTAAGTGATACGTGTTACCTAAATACCAATCTTCATTTCGAACCTGTTCTTTCCATAAAGGATCAGGCACAAGCCCTGCATTTTCACCTGGAAGATCTATACCTACTCGAGAACCAAAACCAAATGTGCGTAATGCTTCAACCACTCCATTAACCCCCAACCCCTCGATTTCACACCGAACCGTTCCTACTTTACATTCAGGAGGGTACCCTCCACCAACCTTGTAAAAAAATATGTCTGAACTATTTGCTATTGCACCGGGTAAATCCATCATCCCATGAGGACCTCTTCCCCACGAGTAGGTCCAGTCCGGAAAATCAAACCCATTAATACTAATGACTTGTGGACTCCCCGATATTTGAGTACTAGGCTTTATGACACCCTTTTCAAGTGCCATCGCTCCAATTGCCATTTTTACCGTTGACCCCGGTGGATATGAACCGCTCAAACCTCTGTTAATAAGTAGCGCCTCTGGGTTTGTTAATACATCAACTACCTCCTTAGAACTACCTGTTGTAAATACATTATTATCATAAGTTGGAAGACTTACCATTGCATAAACCTGACCTGTTCGAACGTTGGTGATAATTGCACTCCCCCCTGTTGAACCAACTTTTGTTATATATTTCTCCATCAACTCAAATAGTTTTTTCTGAACATTTATGTCTATCGAAAGGGTCAGTTCATCTCCTGGAGTAGATTGTGTAACTTCGATCTCCTTGTTTACCTTACCAGTAGCCTCAACCTCAACAACATACTGCCCTACCTCACCACGTAAGTCTGATTCGTATTGATACTCTATGCCGGTTTTTCCTACAAATCCCCCAAAAACATATGTACCCGCATCAGAACCATAAAACTCATCGTCTGAAATCTTCCCCGTATATCCTAAAAGTGAAGACATATACTTACCTTGCGGGTACTGTCTTAACGCACTCTTAACAACGGTAACCCCAACTAATTCATCATAACGAGATTGAATAACAAGTTGTTTTTCGTGACTAATATTTATTGCAACGACCATTGAGTCAAATAGACGCGTTTGGGCTCTTTTAAAGCCATCTGAAAGCTCCTCAATGGGAATTTCAAGGATATCTGCAATCTTTTGCTTTATCGATTCAACATCATCTGGTAACTCATTGTAAATAATATGTAATGAATAAGAAGGAACATTTCGTGCCAAAACTTCTCCTGCCCGATCATAGATTACACCCCGATCGGCTGGAGTGTACCTAGAATAAACCCTATTTCTTTCAGCACGAACGACATACTCCGAACCCTTAACTACCTGAAGAAAAAAAACCCGCTGCAAAAGGATAAGTACAATAATTCCAATTACTCCATAAAAAACATACATTCTCCACCAGGTAATATCTTCGTGTTCCCCAAAAAGAGATCGCATTCCAGACATACCTTCTTTCCAATCATTTGCAGTTGTTGTGGCCTTTCTACTTAACTTACTGCGAACACCTGAAGCAGTGTACATTCCTTCCATGTATTCGTCCCCTTGGCTCATGAAACGAACCCTCCTTGCGTAATGAGAACATAAATTACAACCGAGACAATAAAACTTACAAACCGAGCTACTGTTTTATGGGTTATCGCATACGTCTCAATCAAATGAATAGATAGTAAACTGAGAATGCTCGCACTCATGTGAAGTCCAAACAGGGAATTTCCCATACTATCAAGAATAATCCCTCCAAGAACTGTCATTATGAGCAAATGCCTATGAATAAAATATGGATACACAACCCATACCGAAACAATAAACACAGGAAACACCCATCCAAACACAACTAAAAATGGCGCCCAGGCTACCTGAGCAATGCTGAGTAAAAATAATGATAGTAATCCTATATATCGTGTCATGGTGTGATAATAAATACTGAACGCACTGTCTGTAGATCCCAACTTGTTGATAATGATGCTGACTTAAATAACTCTGTATCTGTAGAATTGACCGATTCAATAACTCCAATTATCAAGCCACGTGGGTATGTTCCTCCTTCGCCTGATGTTATAACAACATCCCCTTTTTGAATCCCCTCTTCCTGAAGAACTTCTGTTAATGCAATTCTGTTATTAAAACGACCAATCGATAAACCATTGACTGCAATCGCCTCCCCTTGTTGTACATATGAAGGTACCCTGCTATTTACCGAAACAAGAGGTAACACATACGACTGGGACTCTGATACATGGGTAATGCGACCAATAAGTTGATCACCAACAAGTACAACCAGCCCAACAGTTACATTATCTCTTGACCCTTTATCCAAAATAAGAACAATATCATTCCCTTGATGTAAAGCACCTACACTCTGGGCAAGAATTCTTTGAGATACCCGAACCCCTTGAACACTCAACTGATCTCGCAATACTCTGTTCTCTGCAATAAGATCACTTTGGGAAACTAGCTGTGCACGCATACTGTCATTTTCGTTCTGAAGTGCCATATTTTTACTATGTACATATGGCAACTCAACGACAAAAGAAATTGCATCATGTACCGTAAACCCAATGGTATACAAACCCAAACTAATTGGCTCAACTACCGGTTGAACAATTGTACGTACTGCACCCAAACCAATTACTTGGTCAAAAGACATTAATGTAAATGAAAGTAACAAACTAAAGATATACCACCTTTTCATAGGTCTATTATATAGTCAGAAACCATGCCCACCTAATGCAATAACCTGACAGTTTATTTGACTACCACTACAGCAAATTTTAGTCACTTTACAAAAAACATGCATAGCTACTCACGTATTTTTGCTCAATCCCTGCTATAATCTTGACAGATTATGGCTATCAACCTTTCCGACAAACTGTGGCGATACATCGCCCACGATATTGCAATTGATCTTGGAACAGCAAATACACTTGTACACGTCATGGGTAAAGGTGTTGTTATTCGCGAGCCCTCTACCGTTGCTATTCATAAAAAAACAAAAGCTATTCTTGCGGTTGGAACTGAAGCAAGGAATATGGTTGGTAAAACCCCCGCATCAATAATTGCAGTTCGACCCCTTCATGATGGTGTAATTTCCGATTTTGATGTTGCAGAAGCTATGCTCAAATACTTTATTAGAAAGGTACATACATCACACTCACTTCTTGATATCAAAATTCCACGCCCACGGGTGGCTATAGGAATCCCATCAGGGGTTACTGAAGTTGAAAGAAAAGCAGTTGTTGATGCAGCAACACGAGGTGGTGCCAGAAAAGTGTACTTGATTGAGGAACCTATGGCTGCTGCAATTGGAGCAAACTTACCAATCAATGAGGCAACTGGAAGTATGGTTGTTGATATTGGCGGTGGAACATCAGAGGTTGCCGTTGTCAGTCTTGGTGGCATTGTAACAAGCCGATCAGTTCGGGTTGCAGGTGATGAATTCGATGAGGCTATTATTGAATGGGTCAAAGTTAATCACAATATACTCATTGGAGAACGAACAGCTGAAGAGGCAAAGATGGCTATTGGTTCCGCACTACCTGTTGAAGATGGTGATGTAAAGGAATTTAATGTCCGTGGACGAGACTTACGAACAGGCCTTCCCAAAGAAATAACACTTACAGAAAACGATCTCGCCGAGGCTTTAAATACACCTCTAAAACTCATTGTTGAAAATATAAAAGACACAGTAGAAGAAACTCCTCCTGAAATTCTATCAGATTTATTTTTGCAAGGACTTGTGTTAACTGGTGGCGGTGCCCTTATAAAACGTCTCGACAAACGTATTGCAAACGAAACAAAAATGCCTGTTATGGTTGATCAAGATGCACTAACAACGGTAGTTCGTGGATGTGGTATGGCTCTTGAGAATATTGATCTTCTTAACAAGGTAAAGATTGCTTAGATACATTACTATGAGAATTATTTTTTTTGGGACTGACTACTACTCTACCCTTGCACTCAATTATCTCCTGTCTCACGATGCTCAAGTAATTGGTATTGTTACTGGTACAAAAAAAGGATCCCTACCTTTTGAGTATGAATCGGTACATGACATTGCAACAAAAAACAATATCCCAACTATTCATGTTGGTTCAAAAACCGATCTCATTAACTCAAAAGAAACCATACAATCATGGACCGGTACTATTGGGTTTGTATCTTCTTTTGGAGTAATTATCCCACGAGAAATATTTGAAATTCCAATCTATGGAACTCTTAACCTTCATCCATCTCTGCTACCAGCATACCGAGGTCCAAGCCCTATGGAACAAACAATTCTTGATCAACAAACTCGCACCGGTGTAACTATCATGAGAATTGATACTGGCGTTGACACCGGAAACATCATCGATCAGAAACAGGAAAGTGTGCTTGAAACCGATACTACCCTTTCACTAGCCCAGAAACTGTATCCTATTGGGACCCAAATGTTTATAGATCAACTATCAAAACACCCTCACGGAGATTTTAATGAAAACCCACAAATTAATGATAGTGCAACCATAACTTCACGCTATACCAAAAACGATGCTCGTATTGTCTGGAATACAACAGCACAAAACATATCGGCACTGGTACGGGCATATTATCCAAAACCGCTAGCCTGGACTACACTTTCTGAACTGGTTTCACACTTTTCCAACAAAGGTGTTAAAAATGATTCTATTGAAAAACGAGTAATCATACATAATGGTATTGTTGAAAATGACATGTTTACTCCATCACATGTTCAACTGGAGGGGAAAAATATTATTGACTGGAAAACATTTAGAAATGGCTATTTATAAGTGTTTTTACATATGTGAACCCGTAAAGACACACTAATTACGCATCATAAAAATCACCGCTCTAAAAGCCTAAACCAACGTCGCACATATATTCCTTTGCCCCTTAAGTAAAAACCGTTCCTTGACCATAATTACGCATAATCATATATTGATTATGGTAATGCGTATGAAGGTTAGCACATCGAAAATCCTGCTGGATTTCGCGAACAATGTATTCGTACGATTTTGTCCGTCGTATTTGATAATACGGGAAAACTATATCTAAGCATTCTTTGGAATACTTATGCGTTTACCCACCTTGCCATATCGGGGCAAAACATGAATACTCAGTGTAAAAACTGCTGCGGTTCGGCGGGATGAATTTATCTTTACTGGTACCGTCACATGACGGTATGACACCCACCACATGGTGGGTGTTTTTATATCAATGTCTGTTGGTTCATTCGCACGTATACGTTACAATATCCCTCGTACATACTGGCTGGATGAAACATGCGTGAAAACAAATTACGAGTGAGAACCAAATGTTTCGAAAAAAGTGGAGTTTTGTAATCAAATACTCACGTTTTCCGAAAAGAAGATTTAGGTAAGAACCTTAGAAAAGGAAAAAAGAAAGTTGAGTTTTCCGAAGGAAATACTCATACAAACTAAATGTATACATTTAGTTTGGCCGCCTTAGCTCAGTTGGTTAGAGCGACGGTTTTGTAAACCGTAGGTCCGGAGTTCGAATCTCCGAGGCGGCTCCAGAAGAAAAAATAATTCAAATATTTTTAGCACTTCAGAAATCATGAACGAGGACAAAAGAGAACAACTACGTCAGATAACTCAAACGGCATATCACGCCTACTATTCTCGAATTAATGCTAGGCAACCAATTATCAACACATATAACAAACTTCTAACGGAATATGAAAAAATTTCACCGGTTACCATTACATATGAATCACCCCACACCCAAGAAACATTGCAAACATACCCACACTTTCTATTAGTAGCAAACCACTTGCCCACTCCCCATCTAGTCGACATAAGAGACAATCAATTCCTTGACGAACTTGGACTTTACCCAAACATGAGAATCCACGCATGGTATGACCCCAACGAATTTAGATACTATCCATTGGTAAAAGTTATTCCAACCAATTACTCACACCATGTAATAACAGGAACAAAACCAGATTTATTGGGGAAAATTGCAGCCCTTAGAAACGATATTCAAGTGCCTCCTGAACCTTCATCTGGACGTACTCCTTATGTCATTGAGGAGATGAGGAAATATATTGAAACCACCGATAAGAGCGCATTCTTAATCTTTCCAGAAGGCCGAGATACAGAGGGGTTCTTAGATCAATACCACTACTACATGTTTGACTTACGAAAAGGATTTGCCGTCATTGCAAAAGAACTTGAACTCCCTATACTCCCCGTATCTGTCGCATTTGACCCAGAAAAATTCAAACACCACCTTTTTGTTCACAATATAATTACACCTGCCCAAGTTAATGCCACGACTATTGAAAATTTAGTTTCACAACTTAAAAACTCGTTCACAACTGGAATCCCCACTGCACTGCCAAAAGTAGATGTTACGTGGATTTCAGAACAGTATCAATAAACTAGGAAAATAGCAGGGGCAATACTTCAGTGAGACGATTTGCAACATATGCATGCCCCGCTTCGTTCAAGTGAATTCCGATATCTTCGTCCAAAAAATCACGAAAGCGTTCATTTTCCTTCCACTCATGCCATAGATCTAAATATGGAATATTGTGACGCGTTGCTACATCTCGTAGGGCATTAACATATTTTTCGATATCATTTACAAAGAAGAACCCATCATACTTATCATCAGCTGTTTTATATGGATTATTTTCAACCATTGGGAAACGCAAGATGAAAAATATTTTACTTCTTCCATTAATAATCTTAATAATCTTTTCAAAATTCTCTACAAAAGTTTCAAGAGAAACCTGTGGTTTTATATCAGGACCTCCGTCTCTAAAAGAATCATTTGCACCCATCTGAAAAACACAAACATCTGGCTGCCTATGCTCATATTCCATCGGAAACCTTTCGAGGACTTGTGTTGATATTTCACCTGGAACACCAAGATTGTATACACTTCCACCTTCGTATTCATCCTCATACCAATTGCGAAACCTGCCCACATACCCTCCCTCTGGATCACTTTCACCATAAACAGATGATGAACCCCAAAATGCAATTTTTACAGGCTTTGTTTCCATTGATATATTGTAGCAGATTCTAAAGATTCACACTGGCATAAGGCCAAATACTTAACAAACAAGATATAATACACACCAATGTTACAAAAAAAACAACATCACATCACAAACCTGTTCGAATCCTTTTACCTTGAGGCCTACAAATTATCTGTAAGCAATCCAGAAAAGATTAAAATATTGTACCAAAACACTCTTGCTTCCCTCTCTATCCTTATGCCGTTATCAACGACCTATTCCCCAGACTTTGATCAAACTAAAATTCCACCAAAATTTATTACCATTGCAAATCATTTTAAAAGTATTTGTATTGCAAATATTGATAATGAGAGCGTTCTTAATGCGCTTTCGATTGACAAGTCAACCTTGCCACATCATGGAATTGACCCTTCCCCCATCAGGCATTACTCGGTCATACATTCACTCAAAAAGTTTGACATCAACCATCATATAATCTCAGGGAAAATGCATGAATCTCTCGATAATATTTTTAAGCCACTGGGAAGCATTATGATTTCAGGAAGTAACTCAAAGGGAAATTATGAAACGTTAAAAATGGAATCCGAACATATAGCTTCTGGCAAAAGTAGTATCACAATGTTTCCCGAAGGGGCCAACACTGAGCGTAACCCCTTGCAAAACGAGCACCTGGTATTACCTTTTAAAACAGGTTTTGCCGTACTTGCAATAGATCTTTCTCTACCAATTCTTCCCATATCAGTTGCCTTTGACCCACAAACCGACACCTTTAAAACATATGTTCATAGTTTTTATTATCCTAAAGATTTACAAGGACTAGAACCACAGGTAATCGCCCAACAAATGAGGGAACTCGTTATTGATGGTATTAAAAAAGTCCACTCCAGTGCAATCCTCACATTACCTCATTTTCAAGAGAATTAGAGTTACATTGCCACCTAGCTGAAACTTGTTATAATAGCCATGACAACCGGAGGTCGCATAGTGGCCAATTGCACGAGGCTGTAAACCTCGCGGGAACTTCCCTACGTAGGTTCGACTCCTACCCTCCGGACCACTCATTTCGCAAGCGAAATAGTGAGTATTGCTTCGCAAACTCAACGAATGTCTCAACAAGAAATCTTGGCAGTTTCATTTGTAAACTACATTTGGATATGCAACAGTGAGCTAGATTCACAAACTTCACCATGTACTCTATTTATTCCTCTCTGGTAATAAAATATCTGCGCACTTCAGGTTATACTAACTGTATGGTTATTGCATTTATTGGCCCGGCCGGCAGTGGAAAAACAACGCTTGCCTCACAGGTAGCGAAACACTTTAACGTTCCATTCTGTGACGGGGATGACTTCTATCCCCTATCTGTCCGAAAACAAATCGAACCCGCTTCACCAAATAAAAAGAATAGTCTTCAGCTAGGTCTCATATATAAACCTTTACTCAACAAGGTCAAAACCATACTTTCTCAAGAGCCCGTCTGCATAATCACCCACTCGTTTAAAAAAAGATTGTTTCGGTATATGTTTGACAACGAATTTGGCAAAGACATGGTGTGGGTATTTGTTAAACCTAATGAGGAGTTGCATCTTGAAAAGTTATTTGCCCGCGAATGGAATGACCCAAATAGAAGCATTCATGTTGAATCCGAACTAAAAAGCCGCTTGCAGAACCGTACAGAAAAATACTGGGCCGAGTTTGAAAATACAGATTATACAACGGTGATTGAAATACAAAACAATTACGACAAACAGTCGATCGACCGCGCAATCCTCGCTGTTTTACCACTCATTAAAAGATAAATCCATTTGCAATAAATCAATATCCAGAATTGGTTTTGTCTGCCAAACTGATTTACAAAATCCTGTAACCAAATTCACGTTTTCACCTTCTACAAAGGCAAACTAAACATTCAATGTTTAGTGAATAGTGATATAAGAGCTATTTATATTGTGAGGATTTCTTCAGCCCACCAACAACACTTTTAATAAATTTTTCGTTATATTTGCCCGAAGCACGTAAAGAATCTTCAACTTTGGAGAGTGGGTTAGCCTGAAAAGAATCCATCTGAATCTCCTCATCCAAATTAACATCTGACACCTGAGTAGTAAGATACCCGCGAAGAAGCATCCTGAAAAACTCCGATTTTGACGCATACGCACCGGACTTTACAGCCTCTTCTACATTATCAGCCATCGTTTTTGGTAACGATATGTTTATTGTTCTCATGTGTGTATATATACACACAACATCAACATATGTCAACATCCCCCAACATATGCAAATTATTGACAAATATTGGCAATTTGATATGATCGTCGCTATGATGAAGATAGTGCCCTTGCGTAAGGATTTAAATAAAAAGCTAATACAACATGGTCTTGATAAGAAATTCAATAAGCAAATTTCATTTTTATTAACCAACCATAAGCATCCATCACTCCATTTAGAAAAACTCGAACCAAAACATTTAAATATCTACTCCTTCAGAATCGACAAAAAGTGGCGTGCGATTGTTATTTAGAACCAACTTACCAGAGAAATTGAAATTGTAGATATCAACCCCCATTACAACGATTAACAAACGAAATAGATCCCACACCGCGCGTCCTGTATAATTTTCTCATGGACGTTCAAAAAAAACTTGATATCATTAATGAAGTTGGCGAAGAGATAACAACGGTGGAGGAACTGAAAGTTCTTCTAGATTCCGGTCAGGAATTAGTTGCCTATGATGGGTTTGAACCAAGTGGACGTATTCACCTACCCCAAGGCTTATTGCGTGCAATAAATATCAATAAGATGATTGAAGCCGGAGTTAAATTTAAAATGCTTGTTGCAGATTGGCATGGCTGGGCAAACCATAAAATGGGTGGGGATTTGGGAAAAATTAAGCTTGTAGGCGAATATTTTATCGAAGTGTGGAAAGCTTCCGGACTAGACACCTCAAAAGTTGAGTTTGTGTGGGCGAGTGATTTAGTAAAAGAAGACGGCTACTGGGATTTGGTAATGAAAATTGCAGTCAAAACAAATCTTGCCAGGGTTCTACGAACTACTCAAATCATGGGGCGTGGAGAATCTGACACGTTAACCGCTTCACAAGTCCTCTACCCCCTCATGCAAACAGCTGATATTTTCATGCTTGGTGCAAACATTACCCAACTTGGAATGGACCAAAGAAAAGTTAACATGCTTGCTCGTGAGGTCGCAGAAGAATTAGGATATACAAAACCAATTGTGGTAAGCCATCATATGCTACTTGGACTTTCCTCACCTTCAGAAACAGGAAACGAGGAGTCTGCTACTGACCGTGCTATTCGCCTTAAAATGAGCAAGTCAAAACCAGATAGCGCAATCTTTATGACCGATTCGAGGGAAGATATTGAACGAAAGATTAAAAAAGCATGGGCACCAGAGAAAATAACAACAGAAAACCCCATTCTTGAGTACTGTAAATATGTAATCTTTGCAAAGGAAGATTCTATGAAGCTCGAAAGACCTGAAAAATTTGGTGGTGACGTAGAATACGTATCATACGCTGACCTTGAAAAAACCTATGCTAACGGCTCATTATTCCCACTCGACCTTAAAAACACCGTGATAGAATACTTGAACGGATATCTTGAACCAGTGCGTACATACTTTGAGGAGAATGATGATGCTAGAAAACTAAAGGAAGAGGTTGAGTCATTTGAAGTAACACGATAAGAATTTTTTTGATTCGTTATAGAGGTTTTCTGACTATCCCACATTGTTTATATTTAGGTATAATAAGAAGGCGTGTGTAGGGGTATAGTGTCAGCGGCTAGCACTACGGTCTCCAAAACCGTCAGCCCAGGTTCGAATCCTGGTACCCCTGCCAGAGAATGTATACGGTATGCCGAGATAGCTCAGTTGGTAGAGCGCATCCATGGTAAGGATGAGGTCAGGGGTTCGATTCCCCTTCTTGGCTCCACGATAAAAATTGAAATTTTTATCTGGCAGTTTACAAAGTAAACTACACCTCCCTATTCATAAACATTTAGTTTCTAGAAGTTTTCTACGAAAACTTCACCACTGTTATTTACTCCCTGATAGTTTATATATCTTTGGATTGTTGGATTAAAAATATTGCCATAAAACCCCAAAGGATTTTCCATGGTATAACTCGAACTTGTAAAAACCTTCCCTTTCTCTGCTATAATGTTGTCCATGGCTAAAAAGGATAAAAGGATTTACGAATTCCGTTGCACTACGTGCGGTAAACCTATGCATTATCGTGCAATGACGGAGCGAAAAGATCAGCAACTAACTGAAATGAAAAAATTCTGTAGTCACAAAGACTGTCAGACACACCGTGTGTTAAAACCGCATCGAATTCCCCGCCCAAGCTAGTCAACTGTATAATAGTCTATTACCGGACTTTTCTGTATAATCTCTGTTATGTACCATGTGTACTTGTTAAAAGACGACTCTTCAAAACTATATCTTGGATATTCTAGAAACCTTAAATTAGCAATGGACCAGCATTTACATGGAAAAATTGCGGCAACTCGAAGAATGAACAATCCTTTTCTCTACTATTACGAATCATACGACGATGAACATATTGCAAAAGAAAGGGAGAAAGATTTAAAATCATACGGTCAAAGCTACAGCGATTTGTTAAAGAGGATACAATTACATATCGTATAGGTACTCTCGTAGGCCCTTATTGTCAGAGGCTATCACTACGGTCTTAAACCCAGCCGCTCGTGAGCAGCTGGGCGAATCCTCTAGGGCCTGCCAAAAGAAAAGCCCACATTGTTATGCAGGCTTTCTTTACCCTTTACCCTTTACTTCAAACTTTCTAATTGTGTCGCGAATACAAACTGCAACATCAACAAACCCTTTTCCTTGGGCGTCAATTTGTGCATCCTTCAGATCGTCGAGAAAGTGACCTAACCTTCCTCCGTCGCGCCGAGCCAGAGCCATCTGAACCAAAAGTCCCACTTGAGCCTTTCTTCTGGCTTCGTGTTCCTTATATCCATCTACAACTTGTTCAGCAAGACACTGGTACCTTGTGACAATATCGGAAATATTCCCCTCTCTTTTACCCAGCATAACTGCTATCCACCCCTCACGAATTTGTATAAGATCATCCGTCTCAACAAATCCAAGAACCCTAGGCAAATGATCTATCCGTAATGTACTAATCATTTTCATACCTCCTTTTTCAAACTTTGCCCCCCACGTCTCAGTTATTCTATCATGTTGAGTATTGTTATGGGGTAATCACCTAATGTCAGACAATGCTTTCAATAAAATATTCTTGTGCATTTCTGGTAAATCCATATTGACAGAATCCTCTCTACTCACCCACCCAAACCCATCATGCTCCCAGCTTAAAACAGGATCAACACCATTCGTGTGAGCCTTAAATCCAATAATAATTGCGAACTCACCTTTCGCATCCACAACGGACTCCACATTAACGACTGTTACATCCGACACTACAAGTTGCGTCTCTTCAGTAACTTCTCTCTCAATACCCACATACGGATCTTCGCCAAACTCAATTCCTCCGCCTGGAAAATCCCAACCACCCGCACGACTACATTTACTGGATCTTCTCAGAAAAAGCACTTCATCTTCTGGATTAAAAACAACCGCTTTAAATCCAACCTTTGCAGTCACGGGAACTGATTTGTAGTTTGGATCGTATTCTGACATCATCTACTCGCTATCACTTTCTTCTGAACCATCTCGTACAAAAATATCAACAACTTTTACAAAAACTCTATGCCAAAACCCAGAGAAATATACGATCGAAATTAAAAGTCCCGTAACAACAACCACCGCATCATATGATTGTCTAATCCAATAATCATCCTTCAAATGAATCCACATGCCAAATTCATCAGCTGCAACCCCAAGACCAAATCCATAAACCACACTGGTAACCCTAAGCTTTTTTTCATGATATCCGTTAAGTGCCAAAATTCCCGCCAAAGCAAGTAGCACAATTCCATAAGCAAAATGATGAACATGTACCCCATTTATTATGAGAGAAACTCCAGGTAAGAAATATACTACTAGTCGAGACGAAATAAATGCAAACAGAAATGAATACAAAATCCAGAAATTCGCCTCTTGTTTTCGCTGAACAACCATCTTCCGATACAGGTATGAAAATGCTTGAACAATCTTTTTTGTTATTCGACCCATATATCAATTTTATCCTACTCAGACTGTCAACGCCAACTAGAACTCAGCACGAACAGCAATCTCACTTTCAACAACCCTGCCATCTCTTCCGTACTTGAGCCTACTAATCTCTTTTATTATTTCACCCATCTTTTCATTGCGTGGAATACCCTGAATTGCAGGCCAATCAGTCTTAAATGAAAACGGTCGTGTTGGTTGACCATCTATTAATAGCCTTGTACCTACCTCCCCAATTCCAAGATTAATAAGATCTCGCTGGGTAAAAACTGGCTCAAACTGTTTTTCCATATATTCAGCATCGTCAGCCCCAATCCTAAAACTACACATCGTACCAACATTACCAAATACTGCATTCCGAATATCATCTTGAATTTGAGCAATATACTGGTTAGCCACAATAAGGTTTAATTTATATTTTCGAGCCTCTGCCAATATCTGTGCAAAATCTGGGGTTGAAAAGTTTTGAAACTCGTCAACATACAGGTAAAAATCCTTTCGTTGATCTGGTGGAAGATCAGCCCGACTCATTGCAGCGACTAAGATCCGTGGGACAAGTAATAAACCAAGGAATGTACTATTTTCTTCCCCAATTTTACCCTTACTAAGATTTGCCAAGAATATTTTCTTATTATCCATAATATCCCTGAAGCTGAAGGCAGATTTTGACTGTCCAATAATATTTCGCATAAGTTTTTCGGTAACAAAGCGATCAAACTTACTTACAAAATATCCAAGCGTTTCAGACTTTTGAGCATCTGCAGTTTGAGCTATTTGTTCAGTCCAATAACTTTTGACCATGGGGTCATCAATGAGTTTAATTTTCTTCTCAGCAAATGCAGGGTTAGTAAGAAGTTTTAAAACCTCAATAAGAGTATTTCCTGTCTCTGACATTGCCGTTAGCATGACGTTACGCACAGCACGTTCTAACTGTGGACCAACAATCCCTGTTCGATTTGGATCATATAGCTTATACAATAGGCTAATAAATGAGTTAACAGCCTGATGCTTTTGTTCCTCCGTTTGCGCCTCAAGTATATTAATTCCCATTGGCCGTGAACTGTCTGCGGGGTTAAAGTACACAACATCCTCTGCCCGCTCTTTAGGAATCATGGTAAGTAGCTCCTCAACAGCCTCACCGTGGGGATCAATAAATGCAAGTCCTTCACCATTTATTATGTCTTGATAAGCCAGATATTTTAAAAACTCAGATTTTCCAGAACCAGTTTGCCCAATGGTATACATATGGCGACGACGATCCTCTCGTTGAAGACGAACACTAACCTTTTCATGCCTGTATATACTATCCCCTAAGTGAATACCTTCAGTTGGAAGATTTGTTGGAGGAGCGCTCGTACGTGTTCGAAGCCATTTAATCCGTGGCGTTTTCACCTCAATATTTGGAAAATGATATATTGTAGCAAGTTCGACTGAATTTAAAATTGGATAGTTTCCCCATTTCGGAAACGTTCGAGAAAGTATTTCATTAATGGTCTTTTCTTTTAATACAACTTTCTTGTTTGAAAAAACTGCAAGGTGAGGCAACGAATACTGGTCAAACGATCCCACAATACTGTTCATTGTCGTTTGTGCAGAAATCTCATCACGTCCATGAACCATAATTCGAACAACAACCCTATACCCAGGTCGACTTACTTTTTGAGAAACCGCCTCAAGAACTGCTGGATCAACACTTGCCTTTTTTTCACCATCTTTTGCAGGACTTTGAGCTAATTGAACAAACCTCTGTCCTCGTTTACGCCATACATCATCGGCCGGTTGGGTTAGGAATTGCACCATTGCCTTTTCACCAACAGAAAGCTTACTAACAACTGAGGTAAGTGCATTCAAAGGATCCGTTCCAAACTCCTCAGCAACGCGAATCGGATAGTAAATTTTGCCCTTTAACTCAAGCTCATTTACCATAATGACCCCCTCTCCATCGTAAAAGGTAGAGCTGTCTATTTCAGAGATTTCCGCATCAGGATAAGCTCCGTGAATTTGTCGTTCTACATAGTCTTGCCACTCTTTAGGAATGATTACTCTAAACGAAATCTGGGCTTCATCCGCAAAGATTTCAAAAGATAGCGACTGGGAATCGTTTTTAAACAAAATTTCTATTTGTGGAAATACACCTACCGCAAGATCAAACACTTTTCCCGGTTTTTGTGTTAATCCCGCTAAACTTGCATACATCTGTTCAGCTGCACTCACTTCAATCTCATTATCTTGTGGCAATGTAACCTCTAAGATTACTTTTTCAACATCCCCATGCAACACCCCTTCGCGGTATATACTTTTCCATGTTTGATCCCAATATTTTACATCAGAAGGTTCATAAATAATTTCGGGAACACTACTTTTAATATCAGCAACGGGAACATTATTTTTGACTATTTTCTCATTCGCATAATTCACAACTTCAGAATCACCCACAGACTCATCTGAGCTTATTACGGTTTTCGCTTCTTCTGGAATATATTTTTTAGGTGTCCTCTCTTCAACTCCGCGAGCAAGTTTTACAGGTTTTGATGAAATTTGACCTCCAATATTTTTAGTAATTGGAGTCCCCGTGGCACCTGAGTTTATTAACTCTTGAATCCGTTTTCGTGACTCCTCCAACCCAACTGGACCGGAGGGAGCGTTCTTAAACTGCGAAGATATTGGCTGGTCTATGGGCATTAATTGCTATTATACCGACCTCCGTGATAAAATCAAAGCCTATGAATACTATAACCACATTCGTGTATGATGTACGCAATGAATTGTACAAAGTTAAGTGGCCAACACGTGAACATACCCTAAAGATGACTTTAGTTGTTATAATAACAACCGTTGGTATTGGAATATACGTTGGCGCTATAGATTTTGGACTTACCGCCATTATTGAAAAATTACTAATACTATAAAATACAGACTATGGACGAACAGATTGTTAAAACAACTGAAGAAGAAAAACCAACTCCCCAAGTTGAGGTAACCGAAGAAATTACGGCAACTACTACTGATGGCAGGGAAACAAATGATGACGCTCCTAAGCGTAATCGTTTTGATCGTCCAAAAGACGAGTTTAAATGGTATGTTGCGCACACGTACAGTGGCCATGAAATGAAAGTGGAAATTAACCTTAAGAAACGTCTCGAGTCTTTTGGCATCACAGATCTTGTTCAAGAGATATTTATTCCTACTCAAGACAAAATAGAAGTTAAAGAAGGTAAACGACGTGAAGTAACAGAACGCATGTTCCCAGGCTATGTTTTGGTTAAAATGATTCTTAACGACGAAACTTTCAGTGCCGTAAAAGGAACCCCTGGGGTTACAGCTTTTGTTGGTATTGAAAATAAAGCAACACCTCTTACTGAAAAGCAAGTAGAAGCAATCAAACACTTCACTGAACAAGATGCACCTCAGTACGAAGCCCAGTTTAGTATTGGCGAAGGTGTTAAAATTATCGACGGACCCTTCAATGACTTTGTTGGTACTGTTGAAGAGATTGACCAAGAAAAAGGAAAAATCAAAGTCTTGGTATCAATATTTGGTCGTGAAACACCAGTTGAACTCGATTTCTTGCAGGTTGGAAAATTATAATCATGGCTAAAAAAGTAAAGATAATATTAAAACTTAATTTACCTGCTGGTGCAGCAACTCCTGCGCCTCCAGTTGGTACCGCACTTGGGCCTCATGGTGTTCCACTGATGGATTTTGTAAATGCATACAACAAAGAAACAGCAGACAAGCGTGGGCAAATTATTCCGGTAGAAATAACAATTTATCAAGATACAAGTTTTGAGTTCGTAACAAAAACCCCTCCCGCAAGCTCTCTCCTTATGAAAGCTGCTGGGGTAGCAAAAGGCAGTGACGCAGTTCTTAATACAAAAGCAGGGTCAATTACTAAAGAGCAACTCAAACAAATTGCCGAGGAAAAGATGGAAGATATTAACGCTAAAGACATTGATGCTGCAATGAAGATTATTGCCGGTACTGCTCAAAGTATGGGGATTGAGATCAAAGACTAACTGTGTCTTGTAATCTTAAGGTTTTACGATATAATCTTAACGTCTACCTATTTCAATAGGTAAACATTTAGGTCCAAAGACCGTAGGTCCTAACCCGAAAGGTAATCCACGGGATAATTCCTACGCAGGAAAAAGTCATGCCAAATATAAAAAATATTGAACAAGTAGAAAAGTTAGCTCAAACGCTTTCCAAAGCAAACGGAAGTGTTTTTGTTGATTATCGTGGACTCTCCCACACTAAACTAGAAGAACTACGCCTATTGGTAGAACAAGCTGGAGGACAGTTACAGATTACAAAAAACACCCTCCTTAAAATTGCTCTAGAAAAGAATGGTTCTAACATGGACGAGGTTATTAGTAAGGATCTTACTGGCCCAACAGCAACAATCTTTTTGGGTGAAGACCTCATTACCCCTCTTAAAAACCTGAGTGAATTTATAAAAACAAATGAATTACCTGTAATTAAAAGTGGTTTTGTTGAACAAAACTATACATCGGCAGAACAAATTAATAAGCTTGCAAAACTCCCTTCAAAAGAAATATTACTCTCTATGCTTATGGGTACAATTAACGCCCCAACAACAAGTCTCGCACGCGTAATTAAGGCTCCTGTCCAATATCTTGTATACGCATTAAATGGCATTTCCTCACAAAAACAACAAGGGGGTGAGGCATAATGGCAGATATCGAAAAATTAGTTGATCAAATTGGAGAACTTAGTGTTCTTGAAGTTTCAGAACTCGTTTCAGCTCTTGAAGAAAAATTTGGAGTATCAGCAGCAGCTCCAGCTGCGGTTGCCGCAGCACCTGGTGCTACAGCAGAAGTAGCAGAAGAGAAAGATTCGTATACTGTTGAGATCACTGCAGCCGGTGACAATAAAATCGGAGTTATTAAGGCAATCCGAGAAATAAACGGTGAACTCGGCCTCAAAGAAGCGAAAGATCTTGTTGACAGCGCTCCAGCAGCTATTGCTGAAGACGTTTCAACTGAAGCAGCAAACGAAATGAAAGCAAAACTCGAAGCAGCAGGCGCTACTATTGTATTGAAGTAGTTTCTCTGATTAAAGTAGAGACGTGGGGTGTGGAATCAAAGAAATTTGAGATCGCGCCCCCTTCTCTTACCTTCCCCATTTCCCCACCATTCCATTAGTGATATGGCAGCCTCAACCAAAACAAGATGATTTAGTAGATATATAGCTATCCCTAAAACAAACAAATTTCACTATGAGGCCTAGTTGGTCAGTTTGTTGTTACAAGGATAGCTTTGAAGTTGTCCACTTTTTGACAACTTGATTTGGGTATACATATTTACACGTCAGTTTGCTAGAGACTAACCACAGTTATATACATGCATTTACGGTTTACCACTAGTATGATATGGTTATCTCACTTACACATGCTTGAAGAATATCCCGAAATACTAACAATCGGTGAAGTTGCTGAAATTTTACGGGTAACTCGCCTAACCCTTAAACGATGGGAACAAAAAGGATTAATTCAGCCTATTCGAATAAATTCACGGGGAGATAGAAGATACACCAAAAAACAAATCCTTGCGCTTTTAGGCCAATAATAAGTCTATCCCACCCGGTTGAGATACTCAAGACTTGCCCTATATAAACCGTCTTTTTTTAATACAGACAAACATGTTACCGATGCGTTATCAATATCGATTCCCCTTACCTGGTTTAATGAATACCCCAATAAAACATGTAAAAATACCCTAATGACATTTCCATGGGCAGAGACCAAAATATTGTCCTGGTCTTTCAAATATGTATCTAGAAACTCTTTGAGAATAGGGGCTTTTTTATCCATAACTTTAGCTACTTTATTTACCTGATCTTTATCATTTTCATCATCAACCCACAGATCAATCTCAGAAAGTCCTTTTTCAAACACAGGTATCACCGACAATACACTTGATGCGAGTAGAGCAGACTGTTTGGCACGTTCAAACGGACTTGAAACTATTTTTTTAATATCCTGGTTGGGTAATAATTTTTGCACAGATCTTAAAACACTTTTCTCACCTTCCTGACTCAGTGGGCTGGAGGGTAACTGTTCACGAACGTCTATCCCAGTTGTTCCATGTCTCATTAAAAATAATCTCACAATGTTAGTTTACCAAAGATGATACAAGTTGAGGTGCATGTGGAGAATAATCAACTAATAAATTAAGAAACTTCTTGCGTAATTCCATATCATCAGGCTCTACCAAAAAAACATACAACGTTCTCCAATACAAAAAAAGAACCATCTTTCTTAGAAAATCTGAAGTTATTGATTGAGATACACTTGAGTCTAATTGATATAGTTTCGTTGTATAAACTTCAAGTATTCGGTCAATTAGAACAATTATATCATTGGCATTCATCGATTTTGATACTATCCAGTGCACTACAAGTTTTGCAATATCTTCAATAGGATCACCCAACTTCACCATATCAAAATCAAGAAAATGAATAGAATCCCCTACCAAAACATCTGCCAAAGACAAGTCTCCATTTATTGGAAGATTTTGCTCAAAGGTTGTGGCATCCTTTTCCAATTCAAGCATGCTCGTTAAAGACTTCCCCCATAATAAAGACAGTGCCTCCTTTTGATCTTGTGAAAGACCCAGTGTGTTCTCTTCAAGCCTTTTCAAAAAAAGTTTATTCATGTCATGTATAGTTTGAGAAATATCCATAGGGGGAGCAAACACTTCTGATGAGGAAATTGCGTATTTCCGTGAAACACTATGTAGATATGCTAACGCTTCCACAAAATCACTAAATACCCCTTCTTCCTCAACAACATCAAATAATACTTTTCCTTCCAAAAAAGGATAAATAGTTAAGTACAAAAAGTCTGAACCATCAAGTTTATAGTAGTAATCCCCTTTGAGTGTTGGTACAACGTGTGGAACAGAAATATTGTTGTCTGATAAAAACCTAACAAAATCCATCCGTGAGGACACATACAATTCATTGTTTGGCTTTGATGGTATAAACCATTTCGACACATATTTCCCATCTTCTGTATGTAAAAATATAACCTTCGCTTGAAAACCTTCAGCACCCACAGAGTCAATTACTGCATTCTTTATGCCATAACCTTCATATAGTTGCTTTTGTATTATGTCTTTATTTAGCGCCATTGCAATAAAAAATGGTATAATGCCTACAATGATAACCTGGGTACCGATTCTACACTTTTACCAGCCCCCAACGCAAGATCCAAGAATCACGCGTGAAGTTAGTACACAAAATTATGTTCCATTTCTAGAATTTTTGATGAACCATCCTCAGATTGAAATCACAATTAACTTTACTGGATCGCTCCTTGAACAACTCATCGAAAGTGGCGACAAAATCGTGATTGATCTACTAAAAGAACTTATTAATCGTAAGCAAATTGAGTTTGTATCGTCCCCCATGTATCACCCCTTGCTCCCTCTTGTTTCGATAGAAACCATGCGAAGACAAATTGGTAAAAGTTCACAACTCATACAACATACCTTTAATGTTGAACCAATACCCGTTCTACTACCACCAGAACTTGCAATTACTCCAGAAATGATTGAGCACTGTAAAGGTTTGTTTACAGGGATAATTATTGATGAGTCATCAGTAACTACAGACTGGAACTATGTAACTGCCCCTAAGCATTCTTGTATCTTCAATGAAAATACTAAGATTCTCCCTAGTGCACGAGGAATTACAGAAATACTTCGATCTTACCCTACCATAATAGATCCTGAAAAATTTATCTCTTTACTCATAAACAGCTCGCAAAATGCTCAACCAATAATTTCTGTCAATGATGTTGAACTTTTTGGGCACCATTATGATGAAAGACTTAACCTATTGGAAACAGTTTTTAATGATAACCGTGTTTCAATCCTTAAGCTCTCAGACGCACTCCCGACAATAAATTGCACAACGGAACAGATAAAGATAACCCCTTCATCTTGGTCATCTTCTCATACAAGCGAACCATTTTCATTATGGGCAAATCCTAATAATGACCTCCAGGTTCAATACCATGAATTTGAAAATTATGTACGTACCCTTATTGAAAAAACAAACTTATCAGAAATGAGTTCACAACTATATGAGTACATTGCCAAACAGTTTGACCAAGGAATATCATCTTGTCATACTTATTGGCTCTCAAACTGGCCATGGTGGCACCCAGAAATTGCAGAAAAAGGTGTGCAGAAATTAATTTCAGCTGTTCGAGCAATCCCTTCAAACGACGAAGATAAACCCGAAGCAGAACGAATGTTTTCTACCTTAATTCACGACCTGTGGGTTTACCACTGGAATGGAAACCAGTATCCACGATATAAAGAATACGATGAATATCGAAATGCATTTCTCTCAAAACTTCCTGACTTATCATAACTATGGATAAACCACTTAAAATTGCACAGGTAACAAACCTCTATGAATCTGTCCCTCCTCAAAACAAGGGCGGATTAGAACAAATGGTAAGCTATCTAACCGAAGAACTCGTTTCAATGGGTCATGACGTTACCCTATTTGGAACTGCAGACTCAAAAACAACAGCAAACTTAGTACCACTTTGGCCCACTGCAGTAAGCCAAGATAAACCTTCTCAAATAAGAGAAATGAGTTGGTACGCTGATCTTGCTGTTGCAAACGTACTTGAGCAAGCTGACGATTTTGATATTATTCATGACCATACATATTTTGTCGGGAGCAGATACGGACACCTTACTTCAACCCCTATTCTAACGACAATGCATCATCCTGTCTCTTTTGAGACTCACCTTTTGAATGAATTCCCTCCTGAGTATAGAGACTTTGCAATGCGCCAAGATCAACACTTTCTAAAAGAAACAACAACGGTAACAGTGAGTGAATTTCAAAGAATGGAACTACAAAAACAACTCAACCGTAAGGGTGTAGTTATTCACAACGGAATCCCTCTATCTGAGTGGCAAGACCCCAACCTTGACACAGGGTCATATTTTGCATACTTGGGGTATATTTCGGGCAATAAGGGCGTCTACGAGGCAATACAAGCCACCTTATCTACTGAAGAAATCTTGAAAATTGCAGGTCCCATTGATGACCATGATGAAAATAGTAAAAAATACTTTTCCCAAAAAGTTGAGCCGTTTATTGATGAAAAACAAATTCAATACGTTGGTGGCTTAAACCTAAAAGAAAAACAAGAGTTTCTTAAGAATGCAAAAGCAACACTTATGCCCATTCAATGGGACGAACCGTTTGGACTTGTTGCAATCGAGTCATTAGCCATGGGGACTCCAGTAATTGCCTTTAATCGTGGAGCATTACCTGAAATTATTGAAAATGGCGTGTCTGGGTTTTTAGTTAATTCAGTAGAGGAAATGACGTCACGAATGCACGAGGTTAATCTACTTTCACGCCACGATGCACGTAACAAATACGAAGAAAATTTTACAGCACGAAGTATGGCAATTCAGTACGAAGAGCTTTATAGGTCTCTCATTAACTAGTCATGAAAATCGGAATATATTGCACCAACAACCTCATCTACCCAGTTCCTTCTGGAACCATTTACGCAAATATGAGTGTTGCTGGAAATTTGGCAGATGAATTAACCGAAATAGGCCATGACGTTACATTTTTTGCCCCAGAAGGTACTCAAACAAAAGCAAACCTAGAATCTTTTGGGATGAAACCATTTAGTGACCAATCAGTACAAAAAGAGTTTGCCCAAGAAAATGGTAGCTACCACTACGAAAATCTCATGCTCATAAAAACTATGAACTATATGGTGGAACATGGTTTTGATCTTCTTCATTGTCATACAAGACCATACAGCATTATTGAATTTGCACCATTAGTTCCTAATCTTACTACTGTTATTACTATTCATGACCCAATTACAGCCCGAGCCTACGATACTCTCCATAAATACAACCAGTTTCAAAACCTCCATTTCGTATCGCTCTCAATATCTCAAAGAACACCTCAACCAAAGGTACAATGGGCAGGAAACGTATACAATGGAATCGATACCTCAGCTTGGAATTTTTCAAAAAATCCTGGACAATACTTACTCTATGTAGGAAGAATTATACCTGAAAAAGGTGTCGATACTGCTATACAAGTTGCCCTAAAAACAGGTCTACCTCTTAAAATTGCAGGAACACTCTACGATGGAATGGAAGAATTTTTTGACACAAAAATTAGACCTTTTCTGGGTAACACCATTGAATATCTTGGTGGTGTTTCACCCACCGAACTTTCTGATTTATATGAACATGCAATTGCTTTGATTAACCCCATTCGTTGGGAAGAACCATTTGGGCTCGTTATGATTGAAGCGATGGCAAGTGGAACACCAGTAATCAGTACCAATAATGGCTCAGTTTCAGAAATTGTTATTCACGGTAAAACCGGATTTATAGCCAATGACCCAGAAAATATTGATGAAATTTCAGGTTTTGTAAATAGAATCAGTGAAATCAACCGAAACAATTGCAGAGACCATGTTGTAAACAACTTTTCCAGAAAAGCTATGGCACAAAATTACGTAAATCTTTACTCCAAAATTCAAATATGAAACCCACTATTTCAGTTATAACTACAGCCTACAATGCCCAAAAACATCTACAAGAATGCATAAATAGTGTTTCTTATTCAGAACTTTGGCCATTTGATACTACATTTGAACATATTGTTTTTGACGATGGGTCTACCGATAAAACACAAGAAATCTGTGAACGTAATAAAGCACATATTTCATATATTCGATCTGATGTAAATACTGGACCAAGCAATGGAAGAAACGTAGCTATACAACGTGCAAAGGGTACATACATTTATGTTCTAGATGCTGATGATATTATTCTTAAACGATCTCTTCATAATTATTACAAAAATCTTAACAATTCCTCCTTTTCATGGGCATATTCTGACTTCATTGAGGTAGATGATCATCTTTCATATCAGTTTAATCGTGACTACTTTGGATCACCCGTTACCAATGCGCAAACCATGTTAAATTCAGTTTTTAATGGAGAACACTATTTCACTCACAATGTTATGTTCACTAAAGAATTATTTGATTCCGTTGGTGGCTATGACGCCACATTACGACTTGGAGAAGATATGGATTTGTTCATTAGATTCCTTATTTCAAATAAACCCCCACTTTATCTACCTTTCGTATCTCACCTCTATAGAAGACACCTACAAAACCTTACCGTAGAATACAAAACAGCTGAACACCTCAACCACATTGATTTTCTAAAAGAAAAATATAACTGGTCTCCGTTACCTAACACTCAATAACCGTCTCTGCCTCATTATCTAATAACGTTGTTATTTTATTTACCAAACCAGAATCAATATTTTCAATTTGAGAATAATATTCCAAAGCTCTAAATACCATCCCTTTGTGCCAGCACGGTGATTTACTCGCCCACCAAAACTGATCTGAATGAAATGCTTTATCTAAATCATCTGGAAGTTGCGACCTATGATTTCCCTTCTCTAGAGCCTCTTTAAACAACTCCCACTGAAGTTTATGGATTTCATTTTCAGGATTATTCCACCGTGGGAACGTACGCTCCTGATTTGGATCTTCAATAGTCACACCCCACGTGGAACATTCAGGAACAATTTCTTTTATTTCTATATCGGTATGGTAAATTTCACTCACCGTTACCAACTCAATGGTATTTTGGTTAAATAGCCCGCTAAGAAGCCTAATATTGCCCTTGTGGTGATATCCAAACGTTTCGGCATCAAGAGCCACAACCGCATACTGTTCACCAAAAACATCTTCATGCTCTTGAACCCTCTCAATAAATGACTTTATGGAAAGGTCTTTTTCAAAGGCAATGGCCAAAGAAAGGGGCCGGTCTCTAAAAAACACATGTGTGTTTGTATTTACAATGTTGTATTGAAAGGATCCAATGGAATAGCTTGCATGTTGTCCCGACTCATGTGCTCTAATCCCCGGATATGCTGATTCGTCAAGAATTACCCACTTATACCCCAGATCAGAAATTATTTCACCAACAGCACTATCATAAACCATCTCTGGAATAAAAAATCCATTGGGTTTCACATACTGATCACCTAACCACTTTTTTAACCAATATTCATTGATAGAGTTTTGACGTATGATTTCTGTTTTAGGTAGTTTCGTTAAAAGTGGATGGTATGCTGCAGTCCCCACATATTCTATAGAACCGTTTTCGACCTGTGTTTTGTAACGATCAAGTAACTGCGACTCTCCATTTTCTAACAACTGCTCTATAAGAGAACCACTCATGTTTAGCGTAATTTTGCCCCTAGTAGAGGATTCTAGAGCTTTAACAATTGGCACATAGCTGCGTTTGGCAATCTCTATTGTAATCTGCGAATACTGTGTGGGTGGTTGGTATGCGTGTAAAAATAATGCCAGTTTCATAACAAAACGTTTTAAGAAAACAATTCCGAATCAGGAGTTATACCGGCCTTTCGGTTATGATTTTGAAGATATAACTGGGAACCTTTTTCGTAAAAATCCACATATAACTGGGCTCGATTTTCCCAACTGTTATCCTGAGACATTGCTCGTTTTTGTATTTTTGCCCATACATCTTTTCTCCTAAATGTTTCTATAGCCCGAACTACTTGCGCAAAGAGACTCCATGATGAATAGTTTTCAAAAACAAACCCAAACCCCTTATCTGTATCAGAATCATAGGCTTGAACAGAATCGGCTAACCCTCCCGTTTTATGAACAAGTGGAACCGCCCCATATCGCATACCCTCCATTTGAGTCAAGCCACACGGCTCAAAACGACTTGGAACCATAACAACATCTGCACCTGCAAATAACAACCGTGGTAAATCAAAATCAAGCATAAGATGGCCTCCTACTTTCTTAGGGAATTTGTCAGTTAATTCACGAATTCTTGATGCAATTCCCATATCTCCACCCCCAATAAAGACAAATTGAACGTTAAACTCTTTGAGTAGAGTTGGAACGATTTCAAGAACAAGATCGAGTCCTTTCTGATACCCTTCAAGCCGCCCCACAAAACCAAAAATAGGAATATCCTCATTTATCTCCAGATCAAACTCAAGTTGCAAGGCAAGCTTATTTTGAACACGTTTACCCAATGAATACATGTCAAACTTTGCTTTTGTTAGCCTATCAGTAGCAGGGTTATACTCTTTATAATCAATTCCATTTAATATCCCAGACAATTTAGATCTGTTTTCAGTTAACAAACGATCAAGCCCTTCCCCATGATCAGGTTTTAGAATTTCTCTTGAATAGGTTGGACTAACAGTATTAACGGCATCAGCATACATTATTCCTCTCCTCATAAAATTGAGTTTTAATAATCGCTCATCAAAAAAATTTGCCATTAAACTTTTTCCATCGTCAGAATCATAGTCTGATACATCACGGTGATTGAACATTCCCTGATATGACAAATTATGGATGGTAAAAACGCACGGTATTTCACCCACAACAGGATCATCTACATATCTCCGGCGCAAGTAATCAGGCAAACTTCCTAACTGCCAATCGTTTGCATGAATGATATCTGGAACCCATTCTTCCCAGGTCCGAACAAATTCTATTGCACCCCTGGCAAGCAGAACCCACCGAATTGCATCGTCTTTATACCCATAAACATTTGCACGTAATTCGTAATACTCACGATTCTCAAGAAAATAGACCGTGGGGCTATTTAGCTGCTGATGCATTTTTACATTCGAGAGAATATATGGTTTCTCGGGATTATCCGTAGGAACTCGTAAACCCTCATATACCATTTTTAATTCAAAATCTGACTTTTCATCAATAAAACCAAACTTTGGCATAAACAACCTCACGTCATACCCAAGATTGTAAAGTGACTGCGATAAATGAGCCATAACACGTGAAACACCGCCAACATTTGCATATGGCGTAACCTCAGGACTGACGATAAGAATTTTTTTAGGACCCTCTCCATAAGGCTTTTTCGATCCGTGCAATAGACCTTCCACCGTATCAATTAAACCTGTTTTTGACTTTGTGGACATTAGTTTAATTGTAGCATAGAAAATTTTCGCACCGCAACATAGAGAGGAAAAAGTGGAAATGCAATAATAATCCTTCTTATTCGTTTAGGGTCCTGAACCAACCTCCATAACCACTCAAGCCCCATTTTTCTCAACAAAACAGGAGCCCTCTTTTGCTTCCCTGTAATAAAATCCAGTGTGCCTCCCACCCCAAGTGCTACCCTAACCGACGCTAACAACTCTTTATTGCGACTCATCCAGAGTTCTTGCTTTGGTGCACCAAAAGAAACAAGAAGTATTTGTGCTCCAGATTTGTTAATTCGGTCAATCACTTGATTATCATTTTCTCCAATTCCATCAACTGAAATACTCCCCCCATCTTCAGCCCCAACGATTGCAATCTTTGGGTACTTTTGTTCTAATATCTGTTGAGCTTTATGTGCCACCCCTTCAGGTCCACCTAAGAAATAAAACTTTGCACTTCCATCCTGATACTTCTCAATTAACTGGGAAACAATATCAACGCCCGATATGCGTTCAGAAATTTTAGAACGAGACTGAGTAAAAGGCAACATAATGGCCTCTAACAATAATTGGAGAACTCTTACTAACCTATTTTGAGATAATGGAGTGTGAAGAACATGAGAAGCCATTATAAGTCCAATTCCATCCGGAGTTTTTAGATCAGCATTCTGCAGGGCTTGCAAAAAAACACCGTCTTTTTGGGCAGCCATGACCATCTCAGGGTTGGGAGTTACAACATAGTGGAATTGAGAGGATTTTAAATATGCACCTATCGCTGAAATAAAGTCCTCATGGGAGCCAGTATGAATATCAATCCCAAAAATATTATCGGTTCTCATCGCTGTATTACTTTGTCTATTATTTCAAGAGTCTTTCTTCCAGCCTCACTCCAAGTAAACTTTTGTAAGTGACTATTAATTTTTTCTTCATCTAGCGTTAATCCTAAAGATTCAATTATCCCTTGTGCAATCGAACTTGTGTCAAAAGGATCAACGTACAACGCCAAATCCCCTCCCACCTCAGGTAAACTTGAAATCTGAGACGTTACAACAGGAACCCCAACTGACAGGGCCTCTAGAACTGGCAGCCCGAACCCTTCGTATAAACTTGGAAATACAAAACTTTGCGCATTAGCATATAGGTATGGCAAATCATCATCATTAACGTAATCTAGAAACTTAACCTGAGATTCAATCCCAAACCTTGCAGGTGCAGTATAAATATCTTCAGCCAACCACCCTTTCTTCCCTACAATAACAACATCTATCTGTCCAGATGTAATGATTGGAACTTGAGAACATGCTTCAATAAGCCGCTCGAGATTCTTTCTTGGTTGCACCGTTCCCACAAATAATAAGTATGGCTTTTTCAACCCATACCTTTCTTTAATGGCACCAGAAGATTGAACATTTGCTCTCAAATCAGGAGAAAATCTATTCCTATCAACCCCTTCATACACAACTGAGACTTTATCTGGATCAACACGTAGCTCTTTTACAATATCATTTTTTGTTGACTGAGAAACTGCAATAATATGAGTTGCTAACCCTGCCCTGATTCTTTCGATGAGAGGATTTAAATAAAGCTTCTGCCGCCAATCATTATGATGAGGTAAAAACTCGGTCCGGATATCATGGACAACAACAATAGTAGGAACGGCAATGTTTTTTAAAAAAGGTATTACGTGGGCTGGTACAAACAATAAGTCTGGTGGCGATACCCATGTCTCGAGTGCTAACCCACCCTGAGTCCACATGACAGGAAACGCAATCTTTTTCCCGAAAAACCCTTCTCTAGAAAAAATTTCTCCGTATTCCTGGGTGGAATCTGTACGGGTGTAAAGTTTAAAATTATATGGCGACTCACTATTAGCAAAAGACTTTATTATTTGATAACTATAGTTTTCGGTTCCTGTACGAAAATCGCTAAAAGCACGTGAAGCATCAACACCAATGGTGATTTTATTATTATTCACATTCCCCATATCTAGTATTTCTTAGTAATATTCCTCTTATACGTGTCCAGATGTTCAAGGGCAACCCCTGTTCCCTTCACCACACAATATAATGGATCTTCAGCACGATGAAAAGGCACTCCAATTTCTTGCGTAAAATACCGATCAAGATTGCCCAATAACGACGTTCCGCCTGACATAACAACCCCTTTATCTCCAACATCGCTCGATAGCTCAGGCGGGGTTTCCTCTAAAACAGATTTTATTGCAGACAGCATGGTGGTTAAGTGTGGCTGAAGAGCTTCAGTTATTTCGCTGCTACTAACAATAATAGTCTTTGGTAATCCCGCTATTGCATCTCGTCCCTTGACTTCCATTGTCTTAATTTCTTGCAAGGGCAAAGCAGAACCAATTGATGTTTTAATTCTTTCAGCCATACGTTCCCCAATAATCAAATCATGTTTCCTTCGAATATATGTTGAAATTGCCTCGTCCAACTTATTGCCTCCCACACGGGCAGTATTATGAACAACAATACCCCCTAAGCTTATTATGGCAACCTCTGTTGTTCCTCCGCCGATATCAACTATCATATGCCCAGATGGCTCTGCAATAGGAATTCCAGCCCCAATTGCTGCAGCCAAACTTTCATCAATAAGATACGCTGACCTTGCCCCAGCTGAAAGTGTGGCATCTAAAACTGCCCTGCGTTCAACACTTGTAACACCTGCCGGAGCACACACCATTACTTCTGGTTTAAAAAACCGAATTTTTCCTGCTGTACGATCAAGAAAGTACCGAATCATGGCTTCAGTTACAAAATAATCTGCAACAACACCATCTTTCATTGGACGACGAGCAAGGATATTAAGTGGCGTACGACCAAGCATTGCTCTTGCCTCATTTCCCACAGCAATGACCCGATCGTCATCCTCAGAGACAGCAACTACTGTTGGTTCGTTTAACACTACACCTTTTCCTTTAAGATAGACTAAGGTGTTTGCAGTTCCAAGATCAATTCCGACTCGAGGCATTAACATAAGTATTCTTATTCTAGCACAGGATATACCCTTATTTGATACAAAAACCCCAACTATGAGTCCATAGATTTGATACAATGAAGCATATGGAGCATCGCAGATACTACTATTTGGTTGGAACATTCATTTTTATTGCTGTCACGAGCCTTATAATAACGTTATTGGCGAGTGGCTTTAGACTTGGTTCTGATGGGACAATTTCTCAAACTGGAATTATCTCTATTAATTCTGCACCAGAAGGAGCCTTGGTATATATCAATGATGTACCTCAAGATGCTACTAATACAAATATAACTCAACTAAAACCAGGTACGTACTCCGTTCGTCTCGAAAAAGAAGGCTTTGTCCCATGGAAACAGGATGTTGACGTTGTAAGCCAGACCGTTACACGGGTGGACTCTCTGTTAGTTCCCTTATATCCATCATTCAATCCCCTAACCTATACCGGTGTTGCCAACCCATCAATTGCACCAGATGGTCAAAGGATTGTATATAAGTCAACAAACCCAGAAACCGCAGGCATATGGCTACTCGAACTTGAAGATCGTCCTTTTAACCTTTCAACAAAACCACGCCAGCTTCTCGCAGATACAGAAAATAGACCTTATAGCACAGGAAGTGTTGACTGGTCTCCGTCAAGTAACGAAATCAAAATTACCATGTTAATTCCAAGTACAAAATTAAGTGAGCTTGATAATTCGACAACAATCATTGAATACTTTTCAATCCAATCTAATGAACTTTTAACTTCTAGTATTCAAGAAATTGATGATGAGTGGAAAATTCTTGCGAGTACTGAACGAGAAGCTTTACTAAACAATCTTTCAGATACTCACGTAGCTGAAATTTTAGCACTTAACATTCACTCATGGTCACCGGACAACTCCCAAATATTACATACAATTGAAAAGGATGATCAAATCGAGTATCACGTATACAACGTACCAGATTCAAACACAAATAATGAACCAACTCCTACCCCACAATCACATAAGACTATTCATAACCCTATTCTTACGCTCCCCAGAGACTATGTGGTACGCTGGTTTCCCGATAGCTCGCACCTTCTAATAACCCATCAAACAGATGAAACCAACGGGGCTATTGAGATTGTTGAGATTATGGGAACCAACCGAGTACAGGTTTATAGTGGATCTCTTTCTCAATCAATTGCCTACCCAAACCCAAATGGCTCACGAATAATTATTCTTGCACGATTCAATCAAGAAAGTGATGCGTATAACCTCTACGGAATAAACTTACGATAAAACCTTTGCCTTTAGGTGGGCTTCTCGAATAATCATACGCTGAACATCCCTTGGGTGCCCAATCCGTATTAGAACAAGTTGTGAGTCCTGGCTTGAGACCTGAACAATCACATCTCCATACCCATAAAGAGTAGCCTGTAGCCCATCAGTCGTTGCCCGAACATCTTGAATCATTGTTAAGCTTGTCTCCCTATCATCATGAGAGAATAATCCTGCTTGAGTCACCAGAATTAATCTTTTATCCGTAAGCATGTAAAAAGTCCCTAACCACAAATTAAATTTCCAGATAAACATAAGAATTCCTAACACAAACGAGGCAACTCCTCCCCATAAAAAAAGTTGACCCAACATATTTCTAATAGCCAGTGTTTCTAAAAAAACTGGAAGAGGGGTATAGTCTAAAAAGAAAATCGCAGAAAAAAGAACAAAAGGTACGAATAGCATTAGTAGTAGAGAGTCTCTAAATACAACCCAATGCTGCCTGACAAGCATAACAACCTCTTCACTAGGTTCGAGTTCAACCCCATGATAAATTTCGCCATGTTCATGATCAGCATTCTTAATGTCCATAAGATAATTGTAGCACCTTACTTATGGGTGTTTCTATGAAATAATCGTATGCATCTTGAGCTAACTCAAGATGCAATATTTTGCATACAAAACGATGTACAATAACCTACTGGCAGTCGCCTTGCCATAAATGGCAAGCTCAAAATGCAAGACCAAAGGCATACAACGCGTAACCGTATGCGCCTTGCCATAAATGGCAAGCTCAAAATGCAAGACATTGCATTTTTCGGGGTGTGGCGCAGATGGTAGCGCGCTACGTTCGGGACGTAGAGGTCGCCGGTTCAAATCCGGCCACCCCGACCATTAACATGAGTACATGTTTAGAAGCTGCGAGGCAACTCCAACCGAAAATTTAAGGAACTTATGGATATCTCAGTTAGGGTGCTGGTACAATATTACCTATGCCCTTGTAGCTCAAATGGATAGAGCAACTCCGTCCTAAGGAGTAGGTTAGAGGTTCGAGTCCTCTCAAGGGCACCATAGAGGATTTTTTATATAATCTTCGAAAAAATACTGATCTGACGCTTCCTTTGCGGGTTCGAACCGGTCAAATTCGTCATTAGTCGTTTTTATCCATTCTTTATACTTAAAAAACAAACATTTGACTTTGTAGTGAGGTATTTAGTCTTTTAGCATTAGGTTCGAGCCGATTGTTCTAAAGATGATTTTCTTATCACCTAGTTTACTATTTTAAATATTTTCTCAGTAGTTGCAGTATGGCTTATAGGGTGTAAGCAAATTAGACATCCTCAGGTATGTTTTTGATAACCTCTAGGATTCCATACAAACTGCTGACACAGCTGTGCAATAGTTGATAACCTTGGATTACATTCGGTTTGGAGCTATCAATGTTAACCAGAGCAAGTGCTTTATCAATTTCACTACTCGGCAAATGTGCATCTCCAAGTCTGAGTTCGTACGCAGCTGCCAGTGATCCCATGATTCTTCTAGCTAGTGCAGGTTGCACATACTGTGCAAGCAGATTTTCCAATGATTTCAACGACCCCCATTTTTGACCTTGGGGTGGGGGCACCAGTCTCTGTAACTCAGCCACGTTTATTTGATCAGCTGTTAACCTAGCAATATCTTTTGCTAACGCGTACAAACCAGGCTTGTCTGTAGATCTAAAGCGGTGGATTTTTTTAAAATATCAGCTGCACTTTGATGATCATTAAATATGGGGAAACCCAATTTTTTTTCTGAAAAGTAGTTTATTGCTTCTATCCCACGACCAAAAAAGTCTTCTGGAGCTTGGGTGTCAGCTGGAACAGCCTCCATTTGAGAAGCGAGAAGCTCTTTCGAGACTTTGCCATCAGGTGCGGTGTTATAACCCGCCCAAATGTTTTGGTGCCAATTCGGTAAGAGGGCAATATCTTTCGCAAGGACGTTTATTAGCCCCAAGCTATTCATACCAAAATGAACACCATGACCTTCTAAACAGCCAATTTGCCCTGTTTCCTTAGTGTACCAGCCTAAAAAGCTACCTCTTCCACTCAATATCGCATTTACAACACCAGGACTAAACCAAAGCCACTTAATACCATGCTCAAGTGTAGTTTTATTTTCTCGGGTACCATTGGCATCTGTGATAAATGAAGCAGTTGGTGCTTCATTATCGCCAAGTACGATAGTGCTTGAACCAGCTGGGTCTATCCACTCATTTCACCATAACTCGCCACTTACTCTAAAAAGCTTGCGACCTGAATGTTTCTTAGTCCATCTGTCTGTTTTGATATTCTCATCTGTTGGAAAATCAAATTCGGGAACATCTTCCTCTGGATCTACATCTGTTCGCCCTGCATCAAAAACAGCAATTTCTTCTCCATATGGCATGCCACCTTCATGTATCTCTTGAACTCTTCCTTCCCAGCGATCAGTTCCATTTTCATCTTTCTTTTCGCCATTTTCCCAATCTATATGACTGCTCGTCTCGGTGACTTCATCTCTTTGTCGATAGGAAGTAATCCGTAGTACCATCTTTCGTGCGCATAAGTAATCTCGTAGATATGAGGCACGAATCTCAAGAAGAGTGGGGTCGCCATCCTCATCACGAGCAAGTCTAACAACAATCGGATAACCATCTTCAGGACGCAACCAATTGTCACCTTCTCTTTTCAGGCCAAGTGTAATAGCTAAATCTTGATTAAGATGCCACTCATGACTTTCCGCGCCACCACCCATCTGATCTAGAACTAAGTGCTCACCAGTAAAATCATGCCTCCATGGTTTGTACATTGCAGCTGGCTGATACCTGTCATCTTGCCAAACTCCACAGTGGTTATGGTTAATTCCTAACTCTTGCCAATCAATAAACTCTGATTCAACTTTGTTATCAAGTGGAATTGCAACAGTACCAACACCAAAAAACCCCTCTTTGTAACCTAAAAACCCATACTTAACTGCATTTTTATTCTGTTTTGCTGCTCTCAATGGGATCCATACGGCGCGAGAATAAAACCTTCTTCGTACGTCCTGCATTTCAAACCAAGTCTGTTCCTCCATATTATTCAATTTCACTTTTTATATTAGTATTATTACTATCGCCAGTGAGCTGGGTAACAATCATATCTCCACCAACATTGTATGTTTGCTGCTCAATTCTTAGTGAAAAGCGCCTGTTAAATTCAATAGGATCTTCAAATACATCAATCCCCTGAGGTGTAATTTTTACCATAAAATATTCCATATTAGTTAAATTTCCACTAACAAAATAAGTTTTATTCAGATAGTCTAGATTTCTTTCTAGTTCTACCTCACTTACTGGAATGAATTTCAATAGTTGTGGGCGACTAACAAAACCATGAGGATCAGTCTGCCACTGGTTGTAACATACCTTCAAGATCTCTCTTCGAATTAAATTATTGCTAGGCTTATTGCCAGAAAAAATAAGCATTCTTGCAGTTTCACTGATAGTTGACGAGGCCTTTATAGGAATGAAACCCTCAAGCACTGATGGGTTATCATCGCAGTGAATAAATAATTTAACAGCTTCATTCTCTGAAAGTTGGGGCAAGTAGCTTTGCATTATCTGCCAAGCAAAAAATTCTTTATCTTCTTTAATTTCACTGTTACCGCCGACATCATTCCACATATGAATGGTTCTATCGGTGATTGCAATGCAAATCGCTTTTAACTTATCTTCCCCTTTGGGGGTGCAATGAAATGTCATCACATATCGTCGGTTTAGCGCGCCTTCATAATCAGATAACACGAGCTTAACATTGTATTCCTCCTCTCCAACAAATAATGTGTGTTCATTTTGAGTCATTTTATGGTTGTCCAGTAAATAATTTAAATAATTCAATTCCGAGCGCGGCAATTTGTGCAACTTCACTAGTTCTGGTTAAAATCCCACCAAGGATTCCACGGATTTTAGGGAAATTTTTCTCATCACTAGCAAGTTCATTTATTTGTTCAACTTGCTCTATTAGTTCAGCCTTATCTGCACCCGAGTATTCTTCCTCGATCATAGTCTTAAGTTCATCGACCTTCTGTTGTACAAGACTTAAGTTAAATGAGTTAACAACAGTGCTTTTCACCGTAGTATTGTTGCCATTACCTTGAACATTAGTAGAAATTTTGTCATTGCCGATGAAATCGCCCATAATGATTACTCCCCCTCCAGCTTTAATTTGCTGGAAGCTACTTTTTACGTACCTTACACCAGGTGTAGTTATCTTCGAAAAGGCAAAGCCCCCGCTATCAAGTGTTGATTTCCCCTCAATATATCCTTCATCAGACAGGTATTGTAGGCACCTAAAGGCCATTTGCTCACTAATAAAAAGTTCTTTAGCTAGCTTTCCTGTGTTGGTATATGAAGAAAGATTCTCCAGATGCTCATCGTAGAGATAAGTCAAAATATCTTTTTGCACTTCATCTTCATCAACAACTCCGTTAAAGATAAGATTATCAACTAATTCTTGAGGATTTCCATAGCCGCGAACTATTTGTGTCTTCTGTTGCTCCAGATAACCAGTATCAGATGTACCTACAATCAATTGGATACAATTGGGGTAACAAGAGGCGAAGTCGCTAATGGTTAAAGGAAAGGGTACATGTGGAAGAATTCTCTGAAATAAACTACTTTTTCCTTCAACAGACAACGCATTTTGACTTCCCCAAACAGCGCTTGTTGTCATTGAAATAAAAGTCGAAAGACAGCCTATATGCTGACCTTTATCATTCTTGATAACAAATAAGAAGCCTTTATCGAATCCGTTTCTGGCATATACTAAGTCATTGTCCAGCTCAACGGGATATGCTTTTCCTGATAAATTAATGTAGGTTTTTCGTGACATAAATTGATCTGATTATACTCTAAAAATGTAGGTGACACATCACAAAGTTAGTAAATAATGGAAGCATTTTCTTAATTTCCAGCGAGTGTAGTCTCCGTATCTCTAATGCAATAGGAGTCAAATCTTATTCAGAAGAATTTTACAACCAGAATTGTTTATTTTAAAATTCCTGAAGCTTGTTTAATAAATCTGCATTAACTCTATTGAGTCCCGTAAATCAGAAGTTGTTGAAAGATAAATAGGTTCGAACATCGCCCCAGATGGTGCACCATAAAACTGCATAGCGGTTTTTCTTTGCGAAACCCTCAATTGCACAGCAATTCAACTGTTAGAAGTTGTAATATCCCCACAGTGTAACCACGATGATATACCTAAGATCGTAAGTGTCTTTACAACTTTTTTAATGCGATACCATGAAATATCTGGTATATTTTATTCATATGGAAGAATCTTCAGTTATTACATTTTTATCCAAGATTACCGGTAATACTCTCTCAACAAAAACACTTACATACATTCTTATTGTTGCACTTCTTTGTATAGGTGCTTATACCATCTACACTTTCTCATCAAGCTTTTCACGAATTTCCCCTCATAAAAATACATCTGTAGAATTAATACCTAACCAAGAACAGGAATATAAACAGTACCAATGACAAAAACATCCTCACTGGGATTTACTTTAATCGAACTGCTCGTCGTCGTTACAATAATTGGACTATTAAGTGGAATAGGTATCTCTAGTTTTGCAAGTTCTATACAAAGAACACGTGACACACAACGAATTTCCAACCTAAAAGAAATTGAGACAGCACTAAAACGATACTTCCTTGACAACGGTAAATTCCCTCCCGTAACTGCAAACGCTGGAAGTCCCGGTGGGTGGGAAGTTAGTTTTCTTGGCCCATTCATAGAAAGTCTTGACCCCTATTTTGAAAATGGAACACCTGTCGACCCACTCAACACGGTTGCAAATCCTATTGACATGTTCTTTACGCCACGTCCCGACGATGGGTCATTTTTTTATATGTATTATAACTATCCCACATCCTTACGATACGGTTGCGATTTTGATGGTCCGTTCTCAATCATTGGCCTTCGAGCTTTAGAAAATGGCAATCCCTCCTCTTTGCCTCAAGCTTTTTGTGATAATAGAACAACTCCCTCATTTGACACGTGTCCAAGAGGAGGCATTCTTAACGAATGTCGCTATTGGGCAAAAGAGTTTGACTACTCCCTTATGCTTAGGAAATAACACACCCGTAGCACATCTGGAACACACCTACGGTATGTTTCCGTAAATATCCGGCACTATCTTTCGAGAGGTGGTCTCATCCCAAGACTTATATGAGGTCTGTGGTAATGATATCTCTCAAGGTAGTTTAGCACCATTTGGTTGAGTTCTTCCACTT
>Ga0210050_1000635_pt1 | contig 43099 bp, 35 predicted proteins | sample CryGey132114_all_FD_185463 | JGI IMG/M metagenome (GOLD analysis project Ga0210050, IMG submission 185463) | Groundwater microbial communities from aquifer - Crystal Geyser CG22_combo_CG10-13_8/21/14_all (SPAdes) (version 2) | ecosystem: Environmental > Aquatic > Deep subsurface > Groundwater ... | reverse complement strand
CCTCCGTCCCGACAAGTCGGGATTAGGAAACTACTGCTCTATCCATTGAGCTACGAAAGTAAAACCGTAAATTTGGAAAGTTGTACCCTCGAGAGGAATCGGACCTCCGACCAATAGTTTAGGAAACTACTGCTCTATCCACTGAGCTACGAGGGCTTTAAAGAGCGCTGCTGAAAGTGTCTACCATCTTAGAAAATCGTTATTGAGAACATCTTAGCGCTAATTGAATATCGAATAAGGAATAATGAAGTCCGAAGTAAAAGCAATCTGAATCTCAACTTTTTCATTCGAAATTCCTTGTTTGATAGTCATTATTCAGTTTTTCTTTTCCACTTAACTTGAGTGCCCCCAGTAGGACTCGAACCTACGCACACGGCTTCGGAGGCCATTGCTCTAATCCACTGAGCTATGGGGGCAAAATTTAATTCAAATTTCTTCCATTTAAATGAACAGAAATATTTCTTCTACAGAATTAAAAACTCACCCCTAAATTACTTAAATTTGTGTTGAAAATAAATTTTCATTTTTATCTAATAACGATTTAGAAACTAAAGGAGAAATAAAATGACTACAATTATTGATGTAAGAGCAAGAGAAATTCTTGACTCACGCGGTAACCCAACATTAGAAGCTGAGGTGGAATTAGAAAGTGGTTTCATTGGTCGTGCGGCTGTACCAAGCGGAGCTTCTACCGGAGAATTTGAAGCTTGCGAATTACGAGACGATGACGAAACGCGGTATCTTGGCAAAGGAGTTCTAAAAGCTGTAGATAACGTAAACGAAAAAATAGCTGAAGAGTTAATTGATTTTGATGCGCTCGATCAAACCGGGATTGATCAGTTTCTTATTGATCTTGATGGAACAGAAAACAAATCGAACTTAGGCGCCAATGCTATCCTTGGCGTTTCGTTAGCGGTTGCAAAAGCTGCGGCTCAAGCCTGCGGTTTGCCGTTGTACCGTTACATTGGCGGGGCAAATGCAAAAGTGCTTCCCGTTCCGATGATGAATATTATTAACGGCGGAAGCCATGCGGATAATAATGTTGATGTCCAGGAATTTATGATTATGCCCGTTGGCGCTGAAAATTTTGCCGATGCATTAAGAATGGGATCTGAAACTTTTCACACCTTGAAATCAGTTTTGAAAAAACGGGGATACAGCACCGCAGTTGGCGATGAAGGCGGATTTGCTCCAAATCTAAAATCAAATGAAGAAGCAATTGAAGTTATTCTTGAAGCTATTCAAAAAGCCGGATACAAACCAGGCGAAGAAATTGGCATTGCGCTTGATCCTGCCGCAAGCGAAATGTGGTTGAAGGATAAACAAGTTTATCAATTCTTCAAATCCGATAAATCCGAAATGACTTCCGATAAACTTATTGCATATTGGGAAAACTGGGTAAAACAATATCCTATCCTTTCAATTGAAGACGGACTTTCCGAACACGATTGGGACGGCTGGGAACTGTTGACAAAAAAACTCGGCGGGAAAATCCAGTTGGTCGGCGATGATATTTTTGTAACGAATACGGAAATTTTTGCAAGAGGCATTCAACGCGGAATTGCTAATTCAATTCTTATCAAAGTAAATCAAATCGGTACGCTAACCGAAACGCTCGATGCGATTGAACTTGCAAAGAAAAACGGTTATACCGCTGTTATTAGTCATCGCTCCGGCGAAACCGAAGATACTACCATTGCAGACATCGCCGTTGCTACAAACGCCGGACAGATCAAATCCGGTTCTGCAAGCCGTACAGATCGTATCGCAAAATACAATCAGCTGCTTCGTATCGAAGAGGAATTAGGGCTCTCGGCAAATTTCTTAGGCATTGCTGCGCTTAGTATTAAAGCATAACATTAATTCTTTGAGAGCGGAATCCTTCATTCCGCTCTTTTCAATTTTCAAATCTTTTCAATAGAAAACACACATGATTGGTGAACTCGCCGGTTTATTAACAGCTCTCCTTTGGTCTGCAACATCCCTTTTGTTTTCCGAAGCAGCAAACAGAATTGGCTCATTGCAGCTAAATATTAACCGGTTAATTTTTGCAACTCTTCTTCTTGCTTCGACAATAATTCTTTTTAAAATTGATTATCGTCTTTCACAAAATCAATTTTATTATCTGGGGTTAAGCGGAATAGTCGGCTTAGTTATCGGCGATAGTTTTCTCTTTAAGTCTTATCTCTACATCGGTCCACGCATTGCGATGCTATTGATGGCTCTTTCACCGGGGATGGCGTCAGTGCTTAGTTATTTTTTCCTTGGGGAAATTATAAGTCCGCTTGGAATTTTTGGAATGTTCATCACCATTTTCGGAATTGCGCTTGTTGTGCTTGAGAAAAAAGCCGGGCTAGTTTCAAAATATAAAATTACTCCGTACGGACTTTTCCTTGGCATCATGGGAGCGCTCGGGCAAGCGGCGGGATTGATTTTAGCGAAGATGGCTTTCAACCTTGGCGGGATAAACGGATTTGTTGCAACGTTCATCAGAATTTTTTCTTCCGTCATTATTTTCTTCCCGATTGTTCTAATTTTCAGGAAATATAAAAACCCGATTCAACTTTATAAAAAAGATTTAAAAGCTCTCGGTTATACTTTTGCCGGAAGTATTGTCGGACCGTTTCTTGGCATTACTTTTAGTTTGATTGCCGTCTCGCATACTAAAGTTGGGATTGCTTCTACATTAATGTCAACCATGCCGATTATGATGCTTCCGATGATGCATTATTTTTATCGGGAAAGAATTTCGGTTCGCGGATATATTGGTGCAGTAACAGCAGTTGCCGGAATTGCGATTTTATTTCTGCACTAATCTATAATTAGCGGTCAAATTCATCTCAAAACAGAAAGAATATTTTAAAGACAATAAATTTTTACAGCTTGGATGAATGAAGCTGATTGGATGGTTGGTCTAATATAGGATTATTTAATGTCTCACTCAACCATTCAACCATGCGACCATTCATTGTTCGTTAATTTTTTTATTCATGCTCTGTCGGTATGTAAATTTGGCAATTCGAACTCAGCAAAATTTTTTCTGTAAATGTCATAATCTGATCTACTGAAACAAACAAATAAAACTTTTTCTATTGACGCTTCTTTCTCTAAAAAAGAGAGGACTTCGCGGATGGCTATCAGGCTTGCCTTTTCTATCGGGAAATGATACACGCCCGTGCTGATTGAAGGGAAGGCAATAGTTTTTATTCCGTTTTCAACAGCGATATGAAGAGAGTTTTTATAACAATTTGCCAAAAGATTTTCTTCGTTATTATTTCCGCCGCGCCAAACCGGACCAACAGCATGAATGACGAACTTCGCTTTTAACTTGTACGCGTTTGTAATTTTTGCTTCACCGGTTTTGCAGCCATTCAATCTTCTGCATTCTTCAAGAAGTTCTTTCCCGGCTGCCCGATGAATTGCTCCGTCAACGCCGCCACCGCCCAACAGAGAAGTGTTTGCAGCGTTTACAATTGCATCAACGGGAAGTGAAGTAATATCACCAAGATAGAGTTCTCTTTTCGGTTTCATGAAAATACCTTTTTAAAGGAAATTAAATTTTATTTATTGTATTTTAAAAATAAAAAAAATAGTCTTTCAAAAGGTTGACGAGATGTACACAAATCAAAGTAAAGTAATTCTTCTTATTGCAGATATAAGCGGCTATACAAATTTTATGCTTGCCAACCGGAAAACTATTTCTAAGAGCCATAAAATAATTATTGAATTAATAAAGGCGATTATAGAACATATCGAACTTCCGCTTGAAGTTGCTAAGATTGAAGGCGATGCGGTTTTTCTTTTTGCGCTGAAAGGAGAGAGCGAAGAAGAATGGAAAATGCTGTGCAGAAAAATCGGCGAAAAGTTGGTTACTTTTTTTGACATCTTCACCCAAAAAGTTAATGAACTAAGAAGCTCTGTTTTATGCGACGGGAATGTCTGCATAGCAATTGAGACCTTAAAATTGAAAGTTATTGTGCATACCGGTTATGCTGAGCTTGTCTGCATTGGTACGTTTAAAGAACTTTCCGGTATTGATGTTATTCTTGTTCACCGGCTGTTAAAAAATTCTGTAAAAGAAAAAGAATATATTTTGATGACTGAATCAGCCGCAACAGAAATTATGTTCCCTAAAATAATTTGTATTGAGACCGGTCTTGAAAAATATGATGATATCGGTGAAGTAAAAACGTTCATTTATTACCACAAAAAGTTGCAATAAAAAAGACGCAAAAATTAAAATATAACTTCTGCGCCTTCTAAAATTTATTATTTACTTTTATTCGGATAAACCGGCGCTTCAGGAATTTTATTCTTGGCAGTCTTTAATTCTTCAAGAGCGACTTGAATTGCTTTAGCTAATTGCTGATCAACTCCTTCAGACTCAAGAGCCGGGTCGTTATCAACAAAAATATCAGGGTCAACGCCGTATCCTTCCATAATCCATTCTTTTCCGTCATTGTCGTAGCGGGAAAATTCTGGACGATTTAAAAATCCTCCGTCAACAAAAGGAAGAGTGCCGCGGATACCGACAACCCCACCCCACGAGCGTTTGCCGATAAGTTTTCCAAGTTTTGCTTGTTTAAACCGGTAACCGAAAATATCGCCGTCGGAAGCGGAGAACTCATCAATCAAACCCACCTTTGGTCCAACGTGCATACCGCCCGGATCGTAAGTCGGCGCTGCGTTTCGTGCGATACCCACCATCGTCCATTCTCTTCGTAATCGTTCAATGATCATCGGGGAAACATTTCCGCCGCCATTGCCACGGTCATCAATGATCAATGCTTCTTTGCGTAGCTGCGGATAATATAATTTTGAGAATTGATTCAACCCATTTACGCCCATATCCGGGATGTGAATGTAACCAACTTTTCCATCCGTGGCTTTATTTACTTTTTCAATATTGTTTTGAACCCAATTGTAATAGTACAAAGGCTGTTCATCATCGGTTGGAACAACAACGGCTTCGCGGCTTCCTTCAATTTTAGGTGACGAATTAATTTTCAGTGTTACTTGTTTACCGGCTTTGCTTTCAAGCAGTTCGTAAATATTGTTCACTTCATTTACCGGTTTGCCGTTAATGGCTAAAATAAATTCACCTTCTTTAACATCAACACCAATTTCCGATAAAGGTGAACGGGTGGCTTTATCCCAATTTTGTCCTTTCAATATTTTAACAATTTTATAGAAGCCCGATTTATCTTTTTCCAACTTTGCGCCCAGAAGTCCGAGTTTTATTCTTTCTGCTTTCGGATAATCGCCGCCGCCAACGTAAGAATGTCCGACACTTAACTCGCCAATCATTTCTCCAATAATATAAGTTAGATCAGCGCGATGATTGACATATTTAACAAGGGGTTCGTAAGTCTTGCGGACTTTCTCCCAATTATTTCCGTGCATATTCGGATCGAAAAAGAAGTCGCGCATCTGCCGCCAGGATTCATTAAAAATTTGTTCCCATTCTGCTGTCCGCTCAAGATTCATTTTCATATCCGAAAGATTTAATTTTTCTTTCATCTCAATTTTCGCTGAAGGGAGATCAATGATTGCGTATGAGTTTTCTGCTCCTACTAACATTTTCTTTTTATCGGCGGAGATTTCGTATCCGTTTATTTCGCCCAACTCTGTCTCTTTTTGTTTTTCAAAATCAAAGGAAAAGAGTTTTGGTTTTCGTTCCGCGGCGCTGTTGCGCATATAAAAAATCTTTGATGCGGTTGAATTTAAATTGAAATAATTTCCCGGAGGAGTTGGAATTTCAACGATACGATTCGTAATTCCATCCGTATCAACTTTAACTGAAACGTCCGGTTTGCTTTCTTTCTTCTCTGATTTTTCGGTTGATTCTTTTTTATCAACTTTCTTTTCATCTTTTATTTCAACTTCATCACTCTTTGGGGCAAATGGAGATTTTATATCTTTTGCCAACGTAATTAAGTAGAGCTTCGACATATCAACATAAGCATGGTTCCACTCGGTGGAACTGTAAACCGGCGAAAAATTTCTGTCCGAAACGAAGTATAAATATTTTCCGTCTTCGCTAAATGTCGGACTGCCGGAATCGTACCAGCTATCGGTTACCGCGAAGGATTTTTTATATTCGAGAGAGTAGAGATAAATTTTCCCCATTCCAATTTCTTCCGGTTTCGGGTACGAAATCCATTTTGAATCCGGCGACCAAACGGCTCCGGTAATTTCCCAGGCGGTTGCCTGCTCAACTTGTGTAACTGTTTTTGAATCTACATCAACGAACTGCAAGCGGAGTTTTTTATCATTCCACAAAATCTTTTTACTGTCCGGCGACCATTCAATATTAAACTTGTAAGTGTCGGCGCCTTTTGTTAATTGAACCGGTGCGCCGCTTCCGTCTTGAGGCATAAAATAAATTTCATTTTCGCCGGAAGCGTCGGAAATATAAGCGATCCATTTTCCGTTCGGCGACCATTTGGAGCTTCTTTCATGCACCCCGGAAGTGTTCGTAAGATTTCTCGTTGGTCCGTTTTTTTGCGGAATGGTAAACATTTCTCCGCGTGAACCGAACAATGCTCGTTTGCCGTCGGGAGAAATTTCATAATTGGTTATTGATTTTGAAACATCAAGCAAACCGCCTCTGCCGAGGCTGAAGTCTTCATTCAAATAGATTGAAATCTTTGCAAGTTTTTCGGATTGCAAATCGAATTTATAAATGTATCCTCCGTTTTCAAACACAATTGCTTTATCACCGAGCGAAGGAAATTTTATATCGAACTCGGTGAAGGAAGTAAGTTGTTTTGTTTCTTTGGTGTCAAGCGCGAAAGAAAAAAGATTAAAAGTTTTCGTTCTGTCGGAAATAAAATAAATTTTGTTTCCGCTCCACATCGGGAAAATATCCTGCGCCGGATTATTGGTTACGTTCTCAGTTTTTTTTGTTTTGAAATCGTAAATCCAAACATCATCTGCTTGACCGCCGCGGTAGCGTTTCCAGGTTCTGAATTCACGGAAGACTCTGTTGTATGCCAATTTGGTTTCGTCGGGAGAATAAGCGCAAAAACCGCCGCGAGGCAAAGGTAATTGTGTTGGCAAATTTCCTTTTGTATCAACTAAAAAAAGTTGTCCTTTAAAATCATTAAACTCAATCATCCGCGAGCGGAAGACAAGCTCATTATTATTCTTCCAGGTCATTACAATGTTATTCGGTCCCATTCTATCGGAAACATCATCGCGGTTTAATGTTGCAGTGTAAGTAATTCTCTTTGGAACTCCGCCTTCGGAAGGCATCAAATAAACTTCTGTGTTACCGTCGTACTGCCCGGAGAAAGCTAATTGTTTCCCATCGGGAGAAAATTTTGCAAACATTTCAAAGCCGGTATCGTTCGTTAGCTTACGGGCTGTTCCTCCGTTTGCATCAACAGTATATAAGTTACCTGCGAAAGTAAAGACAATATTATTCCCATTAATTGTAGGGAAGCGGAGAAGTCTCGCTTCCTGCTGTGCGAAAATTTGCACTCCGAAAAGAAGCATTGTGAACAAGACTGTTATTCGTTTCATTTCGAACCTTTTTGATAATATGAGGAGAAATTTTTATAGAACTTAGTTGTTTAATCTTTTACAAGAAAGATTTAAATGAAGAGCGGCAATATATTTTGATAAAAATCTATTTTGTTATTTTTTCTTCTGGAGTGATCTCTTTTCTTTAAGGAACCATTCATTCTCTAATTTATTGATCTTTGCAACTTCGCTAAGCCAGAGCAATTCGCGCGGGGCTGGATTCTCTTTGGAAATAACTAATTTTAGGCATTCTCCTATGAATTCCTGCGCAACTGCGGGTTTGGAAAATTGGATCGGTGTGTTTGGTACAAAATCGTTAGCAAGAATATTCTGGATCGTTTCGTTGATAAAATCTTGACTGAATCCGAAACGGCTTGAAGCGCTTGATATTATATCTTTTTCACCATCTTCGATCTTGTTATTCATTTTTGCAACTATTAGGAGACCTTTTAAATAGTTACTTTTATCTAGTATTGTGAACAATCTGCCGCCCTTTCTTTATTTTATACGGAAATTTAAGAAATATGTTAATCGTTAGAAAGGAAAATTTTTTGTTATTCTTAGAAAGTGTGTAATTTTCTACCGAGCAAATAATTTGAATTTTAATATTTTTAAACGCAGTTGGTAAGTAGTCAATCGTCAAAAGACATTAAACATTAAGCTCACTTTCTGATAAATGAAAACTCATCACTGACCACTGCAAGTTAACGAGTGAAACATGAAACGTAGATTTATTTCTGTCATTTTTGTTATTCTTTCCATTACTATTGGATTTACTCAGGAAATTCCAAAAAATAAATACGGGCTTTCGGTTGTAAATGATTTTGGACTCTACCAAACACAAATTAAAAAGGATAGCGCAAAAGCATTAGTTGATTTGCAAAAATTTATCCCGGGAATTTTTATTGATGTTCGATATGCGACAGAAAATAATTTTGCTAAGACAAAGTTTTATGAAAGTCAAAAAGTGTTTTTGCGGGCACCGGCTGCAGCTGCACTGAAAAAAATTCAGAAAGAATTATCACAGCAAAATATTTCGCTTAAAATATACGATGCATACCGTCCCTATTCTGTTACGGAGAAAATGTGGGAATTTGTTCATGATGATCGTTATGCGGCAGATCCTAAATCGGGTTCGCGCCATAACCGCGCTTGTGCCGTTGATGTTACGTTAGTTGATTTGAAGACGAAAAAAGAATTTGATATGCCGACTCCGTACGATAACTTTACAGTTAAAGCACACCACGGTTACAGTAATTTGCCTCGCAAAATTTTAGCGAACCGTAAACTGCTTAAAACAATAATGACAAAGTTTGGTTTTGAAACGATAACCTCCGAATGGTGGCATTATGATTTCTCCGGTTGGAAAAATTTTGAACTCCTTGATATTCCTTTTGAAGAATTAGAAAAGCATTGAATTAATTAAACGTAGCACGGACTTCAGTCTGTGCTAGTGAAACTGAAATAATTTAAATCTTTGCGAGACAAAGTTAATAATCTTGTCTATTTCGGAACTAATCTCCTAAAAAAATCATTTTAAAAGAAAACAAATTTTATAAGAGTAGTTATGAAAAAAGAAAATGAACCGACAAGCCAAACGTCTGCAAAGAAATTTAAATATTATGATTTTATCATGGCGGCATTCGTCACCATTCTACTCTGCTCAAATATTATAGGGGCGGAGAAGGTTGTTTCTTTATTCGGATTCACCTTCGGCGCCGGAATTCTTTTCTTTCCTATCAGTTATTTTTTTAACGATATTTTAACGGAAGTTTACGGATACGCCCGCTCACGCAAAGTTGTCTGGGCTGGATTTGCCGCTTTGGGATTCGCGTCCCTTATGTCCGCTGTGGTTGTCGGTTTACCTGCTGCACCGGGATGGATTCACCAGGATGCTTATGTAGTTGTTTTCGGACAAACCACAAGAATTGTAGCAGCGTCTTTAACCGCTTTTTTCAGCGGGGAATTTGTCAACTCTTTCGTTCTCGCAAAAATGAAACTCTCCACCAATGGAAAATATTTATGGACAAGGACCATCGGCTCAACAGTTGCCGGCGAAGCGGTTGATTCTCTCATCTTTTATCCTATAGCTTTTTACGGCTTCTGGCCTAATGAACTTCTTCTAAAAGTAATGCTAACAAATTATGTCTTAAAAGTTTTGTGGGAAGTTATTGCCACACCCATGACGTACAAAGTTGTAAATTTCTTAAAACGTAAAGAGCACGAAGACTTTTACGACCGCAATACCAACTTTACCCCGTTCTCGATAGAAACATAGAAATAAATACAGTTAAGAAAAATATAGTTAATAGCATGAATGAAGGGAAGGATGTTTGAATGAAAAAGCTGATGGATTGATAATTTTGTTTTAAAAGATCATTCAACCGTTAGTTGGTTAATTTTTTCAGTTATAATTTAATAGCTAATTTTAATCACTAAATTTTAGGAGTTAAAAATGAAGTTCAAGAAATCAGTTATTGTTCCACTGTTAATCAACATTTTTGTAATAAGTTTTTCACCGGGTGTGTAAAGAAGGAAGATATGACGGAAGAATTTAAAAGATTTGTAAAAGACTACGAAACAAAAGTAGTTCCGCTCTACACGGATGCCAACACAGCTTATTTTAATGCAACCATTTCCGGTAAGGAAGAAGATTATAAAAAAGCTGCCGACCTCCAGGTGCAGTTAAGTAAAATCTACGCCAGCAAAGCTGATTTTGCGAAGCTGAAAAAATTCAAGGATTCAAACACTATTCAAGATGAATTGCTCAACCGCCAGTTAATTAAAATTTATAATGCGTATGCCTCAAGTCAAATTGATGAAAAGAAACTTGAGGAAATGATCCGGCTGCAAAATGAAACGGAGAAGAAATTTTCTACATTCAGAGCAAATGTAAACGGGAAAAAGATCACCGATAATGAAGTCGAGAACACTTTAAAAACTTCGACCGACAGCAAATTACTTGAGGCGAGCTGGTCGGCAAGTAAAGAAGTCGGCGGAGTGATAAACGATAATCTCATCAAATTAGTTAAACTTAGAAATGAAGCCGCGCGTGAACTTGGCTTTAAAAATTATCACGAAATGAGTTTGAAGTTAAGCGAACAAGACCCGCAGGAGATTGAAAATCTTTTAAACGAACTTGATAACTTGACACGGGATACTTTTGCCAAACTAAAGAATGATATCGACGAACATCTTGCAAAAAAATATAATCTTCCAAAAGAAAAACTTATGCCGTGGCATTATGAAAACCGTTTCTTCCAGGAAGCTCCGAAAATTTATAATGTTAATCTTGACAGCTATTACAAGGACAAAGATATCGTTGCTTTAACAAGAAACTATTATGCCGGACTCGGTCTGCCGATTGATGACATGATCGCCAAAAGTGATCTCTTTGAAAAGGAAGGGAAATATCAGCACGCATATTGTTCAAACCTCAATAGGGGAAAGGACGTCTGCGTTGTATGCAACGTAAAACCAAATTACAATTGGATGGGAACGATGCTGCATGAGTTTGGTCATGCCGTTTATGATTATAATATTGATAGTACTCTCCCATGGACATTACGTGAACCGGCTCATACCTTCACAACCGAAGCGATCGCAATGATGTTCGGCAGAATGGCAAGCAACGGGCAATGGCTTGTTGATGTGGTTGGGATTACGAAGGAAGAAAAAGATAAAATTGCGGATGAAAGTTTTAAATCGCTCCGTCTTGAACAATTAACATTTAGCCGCTGGGTGCAGGTGGTTTATCGTTTTGAAAAAGTGATGTACGAAAATCCTGACCAAGATCTGAATAAATTATGGTGGGACTTAGTAGAGAAATATCAAATGCTAAAAAGACCCGAAGGAAGGAACAAACCCGATTACGCTTCAAAAATTCATATCGCGCTTTACCCGGCATATTATCATAATTATTTGATGGGCGAGCTTTTGGCTTCACAGTATTACACGTACATAGTAAAAAATGTTCTCCACTCGGAAGATTTGAAAAACCAAAGCTTTGTTAATAAACCGGAAGTTGGAAAATATTTGTTGGAAAACATCTTTAAACCGGGAACAAAATATTATTGGAATGATATGATAGAAAAAGCCACAGGAGAAAAGCTGACTGCAAAATATTATGCTAAGCAGTTTGTGGAATAAGAAGAAAGTAAGATTTATCAAAACAAAAAAGGCTATCAATTTAGATAGCCTTTTTTATTAAAATCGAAAACCTAATTAATGCACAGAAATCTTTTTGTCTAAGATAAGTTTTGCTAAATCAGACGTACCGTTCTTTGCAAGAGTTTTAATTCCTCGGGTGCTTATTTTAACGGTTACAAAACGGCCAAGTTCCTGTACCCAAACTCTCTTTTTCTGTAAATTAGGTAAAAATCTTCTTTTGGTTCTATTATTTGCATGGGAAACGTTGTTTCCTGAAACCGGCTTAATTCCTAATAATTGACAAGTTCTTGACATAGTATTTCCTTTTCTCCAAATTTTAAGGGTGAAATATACACAAAAATTTTAGAAAGTATATAAAAAAACTAACACTGGGGAAATATTTTTTTAAGGAAAATCATTTCAAAAGACTTGACATTAACTTAAAAGATTTTATTTTATCTGTTGTTGTTCTTCACATTTTAGAATTTGATGACAACAATCCCCAAAATAGTTCAAATCATATCATTAAATTTAAAGGAGTTCTTATGGAATTTTTTGATCTACATCCTGTTACTCCCCAACAACGCCTCATCAATAAAGCAGCAGAAGTTATAAAAGAAGGGGGCATAATCATCTATCCGACTGATACCGTTTACGGTTTAGGGTGTGATATTTTCAATAAGCAGGCTCTCGAAAGGTTGTTTCAAATTAAAAATGATGCAATTACTAAAATGTTCAGTTTTGTTTGTGCTGATTTAAAAGATATCGCTAAATATGCTAAGGTTTCCGATTACGCTTATCGTACCATGAAACATCTTCTTCCCGGCGCTTATACTTTCGTTCTCCCGGCGGCAAAAGATGTTCCTAAAAAACTTTGGAGCAAAAGAAAGACTGTTGGAATTCGAGTTCCGAATAATGAAGTGAGTCTCGCAATTGCACGCGCTGTTGGTAATCCCATAATCAGCACAAGCGTTACAAACCGCAAGGGTGAAGTGTTAAGCGATGTGGATGAAATCAGGGCAGTTTTCAATCCTTTGGTTGATCTGATGCTTTCCATTGGGAATTTGTCTAATCAACCTTCAAGCGTTATTGACCTAAGCAACGGAGCTCCGGAAGTATTAAGAGTTGGAGCAGGAGATGTAACGCTGTTTGCATAATATGGAAGAGCCAGCAGCAAATAATTTGTTATCATCAAATGGTTGAATGGCTGAATGAAAAACACTTAATAGTAAATAAGCAAAAAACATGCAACCATTCATTTTTATTCATCCATTCCGTTAAATGTTATTTAACCCGACAAATATTTTTACTAACTATCTATGTCGTTTTTCTCACAACAAAATTTGATTGTGCTTGAGCAATCGGCGTTAAAATTATTTCGTTGATGTTTACATGTTTGGGACGCGTTGCGCAATAAAGAATTGCATCGGCGACATCCTGCGGTGTTAAGGGTTCAACTCCGGCATAAACTTTTTTAGCACGCTCAACATCGCCGGAAAAGCGGACAACGCTAAACTCCGTTTCCACCATTCCGGGATCAACGGATGAAACTTTAATTGATTTATCGAGCACATCAATTCTTAACGATTGGCTTATGGCGTTAACCGCAAATTTTGTTGCGCAATAAACATTGCCCGAAGGATAAACATCATGTCCGGCGGTTGAACCGAGATTGATGATATGTCCGCTTTCACGTTTTACCATGTTGGGAAGAATTTCGCGGGTGAGATACAGTAATCCTTTAATATTCGTATTTATCATTACATCCCAATCATCAGGATTTCCTTCTTGCAATTTGTGCATTCCTTGTGCAAGTCCGGCGCTGTTGATCAGAATATCAACGTTCTTCCATTCTTCCGGAAGAGAAGCGAAACTCTCTTTTATTTCTTGATAATTTTGAATATCGAAAGAAAGGATTTTGCTTTCAGTAGTAAATGCTTCTTTTAATTCCAAAGCTAATTTTTCTATTCGCTCTCTTCTTCTTGCCGCAAGAATGACTTTTGCTCCCTCCCTTGCAAACGCGAGGGCGCAAGCCATTCCAATTCCTGATGAAGCCCCTGATATAAAAACGATCTTATTTTTTAGTAACGACATTTTCTTCTTCCTTTGGAAAAGTTTCGAGTAAATTTTTAATTCTATTTAAAACATAGGTGAGATAAGCAAAAGTGATTAAGAAACCGAAAAACAGGAAAACCAATATTTGCTGGCGGGAATAAAACAAATATAAAAGCGAAATACTCGGTTCACCCGCTCGTTTGATGAAGATCAGCACTCCCGCCCCATAAACAAACTTAATAAGCAAAATTCCGATGAGCGATAACAACAAAGACAAAAACCCGAATTTCAATGGCGGGTCTATTTTTCTGGAGATGATCAAAAGCAGTTCAATTTCAAGAAGAATGAGAATGAAATCGTAAAGTAGATAGAGGAATAAAGAGAAAGAATTTTGTACGTTCGAGGAAACAAGTGAAACTTCCGGTGGGAAAAAAGTGAACGAAAAAGCTAAATCTGTAAAAGAGATAAGCAAATATTTTGCAAGAATCACATTAAGAAACAAGGTAAGACCGATCGCTGAAATTACACCCGCGAACAGCCACATCTTCTTTTGTGAGGAATTTATTTCGTTTTTCAAGATTTCTTAATTGTGAATTTTTACTTTTCAAAATAACGAGAAACCGGCAAAGATAAAATTCATCAAGAAAAAGAAATATTTTGTTAAATTTACATCAATATTTAAATGAAAAATGTTCTCGTTCATGTTTAATCAAAATAAAGAGGAAAGTCTAAATGCAGAAAAATAAAAGAGTAGTCGTTACCGGTATGGCGGCGATAACCCCGATAGGCTTAAATGTAAAGGAATTCTGGAAGAGTATGATGGAAGGGAAAAGCGGTTGCGCTCCTATTACTTCTTTTGATGCTTCGCGGCTTGAAACCAGGTTCGCTTGTGAACTTAAAGGGTTCGACCCAACAAAGTATATGGATAAGAAAAATGCCCGCCGGCTTGATAAATTTAGTCAGTACGCGTTAGCCGTTGCAAAAGATGTATTAGACGATGCAGCTATTAATCCGGAAAATCTTTCTGAAGACGAAAAAAATATGATCGGCATTCTTTATGGAAGCGGAATTGGCGGTATCCAAACTTTTTATCAACAAGCGATAATTAATCATACTCAAGGACCAAGGAGAATTTCTCCCTTCTTTATTCCGATGATGATTCCGAATATCGCAAGCGGTCTCATTTCAATTCAATATGGATTTAGAGGTCCCAATTATTGTTCGGTCTCAGCATGCGCAACGGCGAACAACAATATTATTGACGCTTATTTTATGATTCAAAGCGGTAACGCAACGGCAATGCTTTGCGGCGGCGGAGAAGCAAGCATTTGTGAAATCGGTATTGGAGGATTTAATGCATCTAAAGCGCTTTCAACAAGAAATGATTCACCCGAAACCGCAAGCAGACCTTTTGATAAAACCCGTGATGGATTTGTAATGGGCGAAGGAGCCGGAATGCTTTATTTAGAAGAATATGAATCCGCTAAAAATCGCGGCGCAAAAATTTATGCCGAGTTGATCGGTGTTGGTTTATCTGCCGATGCGTATCATATTACCGCTCCCGACCCTGAAGGCAAAGGAGCAAAACTTGCTATGCTTCGGGCGATGAATCATGCTGATATTGTGCCGGAGGCAATAGACTATATTAATATGCACGGAACCTCAACCGGACTTGGCGATATTGCCGAAACAAAAGCAATTAAAATGGTTTTTGGCGATCACGCTTACAAGATGAACGTTTCTTCAACAAAAAGCATGACCGGACATCTTCTCGGCGCAGCTGGCGGAGTTGAAGCGATAGCCTCGATTTTAGCGGCTGTAAATGACATTGTTCCGCCAACCATTAATTTTAAAACGCCTGATCCCGAATGCGATTTAAATTATACTTTTAACAAACCTCAAAAACGAAAAGTGAACATTGCAATGAGTAATGCTTTCGGTTTTGGCGGGCATAACACTTCCGTAATCTTTAAGAAATTTTCTGAATAAGAAAGAACAAAAATGAATATTCAACGCTCAGCAGGAATTCTTCTTCATCCGACTTCACTTCCGGGGAAATTTGGCATTGGCGATTTAGGCGAACAAGCCTTCAACTTTATTAATTTTCTTGACGCATCCGGGCAAACGCTCTGGCAGGTTTTCCCGCTTGGACCAACGGGATACGGCGATTCTCCATATCAATGCTTCTCTGCTTTTGCAGGAAATCCGCTGTTGATCAGTCCGGAAATTTTAGCTGAAGATGGTTACTTGAAAAAGGAAGATTTAGCAAAGGTTCCAAAGTTCGATCATAAAAACATTGATTTCGGCGGCGTGATTGATTATAAAAATTCTCTGTTAAGAAAAGCGTTCGCAAATTTTAGCGCTGAAAAAAATCCCGAAGTAGAAAAAGCATTTTCGGCATTCTGCGAAAAACATAATGATTGGCTCGATGATTTTTCCCTATTTATGGCGGTTAAAAATTATCATGGAGGAAATCTCTGGACTATGTGGGACAAAGCTATTGCTCTGCGAAAGGGAAACGCCGTTGAGAAATGGAAAGAAAAAGTTTCCGGCGAAATTCGTTATCAAAAATTTCTTCAATTTAATTTTTTCAAACAATGGCAAAAGATAAAAGAATATGTGCATCAAAAAGGAATTAAAATTATTGGCGACCTGCCGATTTTTATTGCTTACGACAGCGCCGATCTTTGGGCGAATAAAAATCTTTTTACCGTTGATGGAAATGGAAAACTTCTAACCTGCGCCGGCGTTCCACCCGATTATTTTAGTCCAACCGGGCAGCTTTGGGGCAATCCTCTTTACCGCTGGGATGAGATGGAAAAAGATGATTTCCTTTGGTGGCGGAAAAGAATTTCGTCTCTGCTTGAACTTATAGACATCGTTCGCATTGACCATTTTCGCGGCTTTGAAGCGTACTGGGAAATCCCGGGCGACGCGCTCACCGCTGAAACCGGTAAATGGGTGAAAGCTCCCGGAGATAAATTTTTTACTGCTGTAAAAAAACATTTAGGCGATGTTCCGATCATCGCCGAAGACCTTGGAGTTATTACAAAAGGAGTAACCGCACTCCGCGATAAATTTAATTTACCCGGAATAAAAATCCTTCAATTTGCCTTCGGCAAAGGAATGGAAACAAAATTTTTGCCGCATAATTTTATTCCGAATTGTGTTGTGCATACGGGTTCGCATGATAACGATACCACCCGCGGCTATTTTGAAAAAGCAAAAGAAGAAAAACACAAGAACGATATTTATGAATTCACCCAAAAATATCTCGGTTATTACGGAAACGATATTACGTTCCAGTTGATCAAAACAGCTTACGCATCTGTTGCAAACATTGTGGTTATTCCATTTCAGGATATGTTAAATCTTGGCAATGAAGCGCGGATGAATTTCCCGGGTACACTCGGCGGGAATTGGTGCTGGCGATTCACCTGGGATCAAGTGCCATACGATTTAGCCGGTAAGTACAAAGAAATGTGTGAAATGTATCAGCGTCCACCGGAGCCGGAAAAAGTGGAAAGTGAAAAGTAGAAAGTAGAAAGCGATTTTTATTTTGTTCACAAAGAAACATTTTATAAATAATTTTTCCGCAGCGTTCCTTTTATTTGTCGCGGCGCTGTTTGTTTTTAAATATGCCATTCGGTATGGAAATGTGTTTGCGCTTTCTACCGTCTTTTTTTTCGTTGGGGGTGTTTTTCTTTTATTTTTTCTAAATAAAAAAATAGAATCGCAGAGCAGTAATTTTTCAAAAAGGCAGTTGTTTCCGGTTTTGGTATTTCTTTTTCTTATTGCTGCTGCAATGGCGTTTATTCCTCAATCAACGCGTGTTGGAAGATTTCCGGCTTTGATTGAATGGCTTTCAAATTTTCAACAGGGAATTTTCCCTTATGGAACAAAAGCAAATCCTTCCGGTTTCCCGTTTCTCTTTTTTCTTGCCTCACCGTTTTACTTACTTGGCGATGCAGGTTATTTAGAAGTTTTCGGTCTGCTTCTTTTTCTAATGTTAATCTTGAAATCCGTAAAAACAAAAAAAGAATATTGGGTAAAAATTTTATTTCTACTTTTACTGCCAACAACTTTTTATGAACTCGCCGTCAGAAGCGAACTTCTTACAAATACAGTTTTAGTAATTTCGCTCTTTTTTCTGGCGGAACAAAAATTAAAAGATGGTGAAAAAGATATTTCTTTTATCGTGTTGGCGTTATTGTTCGGATTTTTCCTTTCAACGCGATTAATTGTTTTTCTGTGGCTTGCAATGTTTCTTCTCTTCTTCTTCAGAAATAATTTGAAAAACGGCGCTGTTTTTTTTACGATTTCATTTTCCGTTTTTCTTCTTTCACTTCTTCCGTTTTATTTATGGAATGCGGAAACCTTCATGAATAAAGGACCATTCGCTGTTCAAACAATTTATTTGCCGGTATGGATTTATTTTATTTTTCCGCTTTTAGTTTTATATGCCGGTTGGATGATTGCAGATTTTCAAGAATTACTTTTCGCTTCGGGAGTTTTAACTTTTCTTCTCGTTTCAATTTCTTTTATTATGACGATTGGTGATGTTGGAATGTATCAGGCTTATTCTAATAGTCGATTTGACATTTCGTATTACATTCTTTCAATTCCGTTTTTTATTCTTTCCTTGAAAGAATATAAAGTTGATTGGTTTCTGGGAAAGGTTAGTATTCCTTAGTGAATCTCAGTGTGCTAAGTGTCTCAGTGGTAAAAGTCTTCACTACTAAGACACGAAGCTCACAAAAAACACTAAGTCATTAGACATGCAATTGCGGCAGTATTAACAATATCATCAACGTTGCAGCCGCGGCTCAAATCGAAAAACGGTTTTTTCAATCCTTGATTAATTGGTCCAACAGCTTCGGCGCCGCCGAGACGCTGTGCAATTTTGTATCCGATATTTCCGGAATTCAAATCGGGGAAGACGAGCACATTTGCTCTGCCGGCAACTTTACTGCCCGGCGCTTTTTTCTTCCCGACGCCGTCAACTATTGCTGCATCAAATTGAAGTTCGCCGTCAACAAATAAGTCGGGTCTTTTTTGCTGAACGAAGTTTGTAGCAGCGCGAACTTTATCAACCAATTCATGCTCGGCGCTTCCTTTAGTTGAAAAAGAAAGCATTGCGATGTACGGTTCTTCACCGGTAAGTTTCTTATGATTATCAGCGGTTGAAATGGCAATGTCGGCAAGTTGTTCGGCGGATGGATTTGGGTTTACTGCGCAATCGGCAAAGCTGTAAACTTTTTCAGGATAAACCATCAAAAAGAAACTTGAGAGAATTGAAATCCCTTCGCCGAGTCCAACGCAAAAAAGTGCAGCTCTGGTAACATCGCCGGTTGTTGCGAAAGAACCGGAGACACTTCCGTCAGCCATTGATTCGCGCACCATCATTCCGCCGAAAAAAAGATCGCGCTTGATAGTTTCGCGCGCTTGTTCAATCGTTACGCCTTTATGCTTACGTGCATTGTAAAAAATGTTGGAGAAGTCGCTAAGTTTATCTGAAGTTGCGGGGTTGATAATTCTAATCCCGGTAAGATTAACTCCAATCTTTGCTGCGTCTTCGCGGATTTTAGTTTCATTCCCCAGCGTAATAATTGATGCAACATTTTCTTTGGTGAGAATTTCAGCGGCTTTCAGCACGCGCTCGTCGTGCGATTCCGGCAGCACAATGGTTTTTCTTCTTCTCGAAGCTTTTTCTCTGATCTGATTTAATAATTCTATTTCTGCCATGGTATAATCCTAAATTTTGTTTGTTCAAAATTACGAAAAATCAAGTTGATGATTTATTCATTATTCACAAAAATCAATTAAAAATTTACTCGCAGTAATTGAATCGAGTAATCCGGTTTTAGAATTGAATATTTGTTCTGTTCAATTTTAAAACTGTAGGGATTTGTTTCTAACCTTCTTGATGAATTAAATCCGATGATTGCACCAACTGAGGGACATAACAAAGCAACGGTAGTGAGTGTATTATTATTATCCAAGTCATGTGCTAGATATCCTACTCCTATACCTACACTAATCCCGCCAAGAGTCCCCAATAAAGTTGACCAGTATGAACCTTCCTCAATACCGATATTCCCTATGATATACACCCCGTATGCAACGGCAAAAGGATAGGCTAAAATTACGGATAACACTCCTGTGGGCGAGACCCAATGATGTGGCTCATTTAACGTTAGTCCAATTCCTGCACCAATCAAATAACTAGGAATCGCAGACCCAAAGCCAATTATATTTCCTATTAAAAATTCTGAAAGTATTCTTCCTTTTTGAACCGGTGGGAGCGAGTCCTGCGATTTTTCTTCAAACGAAAAACTTGTTCGCTCAAAATTTCTTAGCTGGAGAAGCGAACATTTTTCAGTTGAATTGACTTGCCCAATTAATTGTACCGAAAGAAAAAATAAGGAAATGATGGTCAGTTTTTTCATAAATCCCTTTTTAGAAATTAAAAATTTACTCGTAAAAGCTCAAAATTGTATCTCAACTTGTTCGAGGTTTTATCAATTCTTGTTAGAAATATTTTCGGATTGCCGAACTGAACTTTGTCATTCTGAATTTGAATTAAAGCATCTGTTTTTACCGGAACAACTTCTTCAGCAGAAAGATAAAAAGCAATAATTCCGCCAACACCAGGTATAATAAAAATTGGAACAACACTCTTCGTTAAAGAAGCTATATATAATCCAGCAGTTATGCCAGTGCATGATCCAAGTAAAGTGTATCCAAACGAACCTTGAACTTCTTTGGTATTTCCAACCCAATAAACTCCAGCAGCATTTCCCAAAGCAAATCCTGCTATCACACCAACCACAAAACCAAGCGATGGGCCTTCTCCCATGTGTTCGTTGCCTATTACTCCCAACAATCCTCCTAACAAACTGCCGAGAGAGCCCATACCCAATCCACCAATTTCTTGAAACACCATCTTTTTAATAGAAGGGAATTCACCAGACCTTTTCTCAGAAGAAAGGGAATCGATTCGTAATTGCGAATTTTCAGAAAAAGGCATTCGGTAGGCAAGCGATTGCGTTTGTGAAAGGAGTTGTGCTGAAAGAAAAATTAAGGAAATGATGGTCAGTTTTTTCATAAATCCCTTTTTAGAAATTAAAAATTTACTTGTAACAATTCAAAATTGTATCTCAACTTGTTCGATGTTTCATCAATTCTTGTTAGAAATATTCTAGGAGCGCCGAACTGAACTTTTTCATTTTGAATTTGAATTAACGCATCTGTTTTTACCGGAACAACTTCTTCAGCAGAAAGATAAAAAGCAATAATTCCGCCAACACCGGACAAAGTAAAAAATGGAACAACATTATATGGTAAGGCGGTCAGTAAATATAATCCAGCGGCACCGCCGATACACGAGCCAAGTAACGTGTATCCAAATGAACCTTGAACTTCTTTGGTATTTCCAACCCAATAAACTCCAGTCGCATTTCCTAAAACAAATCCTGTTATTGCACCAACTGCAAAACCAAGCGATGGACCTCCTTCCGAATGTTCGTTCCGTCCCCCAAGCAATCCTCCAAATAATCCGCCGAGAGCTCCCATGCCCGCTCCGCCAATTTCTTGAAACACTATTTTTTTAATAGAAGGGAATTCGCTTGACCTTTTCTCAGAAGAAAGTGAATCAATTTGTAATTGTAAATTTTCAGAAAAAGGTTTTCGGTACGCAAGCGATTGCGTTTGAGAAAGAAGTTGTCCTGAAAGAAAAATTACGGAAATGACGGTCAGTTTTTTCATAAATCCCTTTTTAGATAAAATTCATTTGAAAAATAAGGAATTGGAGGGAAAAACCGCTAAATATCCTTCGGAAAAATTTTCATTTATTTTTATTGATTTTTGCAAAGAAAAGCAATAGGTTTACAAACTTGATTTTATTATGATTAAAGAGAACCTCAATAGAGTCCGCGATGAAATTGCCGAAAAATGTCTTAAAATCGGCAGAAATCCGGCAGAAATTACCTTAATTGCCGTTTCTAAAACTTACGGGTATGAATCGGTTTTGGAAGCGCAAAGTTGCGGACAAAAAGATTTCGGAGAAAATTGGGCTCAGGAACTTGTAGAAAAATATGATTTTGTCCCGAAAGATGTCTCGTGGCATTTCATCGGACACTTGCAAACGAATAAAGCAAAATATGTTGTGCCGCGGGCTGAGTTTATTCACTCGGTTGATACTTTGAGACTTGCTGAAGAAATTGTGAAAATAGCTCAAAAACAAAATAAATCACAGAAGATTCTTTTAGAAATAAAAACTTCGGAAGAGGCGACAAAGCACGGTTTGATTTGCGAAAAAGATATTGAAGAAATTGCCGGATTCTGCAAAGAAAATCAAAACATAGAGCTGGTTGGACTGATGACGATGGCTCCCTTTACTGGTGACGAGGAAAAAGTCCGAAAAAGTTTCTCGCAGCTTCGTCTGTTAAAAGATGAGTTAAACGGAAAAGGTTTTGAACTTAAAGAACTATCAATGGGAATGACCGGCGATTTTAAACTCGCGCTTGAAGAAGGCGCTACAATGTTGCGCATCGGCACGGCAATTTTTGGTACAAGAAATTATTCAACGTAAAAAAATATGAGAACATCACCATTAAGCATTAAGCGGCAGGAATTTAATAAATCATTCCGCGGATTTTCAGCCGAAGAAGTTCATTCTTTTTTGGAAAAGATCGCTTCGGAAGTTGAAGAACTTCAAACGGAAAATGATTCAACTAAAAAGCAGCTTGAAGAAGCAAATGTGCAATTAGCTGAATTCAAACGGATCGAAAAAAATCTGCAGGACACACTTTTAAAAACGCAGGAAAACTCCGCCAAGGCTGTGGAATCAACTAAAAAACAAACTGCGTTGATGCTTAAAGAAGCCGAGATCAAAGCTTCTCAAATGGTTGAAAAAGCCAAAGAAAATGCCGACGACATCCGTAATTCCATTATCAACCTGCGCGAAGAACGCGATTTAATTATTGCGAAGTTAAAAGCGATCATTACAACTCAATCTCATCTTTTAGAAATGAAAATTGATAAAGCTGATTTTGAACCATCGGCAGCGAAGAAACCGGAACGTCAAACTAAAGTTGAAATTAATATCGATGATTTTGTGGACAAGATTTTATGAGCGTTTTAATGAAAAAAATTAATGAGACTCTCGAAGTAATCAGAAAGCACACTTCTGAAACTTATCCGGTAGGAATTATTCTCGGCACCGGTCTTGGTGGACTTGTAAAAGAAATCCAGATCACTCACGAAATTGATTATGCCGATTTGCCGCATTTTCCTTTATCCACAGTTGAATCGCACAAGGGGAAATTAATTTTCGGAAAAATAAACGGAGCGAACGTTGTTGCAATGCAGGGAAGATTTCATTTTTATGAAGGCTACACCATGCAGCAAATCACCTATCCTGTTCGCGTGATGAAATTTCTTGGTGTTGTAACTTTGCTCGTTTCAAATGCGTGCGGCGGAATGAATCCCATATACCGGCGCGGCGATATTATGCTGATGCTCGATCATATTAATTTATTGGGCGATAATCCACTCATCGGAAAAAATGAAGACGAACTTGGTCCCCGTTTCCCCGATATGAGTGAGCCATACAATTTGCAATTAATTGATCTTGCCGAATCAGTTGCGCTTGAAAATAAAATTAAAGTGCACAAAGGCGTTTATGTTGCAGTGTCGGGTCCAAATCTTGAAACAAAAGCCGAATACCGCTTTTTGCGTGCGATCGGCGCAGATGTAGTTGGCATGTCAACTGTCCCGGAAAATATTGTAGCAAACCACATGGGAATGAGAGTGCTTGGATTCAGCATCATTACCGATGAATGTTTCCCCGATTCACTTAAACCGGCTGTGTTGGAAGAAATTATTGAAGCGGCGATGACTGCCGAACCCAAAATGACCTTATTGATGAAAGAGGTTATAAAAAAATTATGAGTGCAACAAAAAAACTCGCGTCATATTTTGCCCCGGCTTTAATAGCGGTGCTGATATTCATTTCGAATTTTTTAGATACGGAAATCTTTAAATTCGGTGAAAATAATTTTGCGGTCTGGTTTGTCATTTCGGTTTTCTGTTTTGCGCTTGGCTGGTATATGAATAAATCGTACGACTGGCATTTAGGCGGGAAGATTATTTTTGCGCTCGCGATTGCCACTTCATTCGTCAGCATTTTTCTTGTTACGTTCTTTAAAGAATATTTTTCGGCAAGCAGTCTTGTAGCGGAAAATATTATTCTTTACACGTTACGCGATATTATGCTGGGAACAATGGCGTTTTTCGGAATGGCGATGGGAGAAATTTTTTCGCTTCAAAAAGAATTGCTCGAAGTAAAATCGAAATTAAATATTTTTGAAGAGTATATTAAATCTGCCAAAGACGAAGCCGCTTTAACGGTTCTGGAAGCCAAAGTAAAGGCTGAAAAGATCATTAACAATGCAGAAGCAAGCGCAAAGAATACATTATTGAAAAAAGAACGGATCGAAAAAGAATTGAAAGAGTTCATTCAAATTGAACGCGAACTCATTAAAAAGTATGAAGCACAATAATTTTTATGATGTAATGTAAATGGAAATTAGATTTTCAAGACACGCTAAACGTAGAATTAAACTTTACGAGTTGTCTGAAATAAGAATAAAGGAAATTATTGAACATAATTTTCTGAAACACTACACAACAAATGAAAAAATTGAAATTATGAGCGAAGGATTAAAAATAATTGTGAAAAGCGATAAAAAAGGAATAACTGTGATTACGGCTTATCCTTTTAGGAAGAAGGTATCAAGATGAAAGTATTTTATGATAACGAAGTTGACGCAGCATATATCAAATTCTCAAACAAAAAGCCGTCTCAAGTTCTTGAACTTAGCGATGGATTTAATGTTGATGTAAACGAAAAAAAAGAAATTATCGGTTTAGAAATTTTGGATGCCTCAAAGCGAATTCCTTTGGATTCTCTTTTCAATTGGGCGATTGATAAAAAACAATTTATAACTAAGAGAAAAAGCGCTTAAACAATTTTCAACTAACTACTAACAACAAACTAGCACAATGTTCAAACAATATTCTGATTCTGTAAACTACGCTACTTTAGAAAAAGAGATTCTCAAGTTCTGGCAAGAGCATAAAATTTTTGAAAAAAGTATTCATTCGCGAAGCGAAGAAAAAACTTTCACGTTCTATGAAGGTCCACCAACCGTAAACGGAAGACCCGGCATTCATCACGTTATGGCGAGGACATTAAAAGATTTGATCTGCCGGTACAAAACTCTGCAAGGGTATCAAGTTCACAGGAAAGCTGGCTGGGATACGCACGGTTTACCCGTTGAAATTGCTCTTGAAAAAGAATTGGATTTTTCACAAAAATCAGATATTGAAAAATATGGTGTCGCCGCTTTCAACCAGAAAGCAAAAGATTTGGTCTATGGTCACATCGAAATGAAACAAGGCTGGCAAACGCTCACCGAGCGGATGGGCTATTGGATCAATCTTGATGACGCCTACATTACCTGCACGAATGATTATATCGAATCGGTCTGGTGGGCGCTTTCCGAATATGTAAAAAAGGGATTGATCTACAAAGGATTTAAAATTGTTCCCCAGTGTCCTCATTGCGAAACACCACTTTCCTCACACGAACTTGCGCTTGGCTATGCCGACGTTCACGATCCGAGTGTCTATATTAAATTCAAATTGAACGATGAAAATGCATCAATCTTAGCGTGGACAACAACTCCGTGGACTTTAATTTCTAACGTTGCGCTTGCTGTCGGTTCCCAAATTGATTATGTAAAAATAAAGACAGAGAAGCACGGAATCCTTTACCTCGCCGAAGCCCGTTTGTCTGTTATCAAAGAGGATTATGAAATCATCTCTCATTTAAAAGGCGCTGATCTTTTAAATAAAGAATACGAACCTTTATTCTCATATATTTCTACAGATAAAAAGGGTTGGTATGTCGTTCCGGGAGATTTTGTGAGCACGGAAGACGGTACGGGAGTTGTTCATATTGCTCCGGCATTTGGTGCAGATGATTATGAAGTTTCAAAGAAGTTCGATTTGCCCTTTCTTCAACCGGTTACAAAAGGGGGGAGATTTACTTCAGAAGTTACCGACTTTGCGGGCAGATTAGTGAAATCACTTAAATTCACTACGCATGAAGAAAAAGGTGTTGACCCTGACGTTGTACGAAATTTGAAAGAGCGCGGTCTTATTTACAAAGCCGGGAATGATCATCTTCACTCGTACCCGCATTGCTGGCGGTGCGACAATCCCCTGATTTATTATGCGCGCGATAGCTGGTATATCCGCACAACGGAAATTTCTAAACGGATGATCGAACTGAACAAAACCATTAATTGGTACCCGCCTGAAGTTGGTTCAGGCAGATTCGGCAACTGGCTTGAGGAGAATAAAGATTGGTCACTTTCACGGGATCGCTATTGGGGAACGCCCCTTCCGCTGTGGTTAAATGATGAGGGAGATATGTTCGCTATCGGCTCGGTCGCTGAATTGAAAGAAGGATTTGTTGAACGCGACGGAAAGAAAATTCTTGTAAAAGATTTACCCGCGGAAGAAATTGATCTTCATAAACCTTTTGTGGATGACGTTAAATTTGAACGGAGCGGAAAAGTTTATAAACGCACTCCCGAATTAATTGATGTTTGGTTCGACAGCGGTTCTATGCCCTTTGCACAATATCATTATCCGTTTGAGAACCAAGAATGGTTCGATAAAAATTTCCCGGCAGATTTTATCTGTGAAGGAATTGATCAGACACGCGGCTGGTTCTATACACTTCACGCAATTTCTACGATGCTGTTCGATAAGGTTGCTTACAAAAATGTTCTTGTCAATGATTTAATTTTGGACAAGAAGGGGCAGAAGATGTCCAAGTCGAAAGGGAACACGGTTGACCCGTTCACTTTGTTTGACAAGTATGGCGCGGATGCGACCCGATGGTATTTGACGGTTAATAATCCGCCCTGGCGACCAACATTATTTAGCGAAGATGATCTTGCCGAGACACAAAGAAAATTTTTTGGAACACTGTTAAATACGTATTCATTTTTTGCCTTGTACGCAAATATTGATAAGTTCAATTTTAGCGAAACTTTCATTCCATACGATGAAAGGCCTGAAATTGACCGCTGGATAATTTCAAAGTTGAACTCAGTAGTAAAAGAATATCAGCAGTTTATGGATTCCTATGATGTGACCAAAGCTGCACGATTGATTTATTCATTTACGATAGACCATCTTTCGAATTGGTATGTAAGAAGAAATAGAAGACGATTCTGGAAATCGGAAAACAATCAAAATAAAATTGCTGCTTATCAAACGCTTTACGAAAGCCTAAAAATTATCGCAAAACTTCTTTCCCCTTTTGCCCCGTTTTTTGCGGAGGAGTTATACCAAAACTTAAATGGAAATACTAAAGAAGAACCATTTGAATCGGTTCATCTCTCTGTCTTCCCGGAAATGAAGATTGCTGATAAAGCTCTTGAGGAAAAAATGGAACTTGCTCAAAGAGTAGTATATTTAACCCGCGCAATGCGAGCTAAGTTAAATTTGAAAGTCCGCCAGCCGCTGCAAAAAATTATGGTTGCAGTGGATGCTGCAAAACGCAGTTCTTTGGAACAAATGCGGGACGTCATCCTCGAAGAAGTTAATGTTAAAGAATTGATCGTGTTAACAGATGATGCTAATATTGTTACCAAATCTGCTAAGCCGAACTTTAAGACCCTTGGTCCCAAATTCGGCAAAAAAGTGAATCCGGTTGCAAATGCCATTCGCGAATTTGATAAAGATTTAATCGGAAAACTTGAAAAAGGAGAATCTGTTTTTGTAACTTTAGGGGGAGAATCTTTTGAAGTTCAAAAAAGTGATGTTGAAATTATTAGTTCGGAAATTACCGGCTGGTCGGTTGAAAGCGACGAAGGGGTTACGGTTGCACTCGATACTTTGTTGAATGATGATCTTATTCAAGAAGGGCTTGCCAGAGAATTTGTGAACCGGATCCAAAATATGCGGAAGGATGCGGGGTTTGAAGTTACCGACCGGATACTCATTAGCGCAGAGGCTATAGACGATTTTGTTGATGCAATTAAGCGATTTAAGCAGTATATTACAAACGAAACGTTAGCAAACGAAATTACATTTGAAATTGGTGAAGCCGGTTTCTCGCAGACCTGGGAGATCGGAGCCCATTCGATTTCGATAACGATTCAAAAGGTTTTTAATTAATAAGGAATAATACAATGGTAAAAAAATCTTCCACCAAAAAAGTTATGGCGAAGCAACCTGCTGTGAAAACGGCAAAAGGTAAGAATTTTAAGGCAACTAAAGTTGCCGCTAAAAAAGTTGTTGCCAAAAAGGCGCTTGTGGTAAAAGCCAAAAAAGCAATTGCGAACAAGACGACAGCCGCAAAAACGAAAAAAACAGAGAAAAAAGTTATTGGAAAAGTTTCAAAACCAATGAAGACGGAAAAAATAATAGTGAAGCAAAAAGTTGAAAAAATTCAACCGGTAAAAAAGCAAAAAGCGGTGCAACAAATTATTGAAGTGAAAAAACCGGTCCATAAAGCAATTAAAGGTTACAATAAAAAAGATTTAGATCATTTCAGAAAAGTTATTCTTGATAAACAAAAAGAGATCCGTGAACAACTCCAGAACCTCCAGGAGCAGATGAAAGACCCGACGACAGGGGAATACATAAATGAAAATTCTCCTTACTCCTTGCATATGGCGGAACAAGGCACTGATGCAATGGAACGAGAAAAAACCTTTTTGTATTATCAACGTGAAAATAAATTCCTAAGCTACCTCGATGACGCTCTGAAAAGAATTGACGCCGGTACGTATGGTTTGTGTCTGGAATGTATTGAAGAACCAAAACATTTATGCCCGACCTGCCCTCTAATACCTGTTGCAAGACTTGAAGCGGTCCCGCATAGTCAGCAGTGTGTGCAAATTAAAATGCTTCAAGAGAAGAAAATAAAAAGTCATTAGTCCTCTATTCCGAATTAATAGTGAGCAAAGGTTAGTTGAGTGAAAGTTCTTTATGTTACGTTTGTTATGGTTTTTATTGATCAGGTAACAAAATTATGGGTTAAAGGTTTCTCTGTTCCGTTCTTGCATATCCGGCATGAGGGGATGTATTACGGACAAAGCATTAATGTCATCGGAGATTTTTTCCAGCTGACATTTGTGGAAAATCCCGGGTTGGCGTTCGGGGTTGATGTTACCGACCATGCAAAACTTTGGCTTTCACTTTTTTCTATCCTTGCGAGCATAGGTTTATTTGTTTATCTCTATTCTGTTCGGAAACAAAGTCTCAGTTTGAGGGTCGCATTAGCTATGATTCTTGGCGGAGCCATAGGAAACCTTATTGACCGGGTTTTTTACGGAGCGATTTACGGCTACGCAACAATATTTTATGGTAAAGTTGTTGATTTTTTTGATTTCGATTTTTTTGATTTTCAAATATTCGGAAGAACTTACGAACGCTGGCCAATTTTTAATGTTGCCGATATGTGCGTTTCTATCGGCGTGTTGATCCTTCTTTTCTTTTATAAGCAGCACCAACAAGAACATAAAAATATTGCCGTTACAAACGATCAGAATATTGAATTGTCCGGCGAGACACTTCAAAGCGGTGGAACCTCTGATCCAACTGAGAATATTCTCGAAAGCGAAAAATTAAACCATGATGAATCTGATAACAGAGAAGAAATTCAAAATTGAAGTCACCTCCGGGAAACAGAAAGAAAGAATTGATCTTTATCTAACTAATGTAATCGAGAATGCAACCCGCACTAGAATTCAAAAACTGATTGACGCTAAACTTGTGCTGGTTAATGGCAAACCGACAAAAGCGAACTACAAAGTTGTTCCATTCGATCTGATTGAAGTTACTATCCCAATTTCACCAAGACCCGAAAAAGCAGAACCGGAAGATATTCCTTTAAATATTATTTATGAGGATGATTATTTCCTCATCGTTAATAAAGTTGCGGGAATGGTGGCTCATCCTGCATTTTCAAATTATACAGGGACACTTGTAAACGCGCTGCTTCATCATACAAAATCTCTAAGTGATGTGAACGAACCTATTCGTCCGGGTATTGTCCACCGAATTGATAAAAACACAAGCGGACTATTGGTAGTAGCAAAAGATGACGTAACCCACGCCAAACTCGCGAAGCAATTTGCCAAACATTCAATTGAAAGAGAATATTGGGCGGTTGCGTGGGGAATATTTAAGGAAAAGCAGGGAGAGATAACACACAACATTGTAAGAAGTAAAAGCGACAGGAAAAAATTCACCATCTGTAAAGATGATGGGAAAACCGCAATTACTCTTTATGAAGTTATTGAAGATTTTGAATTTACTTCATTGTTAAAAATTCATCTTCAAACTGGAAGAACTCACCAAATCAGGGTGCATCTTTCGGGAATCGGACACCCTATCTTCGGCGACGAAACATACGGCGGCAGAAAATTAACTTATGGAGCCCAGCTTCCGAAGATGAGAAGCCGTATGGAAAATCTGCTTGAACTGATGCCCAGACAGGCACTCCACGCAAAAAAACTTGGCTTTATTCATCCGGCTACAAATGAATTTATTAGTTTCGATTCTGAACTCCCCGAGGATATCCAGAATCTTTTACTAAAATTGCGACCTGCCTGCTAAGCAGGAAGAATTAATTCTTATATTTTCAACACAAAAGATTAAAAATTTTTAGAAAAAACTTTATGCTGAAACTTTACAACACCCTAACCAATAAAAAAGAAGAATTCATTCCGCTCGTTCAGAATGAAGTGAAGATGTATGTTTGCGGGCCAACCGTGTATGACTTTTTTCACATTGGCAATGCACGCTCATTTATTATGGCTGATGTTATCCGCCGTTATCTTGAATACAAAGGCTTCGCTGTAACTTTTGTAATGAATATTACCGATATTGACGACAAGATCATCAAAAAAGCGATTGAGGGGAGAAAAGAATACTCGCTCGTTGCAGAAACTTATGCTAATGCGTTTTTAGAAGATTTGAAAAAACTAAACATAAAACCGGCTACTCTTTATCCAAAAGCAACCGCTCACATCAGCGAAATTATTTCGATGATAAAATTATTAGAAGAAAAAGGTTTTGCTTACAACGTAAACGGAAATGTTTTTTATGATGTTTCAAAATTTGCCGGTTACGGAAAGTTAAGCGGAAAAAATTTAGAAGATTTGGAAAGCGGCTCGAGAGTTGAAATTAACGACGAGAAACAAAACCCGCTCGATTTTTCACTTTGGAAAAAAGCTAAAGAAGGTGAGCCTTCGTGGGAAAGTCCGTGGGGGAAAGGACGTCCCGGCTGGCATATTGAATGCTCTGCGATGAGCTGCAAACATCTCGGAGAAACCTTTGATATTCACGCCGGCGGCAGCGATTTAATTTTTCCGCATCACGAAAATGAAATTGCGCAAAGCGAAGCTTCAACCGGAAAATCCTTTGTTCATTATTGGATGCACTTCGGATATTTAAATATTGATAACGAAAAAATGTCTAAATCTCTCGGCAATTTTTTTACCGCCAGGGATGTGGTGAAAACTTATCCTGCGGAAGTAATAAGATTATTTTTCGCGCAGACGCATTACGCAGGACCTCTTAATTACAGCGTGGAACTGCTCGACGCTTCAAAAAAAGGTTTGGAAAAAATTGAGAATTTTGTTTTTAGTTTAAGAGAAAAACAAAAATCAGCCATTGAGCACGCCAAAAAAATTCCGTTTTCGTGCAAAAAATTCTACAACGATTTTGAAGAAGCGATGGACGATGATTTTAATACCGCCAAAGCGCTTGCGGTTATTTTTGATTTCATCAAAGAAGTAAACCGCCTCTTTGTGGAATATCCTCAATTAGATAAATCGTTTTTGGAAAAAGTAGAAAAATTCCTTCAAAAAACGGCGGTTGATGTTTTCGGTATTGCAAGTTTTGTAAAGGAAGCAGAAACAGTGTCACTAGAAAGTGAATTAATCGAAATACTTCTTCAACTTCGTATTACCGCGAAGGCGGAAAAGAACTTCGCGCTTGCAGATAAAATTAGAGATGATTTGAAATCTCTCGGGATACAATTGCTTGATTCAAAAGAAAAAACGGTTTACAAAAAATCATAGCGATGGCAGATGAACTCTTTTCAAAAACCATTGAAGTAAATTCAAAAAAACTAGCCTACCGTTACCGGTTCAGCAGAAAAGCGAAACACTTACAGTTGCGGATAAATCAACAGCAGCTTGAATTAGTAATCCCGCACCGCATTTCTTTTGCCGAAGGTGAAAAATTTTTAACGGGAAAACTCGACTGGGTTGGTAAACATTTTCACCTGCTTCAATCTGAAAAAAAATATTATCTGTTTGGAAAAAAAATCACTCTGCGGCTTGAACAAGATTTATTTTTAGAAAAGTACCGTGTGATTATTCAGGATGATGTTCTTGTTTTTCGAGTCCCTCAAAAAAATATTTTTTCTTCTGAGCTGTTATATGAAAAATATTTAAAGCACGTCGCAAAAAAATATTTAATTGAAAGAGCAAGTGAACTCTCGGTAAAATTTGGTTTCTCTGTAAAACGATTTTCTGTCCGTGGGCAAAAAACGCGCTGGGGAAGCTGCTCACGGCGCGGGAATGTCTCTTTAAATTATAATCTTTTGAAGTTTCGGAAAGAAGTGATTGATTACGTCATTGTTCACGAGTTGTGCCACCTTAGACAATTAAATCATTCAAAAAAATTCTGGAACGAAGTCGCTCAAATTCTTCCACATTACAAAAGTTTAAAGAAGGAATTGAAGAAGCTTTCTCTTTAAGTAAAATGGTTTGCTTCCACACCGAATTATCTGTATATTTGCAACACAATTTTGAAAAAACAATATTACACCGCGGGGTGGAGCAATTGGTAGCTCGTCGGGCTCATAACCCGAAGGCTGTAGGTTCAAGTCCTGCCCCCGCTACTAAAAAAAGCCGAATGAGAATTCGGCTTTTTTGTTTTATCTCATTGTTGTGACAGAGCCCGAAGGTTGTAGAGTCAATTTTTCACCGCGGCGAACTGCTTCCACCACTACAAAAAAGCTTAAATCCCGCCGAACTCAAACAATTCCGGGAGAAAAGCAGTAACTCTTTGGCTACGTTAGTTTTCTGAGGAATAGCTTAAGAATCCAAATATTTTTTTGCAGAAAACTGCGTAGATCATTTTTTAATGTATGCGTTCAGACCAATTACTAAAGGTTTCCCGTCAACGATGCATTGCGTTTGAGTGTTCCCATGCGTGGTTGCAACAACCAATGTTTTGCCGGATGCACTTGGCGTCGGCTTCTGCATTTCGATCGTGATGATGAGCTTGTTGTCTTCTATTTTAACTTCCATGTTATCTTCTCCTATTTTATGTTTACTGCCGGTTCTGTATTTAAGATCTCGCAAATTGAATTAATGGGTTGTAATTTTGGTTATCCGCTTCTCTCAGCGCATTTATGTAGTGAGTCCGAACTTCTCCTTGTTTTATAAGGTTACGACTGCCCCAAGTGAAATATGGTTTGCTGAAACCTTTATTGATGAGTACATCGGCGATCAAGCGGGAGTGTCTGCCATTTCCATTTGCAAATGGATGCACCACAACCATCCGATGACTTAACCGAAATGCAATTTCATCTTCTGCAAAAGTCTTATTCTCAATCCAGAATCGGCAATCTTCAAGAACTTTTCTTAGTTCAATGCTGATCTCAAGTTTATCAACTCCGATGTTCTTGTTTATCTTTCTGAACGCACATGCCCATTTCCATCCATCGCCGAACATTCTTTTATGCAAGTCTCGTACAAAATCTTCCGTCAAAATTCTGTTTGCGTCTAACTTTCTACTTAGAAGCCATCCGTTAGCTTTCTCAACTCCAAGCTGTTCAAATTCATCAAGCTCACCACGGGTAGTAATCGTTCTAATCAGAAGTCCATCTTTCTCATCTTCATCAAGCGGAGTCTGCCCGTCTTTATCGCCGAGGTCTAATCCCATAAGTACTTCGGCATTTCGTTCTTAATTTTCCCTGCTCGATCCTTAATTGCTTTTTTAATTCGCCTCCCGGAATTCTCTTGATCTTCAAGTTTCATCGTATGCGAAGTTTTAAGGACAATATCAGTAGCAACTTGATATGCGCGCTTATCAATCGTTTTCTCTAATGATCCTTCATTAGGAATGAAACCATAGACAAAACGGCAATCCAGAGCTTCTGCAACCTCCAGAAGCTTTCTTAGAGTGATACCTTTATCCGCTTCACGCTGTTCAATCTCTTTTGCTGAAACTGAAGTAATGTTCAAGCGTTTGGCAAGTTGGACAAGTGACATGTTCTTACCGGTTCGGATAGCATTTATCCATCCCTTTGACGAGATGTCTAAATCCTTCAAAACAGCCAATTTCTTAAACTTTCTGTCTAATTGTTCAATAATTAGCTTTCTATCTAAATCTTTCATTAGGTAATATCCTTGTTTTTATACCGCAAATATAAGGTTATGCCCTTGTTGTGTCAAGTAATATATTAGGTTATAGCCTTGACGTTATGCTATCTCTGTCCGATTGATCTTCGCCAAGAAAGAAACTCCTTGCAAATTCCGGAACATCGGCAAAGCAATGTGTTTCGTTTAAGTAAACTTTACCGTCTATTTATTTCACCAATATCATCTTCTTCACCTCGCGGAAATTTTTGCTGCCGTCTAATGCTCTCGCTTGAATCGCATAGAAATAAACTCCGCTGGTGTTGCTGCTTAAATCTAAAAGTAATTTGTGGTAACCGGAAGCTTTGCTGCCAAGTTCATTTCTAAGAACAACTTCTCCAAGCATGTTGTAAAGCGTCAGAGTAACGTTGCTTTCTTTCGGCAGTCCGAAGGCAATCGTTGTCGCCGGGTTGAATGGATTTGGGAAATTCTGATAAAGCAAATATTCTGTTGGAATTATTGCCGCCTTCCGTTCTTGTATAAACGATGAACTACCGACCAACAACGCATAACTTCGTTTTCCCATTTGTGGTTGAAGGGTAAATACATTCTTCTCTTTCAGATTTGTGAACTTATTATACTGCTTATCCAAGAGATAGGTCTCTCTTTCCGGGAAGAATTCAATTCCGTTAACCGTAAGTTGAACTGCTTCTTTACTTAAATTTTTCGCTGTGAAGTCAAACTGCGTTCCCTCGCCGATCTCTTTTCTCTGTTCAACGAGAAGTTTTTTATAATCTGTTGAAAGACTATCATTTTGTAGAACAAGTGAGACTTCACCAAAATCTGCCGGAGGCATAAAATAATCGTAATCATCAACATCATTGCTTGACTTTGCATTGAAGCCCGCATAAACAGATGATCTTTCGATTCCACCACACACACAATTGATAGTAAATCCTCGTTCACCAAGCTGGTAGGAGTCTTTCACCTTAAAGAACTTCTTCAATGTTCCGTTTGCGTCATAAGGAATTTTAAGCGATGAAAGTCCTGGTGTGTTATAAAAATAGAATCCTTCGTACGTTGTCATTTCCGAGACTTGGTCATAAGTTAGTCCATTCCACTTATAAAGTGGATGAGTCGTCAGACCATTCAACTGTTTTATCTTTGTCCAGCTTGTGCTTTTTTCAAATGGATTTGAAATGATGTTCCAATTCGCTTGTAACGGAATTGCATAAGTACTATCCGAAGAGAGCGGAACCGGTTGAACATTCGCCGAAACGGTTAATCCATTTTTACTAACCACCCAGAAACCATTGCCCGGCTTAAAGGTATATTTGCTGCTGCCGTCAAATTCTTTTAAGTAGTCTGACTGATTCGCGCTTATAATTCCGTTATCATAAAAAGCATTCCAATCCGTTTTTTGAGAACCCGAAACCGTTTGAGTTATCGGAATATTTGAATTCCCCGGAAGCCCCACCATCCGATAATTTCCGCTAAGCGAAATATCTCCGAAAGTGATCGTTCTTGTTACAATAACATCAACCGGGTAACCGGCGCCATTCATTGGCAGAGTTGTTTCTCCGCTTCCGGCATTATGCGCAATAGTCAATGTGCCGGTATATTGCGTTGCATTGATCGGTGAGAACGTAAGCGTAACGGCTCTACTACTGTTTGGTTGTACTGTAAAGTTTGTAAGATTTGTTGCAAATCTGTTGTTAGATGAACTTATATTCGATACAACAAGATCTGCCGTCCCCGAATTATTTATATCAAGAGTTACATCTGTATGGGTATAAACCGTTATAACTCCGAAATTTATTTCTTTACTTGATAGAACAATATTCGGAACATGCTTTTTGCCATTACCTATTAATGATAAAGTAGATGGACTACCGACAGCATTATGTTGAATTGTTAATGTTCCGCTGTAACTTGAATCCGATGTAGGGGTAAAATTCAGTGTCAGCAAGTGTTGCAACCCAGCGCCGACAGGGAATGAAGTTTCCGTCGTAGAAAAAACTGGTTTATTCGCAGAGATGTTCGTAACAAATAAATCAGCAGTTCCTTCATTGATGATAGTTATGGTTTTCTGATTGTTTGAACCAATGTATGTTGTATCAAACGTGACTGAAGTAACTGCAATTTTGATTATTGGTTTCGGAACTTCAATGCCTGAACCGGAAAGCGCAATTTTCGCCGGACTGCCAGCAGCATTATGAGAAACATAAAGTGTGTCTTCATAACCCGCAATATCCGTTGGCTTGAAGGAGATTGAAATCTTTCTCGTACTATCTGGATTTACCGTCTGATCAAACGTAATTACTTTATAAGCAGAACTTGGCAGATAAAACGATGTTGATTGTATCTGCAAATCAGCCGTTCCTGTATTGGTGATATTTATCTGCTTTTCTTCTGTAGAATCTTTATAAATATTTCCGAAATCCACACTGTTTGTAGAGACTAAAATATTTGGAAATTTATTATCAAGGATTACAAAAGCCGAATCGCTCAAATCAAAGTTTGATGCATCGTTGATATCCACGATCTTGATGAAACATTTATCAGAAGGTTCGCCGCTCACCGTCCACGTGAATTTACTTGAATCAACGGCGATCTGATTATTTATCGTTGCCCAGCTTACTCCGTCATCAGTTGAAAGTTGAATTCTGATGTTTGAAGTTGCACCAATTTCAAACGCATCGTTCGTTCCTTTTGTCTTTATGGATTTATGCAAGGGAACTTTCGGCGCAATTAACTTACCTGATCCTAATTTCCAGGTAATATCGTATGCTTCACCAAGCGTAAGTTTTTCTCCTCCGTTTGGAGTAAGCACAACCGGTTTAACTTTCGCTACAATTGAAAAGACGCCGCTCGTATCGCTAAAGGAAGGATTTGCTACATCGCTAATTCTTACGACACAATTTTGCGAAAGATAATTCTGCACATCCCAGCTATAACTCTGATCCGATGCTTGAACACTGCTTGCAATGTTCATCCAATCGCTTCCGCCGTTTGTGGAGAGTTCTATTTTTATCTGCTCGATATTCTCCCGGTACCAGGTTATTGCTTTTGTTGTACCGGCTTCCCATACATCTCCGGCTTTGGGAGAAAGCACTTGTAGTTTCGGCAGTCCTTTTATTGTGAAGACTTGATCGCTTACATCGGAAACGCTGAGATCGTATGCATCACTTACCTTTACTCTACACTGCGTGGAAGGGAGGTTCGGCACAACCCACGTTGCGCTACCGTTTGAAGCAGTTGCGCTGTCTTTTTGTACCGTCCAATTCGTTCCGTCATCTGTTGTTAATTCAACTTTTACTTTTATAACTCCGGTGCTTGTCCAGGTGATCGCATGCGTTTCGCTTACCAACCATTCTTCACCGCCGTTTGGCGCGCTTAGAATAATTTCGGCAAAATAAATTGTAAATGGTAATTGACTTACGCTAAATAACTGTGCATTCCCTGCATCGCTTATCTTTATTCTGCATACAGAAGAAGCAGTGTTCGGAGCCGTCCATTCATACTTTCCGCTGTCTGCTATTGCCGTGCTTGTTACTACCGACCAACTGTTTCCATCGTTCGATGAGAATTCAATTTTAACAGTAGTAACTTTGTTCTTCGTCCAGGTGATAAAATGTTTTGTTCCCATTCTCCACTGTTCATTACCAACGGGAGAAGTTAAGGTTATTGATGCAGGACTTGCCGCAATGATTTTGAACATAGCATTGCTTGTATCCGTAACGGAATTATCGCTAACATCTTTAATTCTGATGAAACAGCTATCCGAAACCGCGTCGGGAACTGTCCAGTTAAGTGATTGAGTTGAAGCTGCTACGCTCGCAGAAATAGTATTCCATGTTCTTTTATTTGTAGTAGAATATTCAACCGCAACGTTTTGAACATTGCTGCTTTGCCAGGTGACATTAACGTTTGTTCCAGCTTCTAACGCTTCGCCGCCGTTCGGATAAACTACCGTAATGCTTGGTTTGTAAATTGCGAATACCGCTTTTGAAGTATCCCACACGGCGGCGTTGGTCGAGTCGCTTATTTTCACTTTGCATTGTGCTGACGGCGTGTTCGGAATGTTCCATAAATATGGCGATGAAGATGCATAACCTACAACTTGCCAGGCAGCGCCGTTGTTTGTGGTGTACTCTATTTTGAAATTGTTTACGTTGCTGCCGGACCAGGTGATGCTTTGAGTAGAACCAACTTTCCAGCTCTCTCCGCCGTTAGGTGAAGTTACTGCAATTGATTTTTGCAAGACTAACTCAATCGTAAACACTGCGTTAGAAGTATCGCCAATTGCGCTGTTCTTGAAATCACTGATCCTAACTTTGCATTGTGTTGAAGGCGTATTGGGAATTGTCCACGCGAACGTTCCAAGACTTGCTTTAACGGAATCTTTTATCAACGACCAACTGTTTCCGTTGTCTATACTTACTTCAATTTTAACTGTATCTACATTTGAACTTGACCAAGTGATGTTATGGCTCTCACCAACTTTCCAATTTTCACCGCCGTTTGGTGAAGCAACTAATATTTGAACCACCGGAATTGAAGTAATTGCAAATACCGCGTTGCTTGAATCTGCAAAAGTGGAATCGGACTTATCGCTAATTCTTACTTTACATGCTGCGGAAATTGTTGAAGGAACTACCCAAGTATAAGTGCCTGCACTTGCCGGTTTTTCTGTAATTGCTATCCAGCCGGAACCTTGATTTGTTGAGTAAGATATTTTAACTGTATCAACATTTGTTTGCGTCCAGTTTATGGTATGAGACGAACCAGCCTGCCATTGCTCTCCGCCGTTTGGTGAAGTAACCGTTATCTGCGGAGAATAAATTTCAAACACCGCATCGCTTGTATCTGCAGTGGTTATATCCGTCTCAGCCACAACTCTAACTTTGCAATTTTGTGAATTTACTTTTGGCACGAGCCAGGTATAACTGTTTTGTGAAGCAAGAACCGAACTTGCAGCCGTCGTCCAATTCACTCCGTTATTAGTTGAGTAATCTATCCGAACATTTTCTATAGAGTTGTTAGTGGTTAGCTCTTGGCTTTCAGTTATCAAATTTAACTTGTCACTTTCTACTTTCCACTTTCCGCTTATTACTTTCAACTTTCCACTAAATCCAATTTCTTCCACACTAACTATTGCCTTTTGCCTATTGCCTATTGCCTCGCCACTGCTTACTGCCAACTGTTTACTCCCCACTCCCCACGTAATCTGCCGACTACTATTTCCCTTCCACCGTTCTCCGCCGTTTGGAGAGGTTATCGTAATTTTTTGTACCGGCGCTGTAATGGTAAAAATGCCGCTTGTGCTTGTAATTGAAGTATTATCAACATCGCTAATTTTAACTTTACATTGTATTGATGGAGTGTTTGGAATTGTCCAAGCATAACTGCCGTTACTTGCCGGAGTGCTCTCAATTATTGTTGCCCAATCTGTTCCACCGTTTGTTGTGTATTCAAGTTTTACATTTGTAATGTTTGTGCTTGTCCATTTAATTGTATCAACAGTTCCGGCAACAAAACTTTCTCCACCGTTGGGAGACGTGAGTTGAATAGATGCTGTTTTGATTTCATCCTTTACACAACGAACGCTAAAACCGTTATCATTTGCATCAGTATAGGCTTCGGTTATGCTGTTACCACCATTCGATAAAAACGTATATCTGGAAATTGAAGTTGAATGTATAGTCGAACTCCAAAAGTTTGCAGTACTACCCAAACTACTGAAGTTCCCAAGATAGCGGCTTCCAGCTAATAATGTAGAAAATCCACTTGTATTGGTCCCTGTTCCACTTCCCGTTCCTTGTCCAACCGCTTTTAATGCGTTGCCGTCATTACTTACTGCAGTTGCTAATGTTTGGAATTCAGTTTGAGTTGGTATATGCCAACCGGTAGGGCAAATGCCTTTTGTACCTGATGCAGTGCTAAATTGCATCGCTTCATCCCATTGATACAAGCCTCCATATGTTTCGCAATTTGCAAGGTTATTGTTGTAACAATATTTTTCTATAGTTCCGTTATTACTTTGGTTTAAATTCCCTTGAATCATATCCCCAATCTCAAGGTTTTCTTTTAACCAAGTTTGGGTACCAATTTTTACTGTGTGGTATGTTTTGCCGCCGTATGTTATGCTGTTATATCCACTTTCATAGAATAGTGAATCTATTTCGCTTTGTACTAAAGATCGATTATAGATTCTGATATCATCCAAAGAACCTCTAAAAAGATCGATATCGTCTAGATCAACACGTTTCCCCAAAGTTAATTGAGCATTATTCCCGAGAATGAGTGCAGTTGGGCCTGAAGCACATACAATATTGTTTACAATAACATTTGTTGCACCTCCCGCAATACAACTAACAACAATATGATACCATTGTCCAATTTCCGGGATAACATTTGTTATATAATCTGTTGAGAAAGTACTCGATAATGAAAAAATAATTCGGCCGCTTGTATCGGTATATATACGATAACCGTTACCACCATTTAAGGGATACCCTTGTTTATCCAGTAGCTGTGTATTCACATGCGGATCGACATTCCATCTCGCCCATAATGATATCGAGAAATCTGTGTTTGCAAATCTAAATACCGTATCTCCGAGAGTGACTTTCTGATTATTGCCGCTAAATAATATTGCCCCGTTGTTAGCTTCGAACCTATTTGTTGTGATTGTTGCTCCATTGATGGTTCCATGATTTCCATTTCCACTCTCATCATCCGCATTGCCGTTAAATGGATAGTAAGCAAGGAGCCCACTTTGCATAATAATCTTAAAGTTATTCTCACATACATCATTCAAATTAGAATTCTGCACATCACTAATTCTAACTTTACAGTTAGGAGAAAGTGTATTTGGTATCGTCCACGCATAACTACCACTACTTGCTAGAGTGCTTGCAATTATTGTACTCCAGTTTGTGCCGTTGTTTATGGTGTATTCAAGTTTTACGTTAGTAACATTACTGCTTGTCCATTTAATTGTATCAACTGTTCCTGCAACAAATTTTTCTCCTCCATTCGGAGAAACAAGCGCTAATGAACCCAAACCATAGTTAGTGGAGAGCTGTTGAATTTCAGTCTCACTTAATTCACGATTATATATTCGTACATCGTCAATTTTGCCATTCATGTTGTTAGCATAAGTCCCCGTTACTGAACCAAGTGCACCTATTGCAACACCATAGTTAGTCGATCTGGGCGATCCCAGCACCCCTGATTTATTTAACTCTCCGTTCAAATATATTTTTGCAGATGTTCCATTAATAATAGCAACAACATGATTCCATGTAGCTGGAGTAATCGATGTCAAATCGGTTTGTATGTACTCAAGATCCCTTACTAATACCAATCTGTTTGAACCTGCATTCAAATAAAACCAGAACGGATAATTAGCTGGAGTATTGGATCCTATACCTTGTCCCAATATTGTTTGGTGATATCCATCAAATTCGCCATAGGGTAACTCGTTGAAATAAACCAATGACGAAACAGAAACAGTGGTCATATTAGCAGGATTGAGTTGTGTCCCCAAATATATTTTTTGATCAGGTTCTCCGAAAGTGTATGCAGAGTTGGGAATAGAATTGTAACCATCACTCAACACAGCCCCTGTTACAACTCCGTGTCGATTATTTCCACTCTGATCATGTGCATTACCATTGAATGGATAATATGCAACCAATCCCTCAGCAATAAAATTAGGAGTAATGTTTACTTCATTAGAGTAAACACTTTCATTTCCAGTACTGTCAACCGCTGTAATTCTATAATAATAAGTTGTTCCGTTTGTAAGATTTGTAATTGTTTTTGTTGTATCCGTGTAATTAACACTATCTATTTTTGTTATAGGGTTTGCTGAAGTTCCTCCGTAAATACGGTAAACTTTTACATCGCTTTCCAGGTTTTTCTTCCAGCTTAAATCAATCGCTTTATCTTTACCAATTGCGGTTAAGGCTGTTGGCGCAGAAGGAGCGGTAATATCGGGCACAGTTGTATCAAGTAAATAAGTACGGAAACCCATATCGGTTCCGGCTACATCGGCATACCAGGCTGGTCTGGGCCAGCCGGGCGGATGACGAAAATAATGGTGTCCGTTCACGTAACCGTTATCCGTTGTTTTTCCCCACCAGGTATAACTTTCTACATCGGGATAACTTCGGATAACTATTGCAAGCGCTTCACCTACTGTTACTTCAAATGCTTTGGAAGAAAAATCTATTGAATAATAATTCCCTTCGGTTTCCGGTACAAGCTGCGCGGGAATTCTTAAACTTACTAATGTTGCCGCATCGTCGGTGTTCGGTTTGCCGGAAGATGTTCTTCTAATATCAAATAAAAGATCAGCAGTTGCGCCGGGCTGCCGCGCCATCAAGAGATCAACTTTTACTAACGTACCCGATTTACCTACCGTAAAGGTCTGCGCTTTATCAAGTCTACCCGTTGCCATGTTGATGGTTACCGGCTCGAATGCCTGATCTGTTTTGTAAATGATTGATTGCGGTGTTGCGTTCACTTCGTTTGAAAATAAGCTCTCATTTCCCAAAGAATCAACCGCAGTAATTCTATAATAATACTTCGTTCCATTTGTTAGATTGAAAATTGTTTTGGTTGTATCTAAGTAAGTAATGCTGTCAATTTTGTTGGAAGGGTTAGCGGAAGTTCCGCCATACATGCGGTAAACGCGCAGATCGGGTTCACTGTTCTTGTTCCATTTAAGCGTTACTTGTTTGTTGCCCGCTGAAACAATGGTTCTACCGTTAATAGTGTGAAAAGAGGTTGAGCTTGCCGTTAAAAAAGAGAATAGCAATCCTCAGATTATCAAAATTTCTGTAACCTTGAGCAACTCTGTTTAGCTTTTGAATCGCACCATTAAA
>Ga0210050_1000634_pt1 | contig 43102 bp, 43 predicted proteins | sample CryGey132114_all_FD_185463 | JGI IMG/M metagenome (GOLD analysis project Ga0210050, IMG submission 185463) | Groundwater microbial communities from aquifer - Crystal Geyser CG22_combo_CG10-13_8/21/14_all (SPAdes) (version 2) | ecosystem: Environmental > Aquatic > Deep subsurface > Groundwater ... | reverse complement strand
GTCTGGTACGGTTGCAGCTCATGGTAATTGCCGCAAACCGGGCACCAGCCCATCTTGGGTTCGGCGTCGTCGTCGTCATCATCGGAAATGCCCGCCTGTGCGCGATGCCACTCCGCCTGCCGTTGCCGCTCCGCATCCTCGGCCGGCGACCGGCCGATCGGATAGAGGGAAGCACCGACCAGTGGCTCGACATCGTCGTCAGCGAGTTCGGTGATCTCCTCTCGTCCGTCCCCATCGGGGTTGCGAACGACCACGACTTTTACCATTCGCGGCTGCTCGTCACCGCCACCGAAGAGGTCGGAGAGGCTGAGAATCTGCAGACCCCCGCCACCGGACTGGGCCTTGCGCATCAGCGTGGCCATGGGATCCTCCGGCCGCTCCTCGACGGTTCCGACCAGGAACTCCCGAGGCCCCCGGTAGATCGCCACGGCACCGTTGTCGGGAAGCGGATTGCCGTCGATGATGCCCTCCGTGAGGAAGTGATATTCCTGCCGGAAGATGGCGCCGACCGGCGGTTCCAGATCACCCGGACGCACGTTGGCCTCCGGCAACTCCACCGTACTGATGGAGCCCTGGAACCCGAAGTACGCCATGAGAACCTTTCGCTGACCGTTGATCGTGACAGCATCACCCGTGCGAACGTTTTGCGTCGCCATGAGAAATTTCTCCTGTTGAAAATGTCCATTGCAAAAGATCAAGCCCGGCAAACGCTGCCGGGCCCGTTCCTCCGCGATTCGCGAATGTGTGGACCCTGGCACGCGCCAGGACTTGGGAGAGGATAAGGATAGCATTGACAAAAGTCAAATGTATTTTATGTAAATATTTTTAAACATATGGAAAGGACCACTCCTTGTGAGAGTGGCCCTTCGTTGTTTCGCGCGGTGAATCTCGATCAGTTGTGGTACGTGCCGCAATTGGGGCAGAGCGGCAGCCCCTCCTCATTGTACGGGGGCAGGTCCACCGTCACGTCACTGTCGGCCAGCAACTCCGGCGGAACCGGGATGTCGGTCTGGACCAGACGGACCAGAACGACGCCCGGCGCGACCTCGTCGAGCTTGAGGGAAGTGATACGGAGGACGGGGGTGGCGTTGTTCGCCATGTTCGAAACTCCTTCAGTTGAGATTCGTGCGAAAGAACTTTTCCCAGCGTACATAGCCGGGAGCTCCCTCGCACTGTGCGAGACAGTCCCAGAAACTGGGATGGAAATAATACTTAATTTTTAACCTACTGTCAAGCAGGCCAACGCGGTGTACGCATTGGCCTGTTTTTGCATGGTTTTTGCCCCTTTTGCATTTAGCGGGTGTAGGCCTCATGGATGACGTCATCCACCTCGCGTAGCGGTGGCGATTCCAGCCACAGCGGCTGCTCGGTCACCACAATGCGCAAGATGAGGACAAAGGACAGTTCCAGACCGTCCTCCCCTCCCTTCCGCTCCGCTTTTCGCGGATCGCCTTTCATGGATGACGCCAAAAGGCCACTCAGAAGTCGCATCTGCATACTCTTCAGTCTCCTTGAGAACCATGCGAAAGAACGTGGCTTAGACACCTCGTCAAACCACCCTCTTCCGTCTAAACCGCCACTCAGTGTGTGAAGAGTTCGCTGCAAGTCAAGGGTCAAAAGGAGTATTCTTCTAAATACATGCTTTCCATCGTCTCCACCCCTATCGGCAATCTCGGTGACATCACACTGCGCGCCCTTGAAACACTGAAGGAATGTGATGCCATCGTGTGTGAAGATACGCGAGTCACGGGAAAACTCCTCCAGATGCTGGATCTCCCGAAGAAGGAACTCATCAGCCTGCACGGGTATTCCGACACGAAGAAAATCAATGCCATCCTCAAGCGACTCGCAGAAGGAGCACATCTTGCTCTCGTCTCCGACGCCGGCACACCATGCATCAGTGATCCGGGATATCAACTAGTGAGTGTCGCCCTTCGACAGGGTGACACTCATCAAGTCGAAGTCATCCCCGGACCTTCCGCATTCCTTGCTGCCCTCTCCGCATCAGGCCTCCCCATCAATCAATTTCTCTACCTCGGATTTCTTCCATTGAAGAAAGGACGTCAAACACTTCTTGCATCATTCACAGAAGAGAAACGCACGATTGTCTTCTACGAATCCGTCCATCGCATAGAAAAAACACTTCGCGAACTCGTGGGCGCACTGCGTGATCAACCCAACCGTGACATCGTCATCTGTCGTGAACTGACAAAAATGCACGAAGAAATTCTTCGCACAACGGTTGCGGAACTTGCGAGTATTTCTCTTACACAAAAAGGAGAATTCGTCATTGTCATTGGAGCAGTGTAGTGTCACACTGATACACATGATTGCACGCCTGCGAGGACTGCTCACGCGACTCTCCCCAGGAGAAGTTCTCGTCGACGTGGAAGGAGTGGGTTACCGCGTGCACACGCCTGTGACTCTGTGGGAAGCATTGAAGGATGGAACAGAAACTGAGCTCTGGATTTCCAGCTACGTACGCGAAGACCGGTTTGACCTGTACGGATTTGTGGAGCAGTCGGAACGCATGCTCTTCGAGCGCTTTCTCGCGCAACAAGGGATAGGGCCAAAACTCGCACTCGAACTCTGTTCCATTCCCCAAAGCACGCTTCTCCAGGCTATTCAGCAGCAAAATCCTGCACTGCTCCTCAGTGTGAAAGGTGTCGGGAAGAAGAAGGCAGAGAAGATCCTCCTCGATTTGCGCTCTCTGGCTGATTCGTCTCCCGAACTCTTCGCTCTCCAGCCGGGAGCATCCGGGATGCAACACACAACACTGGATCCTGATGCAATCGAAGCACTGCAATGCCTCGGATACTCTTCTTCTCAAGTACTCCACGCTCTGCAAAAACTCTCTCCCGATCTCACGACCACCGAAGACCGCGTGACCGCTGCCCTGCAAACACTCTAACCATGCTTCACCTCGATATCTCTACAGCATTGGCAAAGGTCATTACACCATCCTTCGGCGTCAGCAACGAAGAGCTAACACAGATGCGCACGTCGATAAAACGACACATCGAACAGTGGTTACAGGAACGAGAAAAAGGCGAACATGCATGGTCAATGGACCCGTACAACAAGAGCGCGCTCGATCGTGTGGTCAGCACAGCCAACCATATCAAAAAAGAGAAAATGCAAACCGTGGTCTGGCTCGGCATTGGTGGATCAGGGCTCGGTCCGAAAGTCATCGAAGAAGTATTCGAATCATCACAATCACTCGAGTTCATCGTGATCGACACCATCGATCCCGCTCTCTTGGAACTGTACCTCGGGGTTCTCGACTGGAACCAAACCTTCATTGTCGTAGCCAGCAAATCCGGCGAGACACTGGAAACCATGAGTACGTTCTTCCTCATGTGGGAAAAATTGGTGCAAGCTCGTGGCAAACGCGCAAAAGACCGGGTAGTCGCCATTACGGACAAACAGAGCGGCGCTCTGCGAGACTTCAGTCTGGAGCAGGACATTGAAATGCTTCACATCCCTTCTGGAGTAGGTGGACGCTACTCCATCTTCACCCCTATCGGACTCCTGCCACTTGCGCTCCTGTCGGGAGATACGGAAGAGTTTTTACGTGGCGCAAAAGAAATGGATACATGCTGTCAAAATACCGTTCTCGAAGAAAATCCGGCGGCACTTCTCGCTGCAGTGCAGTACATCCTCGACACCAAACGCGGACTGCCCATACGCATTATCATGCCCTACACCCAGAAATTGCGATCCATCGCGCTGTGGAACCAGCAGCTCATTGCGGAAAGTTTGGGAAAGACAGAACTCAGTAACCCCATTCCCATGGCAGCGATCGGCACGCAAGACCAACATTCGCTTTTGCAGCAATGGATGGCTGGCCCGCGCAAATCCTGGCACATTTTTATTCGTGACAGAGAAAAACCATCCATCACCGTTCCAAACGTTGAAGACGCGCGTTTTGCGCACATCAGCAAAAAACCATTTGCAGATTTGCTGGAAGCTTGTTATGAAGGAACAACCCAGGCACTTACAAAAGCGAAACGACCACATGTCACGATCACCATTCCCACACTCGATGCGTACCATCTCGGCCAGCTCTTCTTCTGCTTTCTCGCAGAAGTCATATTCCTCGGAAAGATTTACCGCATTGATCCGTATGACCAACCCGGCGTGGAAGTAGGAAAGACCATTACAAAAAACATTCTCTCCGGCGAGAAATAATGTTCACAATTCTTGATGCATCCAGTATCATACAGAGGAACCTTTCCCCTTTTCCCTATGGCACAAGAAATTACAGATGCAGACTTTGACGCTCAAGTGATGCAATCAGACATTCCAGTACTTGTGGACTTTTGGGCTCCATGGTGTGGTCCTTGCAAATCCATGCTTCCTATTGTGGGTGAACTGTCTACGGAATATGAGGGTAAAGTACGAGTGGTCAAAATGAATGTAGACGAGAACACCGAGACGCCCGGGAAGTTTAACGTCATGAGTATTCCCACATTTATCATCTTCAAAGGCGGCGAGGTCGTACAGACGATTGTGGGTGTAAAGTCAAAAGAAGATATGAAAAAGGAACTGGATGCAGTCGCATGATTCCATTGATCTTCAACCTGGGCACAACGCTGCTCTCACACATCGTAAGAGCGCAAGGGTTTGTGAGTGACTTTGGAGAGAAGCCACCGCGCTCCACTATGAGTTATGTCCTTCCATTCGTTGGCATGGGCTTTTCATTCATCCTCGTCAAATACCGTGAACGCATTGGAGATATGCTTGGAGAAGCGCACTGGATGGTCAAAATCGGTGGCGTGTACTATGTGCTCGTCTACATCGCAATCATCATCTTCTTCTGGAGCATTGCCGAGCTCACCGACACCACGCATATTTTCCTCGCGCCTCTCACAGTCATTCTGCCCTTCGGCGACAACAAAACAGATTTTTAATATATATTCCCTCTCCCTTCTTATTTACATGGACAACGCAGACATTCAAAAACAGTGTCAGAAGTTCCTCGAAGATCTTGGCATCCCCGGTTTCATCGTCTTCGGCTGGCAGAAATCCGAAAAGCAGTACGGCTTCACATACGTGAACCATAAGACTCCTCCCGCAGTCACACTCAAAGGCATGCTCTGGGCCGCAAAAGATTTCGCAGAGAAGAAGTTGTAAATGGTGGAGCTGGAGGGAGTCGAACCCTCGACATCCTGCTTGCAAAGCAGGCGCTCTGGCCAACTGAGCTACAGCCCCACTGGTTCGCCATTATCAGACATGTGCCGTGAATTATCAATCCGTATTTATGTGACTATTTTCTCTAATTGGCCATTCTCTACTGCCTTTCGCACTTCCATGCCTATCCTCTCCCCCATACTTATAGACTCGCCATAGCGGTAAGCAGAGTACGGAGTGGCGCGGATGCCGGGGGAACCGGGAATGCGGAAGGAGACATCGAAAATCACAATATCCTCCCTGCCCTCTTCAGTGACAACGGACCCTTGCAGCGCAAACGGACCGATGATGCCCTGCCGGGACGGATCGATGCCTTCGGGGAGTGATTGCGTGGCACGTACAAATCTCTCTCCCATCTCGAACACGTTCTCCAGCAGAGATTCTTTCACGGTACAGGCAACATGTCCCGTTTCCACCATCTTGAGATCAATGGACTGCCGTGCTTGCGACTGCTGCTCAGCGGTCAACCGAAGAAAGCCATCCAGATTCGTCTGGCGTCGCATGTCCGTTCCCAGGAGTTCCAGTTCTCCTGTGAGAGGCGAATAGAAGAAGTTGAAATTCACCGGAGCGCCGACAATAAATTCCTCAATCGGCGCCTGACGCCAATTGCCTGCAATCTTCCCTTCTGCCTCAAGACGGGAACCTGTTCGTTCATATTCTTCATCAGAAGACACGATAAAGAATGCCCGTTCATATATACGTTGAGCTTCACTCGCCTTCACAATCACAGGACGATCAATGACTACCCGCTCATCGCTAGCCGCTAACTGCTTATAGAGTTTCGGAATCCGGATTCCTGCATCTCGCAACAGATCATACTGCGTGTACTCCTGATCACGTTCTTCCAGACGCAGTAAATGCCGCGATCCGAAAATAGGTACGCGAAAACCACGTTCCACATGCGAAAAATCATCAAAGTAGACCCAAAAGTAGCGAGAGTGAACGAAAATAGTATTCAGAGAGCGTAACTGTTGCTGAATAGACTCTTGGAGAATGTCTTGAAATTGACCGACGAGAATGATGCTGTCTACACATCCTTTGCTATCACACACTCTAAAGTACTTCTCATACGTTTTTTCCCTTCCTCTCTTCGCAACAACAACGGTGTTCAGTCCAAACTTCTTCGCACCATGACAGATATCAAGAGCACTGTGTCCTCCGAGAGAACCAACCGTCAGATTGCCGAGATCATACCCGGAGAGCAGATCCATACATGGCGGGATACTCATCAAGAACGTCTTCCAATCTTCCCTGCTCGGATGCGATACGAATCTCACGCGCAATACGACGACCCGTACTCATGGGTACATCGTACTTCAGTGCTGTGTAGGGAGAACCTTCCACAAACGGATTTGTGCCGGCAACAATGCGTGCGCTGATTTCAAAGACGTAGACGTGCAATTTTCTCGTTACAATTGTCTCCAAGCAAAACGGGCCGAAGAGCCCCTTTCCTCCACAGATCTTCTTGCTCACATCCACCACACGCTCTCCCATCGCAAAAAGTTCGGGCAGCATCGACTCACGTACAACAACCGGAATGTTTCCGACAATCGTATAGGACGTATAGATATTCGATGCCAACTGGTCTGCTGCACGAATACGGCCGATGGAATCCGCATTCGATTCGTAGCGCTTATCCATACTCATAATTTCCAACTCTCCTGTCATCGGCGAATAGAAGTAATGGATGTAGAGAGGCACACCAACGATGTACTCCTGAATCACGTAATCATCCTCATCCGGATATTTGCGATTCTTCACCTCGTAAAATTGATCAGGCGAGCGTGCAATGAAATACCCAAACCCCCCGCCGGCGCCGTGAAACTTTACGATAACCGGACGATCGATATCCTCCGGCTTCTTAAGAACTTCCGGCAGGAGCAACCCCGCTTTCTCCAACCATTGCCGCTCTTTCGTACGATCGGATTCCCACTCCAAAATACCCTTGGTACCGAAGTATGCGGCACGCATGTGGTGGATTCGTTCAGAACCCAAATACGCTACAAAAGAACCGTGCGGCACAACTACTGCGTTGCGACGAAGCAGTTCCTCTTCTAGAGCATCATCCCAATCAGACCAGTCATCCAGTAAGAGGATTTCGTCCGCCACACCGAAACTCCGGTATGGCTGCTCTTTTCCTCGCCGACAAATACAGAGATTGGGCAATCCCTCATCCCGCGCACCCTTCAAAATCTGCAACGCAGAATGCGTTCCTAGTGTCGCAATGACAGGTTTGTTGGAATGCTGCAAACCCATATCGCAGTATAGACATTACTCCTTCTTCTTATCAACCAAATTGAGAGGAATATTGAGTTCCTCAGTATGTGTTTCACCCTGCCAAACAGCCGGAAACACAATCGCAAAACGCACCGCAGATTTATCATCATTATACGCAGGCCCTTCAATACGAACAGCTGTTCTTATATCTTCAAATGACAAAGGTTGTGACACATCCACTTGATCACCCAGAAGAACTTTCACGCGCTCCTGATGGAGAGACCGTTCTGTCTCCAGAAAACATTGTAAGTTATGTAAATGTGGCACAAGGCGTTGCTCAAACTCTGCAAATTTCCTTTCAAATTCTCCAAGGCTGATGGGATACCGGGAACAGATGTCACGTACGTACTTTGCAAAAAATGCAACCCATATAAACAGTTTTTCATTCAGATCATCTACTCCTAAATCCCACCGTAACAATAAACCCTTTTGCATGTCCATGAATTCCGAAAATGAAGCAGGTTCACCATCCTCACGTCGACCATGAATAAAACCGGACTCAACCATCATATCATTATACATATTTTTCTTATTTCGAACAATATACAACCTACTATCAACGTCTCTGCCTTTGCAATATACTGGATACATACATCATGAGACGTCTCTGGATTTTCCTTATTGTGGCATTTATTCCCGCAATCATCCTCGCGGGCATCTATCCGGAAAAAGCATTTAAGGGACAGATTCCCGAAGGGCGTTATCTCACGAGTCCCGGAGCGGACATTGTGGCTTTTGTGCGTGATGGTTGTCCGCACTGTGCCGCATTCGAACGTTTCGCACATGAGAATGAATGGGAAGTGGAATACCACGAGGTCACACAAGTCGATACACAGAAAATGTTCCATGAGTTGCAGGCGGTCGCTCCTGCTCTCCAACAGGGTGTTCCCACAATCATCATTAACGGACATGTCTCCCAAGGCTACGATAAAGATGAAAATACAGGACAGTACCTCAAAAACATCTTAGATGAATGCCAATCGTCCGAAGAAGGATGTCTCCCGTATGAAGAATTCCTGGCTACGGCATCAAACGTGGAAGTGGAAACTGCCACAGGTGTCTGCACGGAAGAATGTGCAGTGGATGAGAGTAAATATATCTTCAATATGTGGATTTTCGGGCAGGTGAACCTCCTCGATCTCACACTTCCCGCATTGAGTATCTTCGTTGGGTTCCTTGATGGGTTTAATCCTTGCGCCATGTGGGTGCTCATTACCCTCCTGACGCTTCTCATTGGAACAAATGACATGCGCAAAGTGTGGGTCATCGGCGGTACATTCCTCTTCGTCAGTGGTGCCATCTACTACATCTTCATCGCAGCATGGCTCAATGTTTTCCTACTCATTGGATTTAATGTCTGGGTCCAGAAAATCATCGGTCTGGTCGCGATTGGCGCCGGTGGATTCTACCTCTACGAAGCACTCGGAAAAGACCCGAATGTGTGCCATGTGACTGACCAAGCGCGTCGCCAAAAGATCATCAACCGCATGAAGGAGCTTTCGCAGTACGCCGCGTGGCCGGCAATGATTCTCGGGGTCGCCATTCTCGCGATCTCGGTCAACATGATTGAACTTGTCTGTACTGCCGGTCTTCCTGCGGTCTTCACGCAAATTCTCGCATTCAATGAAGTAAGCAACCTCGCACGCTACGGCTACATCGGTCTCTACATCCTGCTCTACATGATCGATGACATCATCATCTTCGGTATCGCCGTCTACACACTTCATGCAACAGGACTCACTACCAAGTACCGCCGCTTCACGCTCATCTTCGGCGGTCTTCTCATGTACGTCCTCGGCCTTCTCCTCATCTACTGGCCCGAAACACTGACATTCGGTTAATTCCGAGTGTCCTACACGCACTTCATTCTGTCATAAACTTCGCTACACTGTTCATCATAGTGGCGCCGTAGCCAAGTGGTAAGGCAGGGGTCTGCAAAACCCCGATTCGCGAGTTCGATTCTCGCCGGCGCCTCCACCTGTACCCACTCCTTAATGGCGAGCACAAAAGAATTTGAGGCAATTGATATCCGCGTTGGCGTAGTGAAACACATCGAACCTTTCCCTGAGGGGAAGTATTCAACGCATATCTTATATATCGACTTCGGCGAAGAAATCGGAACAAAGAAATCTCTCGCACGACTGACACCACACTACACAACGGACAGTCTGCTCCATAAACACGTTTTAGGAGTTGTCAATTTTCCACCACGACAAATAGGGAAACACATTTCAGAAGTGCTAACACTCGGCGTTCCTGATGCAAAGGGGAACACTGTTCTCATTCAACCTGAAAGAGATGTGCCACTGGGAGGAAAACTGTATTAAACCTACTTCTCTTCTTTTTTAATACTCTGTTCAAACGTTAGGGAACGAAGCATCGTCAATGCCTGACGTTCAACGGCTTTATCAGTACTGACAGGGAGTACGGCAGTGATGGTATAACCAACGCCACGGGAGACAGAACTTAGTTGATAGAAACGTTTTTTGGGTTCTTCAGTGACCGGTTGTGCGATGAAAGTATGAAGATGCACTTTCTTTCCATCAATCTTCAGCTCCTGCTTGTCTACCTGCTCAAATGCAGGCAGGGAAGCTACAGAAACTACGTTCGACTCGCTGTATGTAGACGCATCGAAATCACGCGTGAGAATTTCTTTGGTCACAAGCACGGTCGGAATGTTTCCGGAAACCAACTGCTCTGATTGAAATACCACCACGACCTCCTGCGGTATGCCACGCTCACGCAGCTGCTCTGTACTCACCTCATTCCAGCCTGCAGGCACACACACCCCCACAAGACCATCCCAGTACTGTTTTTGACACGAAACAGATTCTGAAGCTCCACATGCAAATAGGAGCACTGACGAGAAAAGGGCGAATACGAGAGTGGAACGTGTGCTTTTCATATATGTGATAGTATATACACCTCTGCTGCTTCTCCGCGAAGAAATGAGATTCCTGAAGAGGAAAAGGGTATGGACATTTGTAAAAAATAGTTCATGAATAACATGTAGGAATTGAGTGAAGCGCAAAAAAAGTGTAAAATAATAAGATTTTATGCGCCAATTCGCACTTCTCCTCGTTGGCTTCGCGCTCCTCATCCCAGAGGTACATGCACAGACGGTCACCGTTGATGATACCATCGTAGGACTCAGTACAAGTATTCAATTGGAAGGATTCCAACCAAGAGAAGTTCTCACGCTCCATGTTCGTAGCCCTGAGGATGAAGAACTCTCCCTGCAAGGACAAACGGATGACGTAGGCAACGCGCACCTTGCGCTGCCGGGATATGCATTGGAAAAAGCAGGTGTGTACACCATCCGCATTACACCTACAAACATACAAGCACAATTCACCGTACATCCAGAGTCTATTGATACAAAAACATCTTTTATTACCGCGGAACGTGCCACCATTATTCCCAACGGTACAGATGAGCTCACCGTGCAAGTGACATTGTTTGACCAGTACGAAAACCCTCTTCCCACACGACCTGTGGCACTCATTTCCAATCGCACGGAAGATAGCGTGTCAGAACAAACAAAAGAGACGAACGCGAACGGAATACAGTACTTTACCGTACGCACGCAAAGAGAAGGCGTGCTGACACTACGAGCAATGGATCTCCTCAGCGGACAAATGCTCGACGACTCATTCGCCGTGCGCACGCAAAGCACTGCAGGCCCTGTTTCTTCTTCTACTACAAAAAATCCTTCCTGGAGAATTCTCACCGCCCAGGCAGGGAAGAGTTTTGATGTCATTGATCACTTTGAAATCACCGTACCGGACCAAATGCAGGTGGGTATTGCCGCACAGTCGTTTGCTATCCGTGCAGTAGATCGCGATGGACGGTCCGTGGAAAACTACGACGGAGAAGTGGAAATTACCACAACAGATCCTGATGCGGATGTCCCCTTCAAACAGGGACCGAACAAAGGATTGTATAAATTCCAAGAAAGCGATCAGGGAGAAAGAAAATTTGCTCTTGCTCTCACATTCTACTCACCAGGAACCCACACCATCCGTGTACAGGACAAAAAACAACCAGAAACTATTTTCGGGGAAAAAGAGATCACCGTCACGGGAAAAGCAGTGAGTCCCGGGGGGAAATCCATCCGCATCACATCCCACAAAGATGGAGATACGGTAAATTCAGCGAAAATAATGCTTGAAGGACAAGGTCCATCCTACATTGATGTGAGGATCATGGGTGGGAAAGAAGATGTGATTACAGACACCAACAATCTGGAAGGTACATTTTCCGCAGAGATTGAACTCCACGAAGATCATAGAGAATTCACAATTCGCGTACAGGATATTAACAACCCAAAAACAGAATCTGCACCTATTCACCTCTTTCTCGATAATGAGCCACCGGACATTCAAAGCATCACCTTCTCTCCGGAAAAGCCTACCGCAGAGTCCAGCGTGCTCGCCATTGTCATCACCGAACCTGAGTTGTCAAGCGTGACTATGCGCCTCAAGCAACCGCAAGAGCAGGAAGAGAAAGAATTTACTCTCAAGGAAACGGAAAACCCTGGCACCTATCAAACACTCTTTTCTGTTGGCCCCGCAGGAACGTACCAGCCACGCATTACTGCAGTAGACGATGCCGGGAATAGTACGAAAATCCAGAGTATGTTCTCTGTGAACCCTAAACCACTCTCACAAGTCCAAAATCTTCAGGCAGCAGCTGAAGGGAATGCTGCAGCACTGACATGGGATGCAGTAGAAGAAGAGGTGGACGAATATCGCATTTACGTTGGAGAAAGCCCAAATGATTATCTCTACAACCTTGATACAGGACGCAGTACCACAAAAGCCAATGTGTCCGGATTACAGCCAGGAAAAACGTATTACTTCGCGGTCACGGCATTGCAAGGAGACGCGGAGAGTCCTGAAAAAAGCGAACAAGCAAGCGTGACGATCCTCGGACTGACATTGATGGTGAGTCCGCAAGACAGCGCACTCCTCCTGGAATGGCCATCACTCCCTGCAAGCCTTCCCTTATCGTCGTTCTTTCTGGAGTACGGGACACAGGAAGGAACATATACTGAAAAACGCACACTGAATGGCGAGTTGCGTGCCTACACGTTGCGAGACCTCATTAATGGTTTCACGTACTATATACGACTTACTCCCATCGACATTACGGGAGATATTATGGAAGAGCTCACAGCATTAGGCCAAGGAACTCCACAGGGGAGCGGCGTGTTCCAACCGTCAGATCCGCCTCCCAGCGTCCCCGGAACGGTCATCGGACCCGATGGCACCCCCCTTCCTCCAACGGTAAGCTTTCCACAGACACCAGAGGATCTCCCCTCTCCAATGACACCAAGTCCACCGACACTCTCCGAGGATGGATTGCCATCATTTGTTCTCTGGAGCATGGCACTCATTGCCGGCATCCTATTCGTTCTCCATCGTCACAGAAAACACCGGCTGCAACAAACCATACAATTTTTTGACGCTATTCAGGCACAAAGACGGATTTGAGAATGATGCAAACGTCTTGTATGTACCCAATAAAAAGGTTACAATGAGATCTCACAGTTCATCACATACATCAAATTATGTCTGAAGACACACTCCTCCATATACAAGAGCTTCTCGAGAGCGCTACATCCTCCTTAAAAACTGCCAATACGCTTCTACGAGACCTTACTGGTATTAGCGACATCAACCGAGAGCGACACACACTGAAAGCGCATACCATGAGTGGTACTGGAACTGTTGATGGAAAAGTCGTAGAAGGTGTATTCGATGGACAGAATATGATTGATGCAAACGGGGAAAGCTATCCTGTACCCGCAAACTACGCAAGTAAAAGTAAACTTGTCGAAGGAGATGGCATGAAACTCACCATTACAGAGGAAGGGAAATTCATCTACAAACAAATTGCCCCCATAGAGCGAAAAACGGTTCAAGGAACCCTCATCCAGGAAGATGGTCAATACAAGGTGCTTGCCAATGGCAAAACATACCGTGTTCTCTTAGCATCCGTTACATTCTACCGCGCAGAAGTCGGAGACCGTGTAACGATTCTCCTGCCGAAAACCATGGAAGCAACCTGGGGAACGGTAGAAGCTGTCATTCCAAAACACCTTGCTGACATACATGCACAGAACGTACTGGGAGTACGCCCACAGGAAGCAGACGATGGTGAACTGAGTCCAGACCTCGTAAAAGAATAGCTCCCCTCTCTGCCTGAATATGGTAGGCTGCACTGCGTATGCAGTGGTCTTCTCGCAACATCCTCCCCATCGCCGGCGCATGCGTGCTCGCATGCCTTGTCATAGGAACACTCTGGTGGGAATTACACACGACAACAGCATCACTCACTGCAAAACTGGAAACGCAAACCTCAATAACACCCGCTTCGACAGTGCAGGCAACTATTCTCACTTCTCCGTCTGCATCACAGGAAACAGCGGTATTTCATTTACGCAAAGGAGATATCTTTGCACTCCAAGGAGAATGGAGCGCTGCAAAAAAAGAATATGAAGAAGCAGTACGCAAGCACGGAGGCATTCCTGCATTGCGTAAACTCGCACAGGCAGAACTTCAGCTACGCAATATCAGTAACGTTCGTAACATTGTGCAACAGTTACGACAGGAAGGAGCCCGAGAAGAAGACATTCTTCTGTTGGAGAGTATCGTTCTGCTGCGCACAGGAGAACTCACAAAAGTGCAAAACTACATGACACATGCACCGGATTCACCACACAAACAGTACATCCTCAGCCTTCTCGCACTTATTCAAGGAAAACATGAGCAAGCACAGTCGTATCTGCAACAAACTGCCATTGGCTGGGAGCCGACTCTGCGCACCTACGCATCAATTATTCAGTCTGCCTACGACGAATATGCGCTCTTTCCAGAAAGTCCTCCACTCCATCTCACCACTCTCCTTTCACGTGCATTGGCACAGGTGCAAGAATGTGAACTTGCGCTCCCGCTCCTGGCGCAAGTGGTACAACAGGAAGAAAACTATCGCGACGCATGGATCGTCCAAGGATACTGCGAACTCACGACAGAACGTGTATCCGAAGCACTTATCTCTTTTGAACGTGCATACGCGTTGGATCCACAAAAACCCGAAGTACAATATTTCCTTGGACGCACCTACGCCGGATTAGGCAATACAGAAAGTGCAATGACATTCTACCAGTACGCACTGAAAAACGGCTTCTCTCCGGAAAAAGAAGTGCGCATACGTCTGGCAGAGAGCGCCATGCAGGCAAAACAGTTTGAAGACGCACTGCTGCAGTACACCACTCTCCTCTCAGGAAATGACGCAAGTCCAGATCTCGTTGCCTCATACGTCGACGTGGCTCTGCAAACAGGAAAACTTGATGAGGCATACCTTCTCATGCAGGAAGCAGCCGTTTCCTGGCCCAACGATGCTGCTGTCCTTGCAGGGCTCGGGGAGATTGCGCTTCGTCTGGGAAAGACGGAAGAGGCAAAAAAAGTACTCGAAAAAGGGTTGGCACTAGATTCTACACAGAAAAAAATTCAAGAATTGCTCCGTGAGCTCTAACTCGCTACTCTTATCATAAGAATGAAATACGCACACATTAGCAAACTGTGTTCTGGCACTTCTCTCGTCCTTGTCTTTTTTGCGATCGGTCTCCTGATCTATCCCGGCCCGCGCCTGAGTATCGATTTCACCGGAGGGACACTTCTGGAACTACGTCTCCCTGAAGACAAGACAAAAGATGACTTGTCTCGTACGCTATACAGCGACCCCCTCGTGCAGATTGCATCTGCCAACATTTCCACAACAAAAGCAAAAACATTTTTGGTGCGCACGCGAGATCTTTCGCAAGAGGAGCATGTGAATCTACTCAACAACCTGCAGGAAGAACTTGGCACAGTGGAAGAACTGCAGTTCACCACTATTGGACCCATTGTCGGAGCCAATCTCAAAAAACGCGCGGCATGGGCGCTGGCCGCAGCTTCCGTTGCCATCATCCTCTACCTGGCATTCGCCTTTCGTAAAGTACCAAGACGTTTAAACCCTTGGATGTTTGGCGTGTGCGCACTGGCAGGAATTGCTCACGATGTACTCGTCACCATTGGCATATTCACCATCTTGAGTTTCCTGACATCCTTCGAATTGGATATGTTGTTTATCACCGCCATCCTCAGCATTATGGGGTACTCAGTCAACGACACTATCGTCATCTTCGATCGCATACGCGACACGCTCTTTACAGCGCAGAAGAGTGAAGACTTCTCCACAACTGCAGAGCAGAGTTTGCGACAATCCATTCATCGCACAGTCAATACCAGTACCAGTACGCTCATTATGCTCCTCGCACTGTTTTTTCTGGGCTCGGAAAGTATTCGCTGGTTCATCTTGGCTCTGATTATAGGCATCATTTTGGGTACGTACTCGTCATTTTTCGTAGCCACTCCCCTCCTCGTCTTCTTCCAAAAACATCAACGTCAGAAAGGGCGATAGCATTCTTTCATGGACAGCAAAGTCACCAAACCATCACCGGGGAAATATGTTCTCATGCTGACATTCTCAAAAGAGGAAGAGGAAACAGAGCGAGTACGTGCAGCGAGAGCACTGGGGGCAAAAATCAAAATGCCTGGTTTCCGGCCTGGTAAAGCCCCCCTAGAAGAACTCCTGCGACATATTGATCCACAGCAACTTCTCGATCGCGTCGTACGCATGCTTGTGAAAACACACCTTGCAGAATGCATCGCAAAAGAGGGTATCAATCCCATCATTCCCCCAAGGATTGCACTCAAATCTCTGGCTCCGCTGAGCACCGAGATTACACTCATCGAACGTCCGGACATCCAGATGTCTTCCCCTAAAAAGCTGACAGATCCAAGAAAGGGCATCAATGTGACAGCCAAAGAAATTGACACGGTCATCGAAGAGCTTCAAAAGAAAGAGAGTCTCAAAGAGCTCACGGATGAACTCGTCAAGAAGCACTGGGAAGTTCCTACTGTCGCAGAGTTCAAAAAACAGGTAGAGAAGTCCATCTACATGCGAAAGCAACGCGAAGGACAACAAAAACAAGAGCAGGAACTCTTCCAGAATGTTGTGAGCGCCGTGAAAACCAAATTTCCAGAAGAACTCATTGAAGAGGAAGCACAAAGGATGCTCGAAAACATGCTCCAGAGATTATCCAACGATACGCAGCGAGAACAGTGGCTGAAAAAGCAAGAAGAGCATAAGGATCAGTTCATCAAAGAACTGAATGAGGAAGCGGAAAAACAACTCAAATTCCAGTTCGGCATCGCCAAACTCACGAAAGATATGAACATTTCCATTTCCCATGAAGAAATGCAAGAATCTATCACTGCATTTCTCCAGATGTTCCCACAAAAAGAGCAAGAAAACATCCGCGAACAATGCCATCCCGGCGGTAGTGCTTACCAGCAACTACACTGGCAGAAAACCATCGAGAAAGTGAAGAAGGAGCTCACTCCGTCCGCCACATGACGACAACGTGTCGTTCAGGGTTGGTGCGTTTCAGAAATCCACACTCGTCCCAGTGCACTTTCACAATGCCCGAACGTCCAATCACTCCAACAAGAGAAACATCCTTTCCACGCTCATCCGGCCGGCAGCACTTGGCAAAGCTCGTCGGCATGGCAATGCCGTCACAAATGATCTTCTGCCGAGGCTGTACTGTCAGTGGATGCTTCTTCACGCGCCGCACGACGCCACGCGGTTGTTCTTCTTTTACCTCAGAAGAGTATTCCTGAGCAGCGATGTCTTCCTGAGCAGCAAAGAATTTCCGCAAACGTAAACGGGCTCCCGCAGTGCGCACAAGAGACAACCACTTCACGGAAGGACGAGGCGACTTCCAGCGCATAATCTCGACTACATCACCATTATCGAGTATGTGATCCATAGGTACAATTGCGCCATTGACGCGGACAGAGCGAAAACAGAAACCCAGATCGGAGTGAATGGCAAATGCAAAGTCCAGCGGCATGGAGCCTTCCAACAGTTCAATGACATCTCCGGTGGGCGTGAGCACAAAGATATGATCCGTGCTTCCCACTTCTGCAGCCCTCGTATCTGCTAACAGTTCCTCCAGATGCGCCTTGTGCGTTGCACGCTGCACCGACCCCATTTCTTTGTACTGCCAGTGTGCAGCAATACCCAACTCCGCCTGGCGATGCATATCGTGCGTGCGAATCTGTACTTCGGTAAAGACATGCGGCGGTACCTTTGGAAGACACGTGAGCGTCGTATGCACACTCCGGTATCCGTTCGGCTTGGGAAACGCAATGTAATCCTTGAAACGGTGAGGAACAGGATGGCCCAACGTATGCAAAAAACCGAGAGCCCGATAACACTCCTCTACGGAGTTCACCACAACGCGCAAAGCAAATAAGTCGTAGATGTGCGTGATATGCGAGACACCTTTCCGATGCATTTTGGCAAACATGCTGTAGAGCTGTTTCTCGCGAGCTTTCACCACTGCATGTACACCATGCTCACGTAAGAATGCTTGAACGTGTATTGCTGTTTCTTGTAAGAAAGCACTGTACTCTTTCCAAAATACATCAATCTGACCTTGAATGCGCTCTGCATCTGTAGGGTATGCAACAGGAAACGCAAGGCGTTCCAGCTCATGCTTCAATGCATAGATACCTAAACGTGCAGCCGCGGGAGCGAACAATTGCAACACATCCTGACACACACGCCGCTGTTCCCCCTCAGAAAGGAGGTGAATATGCTGCAGCATAGAACACCGATCACAGAGAATAATAAGCAGTGCTCGCGGATCATCTGATGCCTGCACTAACATTTTGCGAAGATTCTGGACAGGAACACGGCGATTGCGCAGTGTGACATGGGAAAGCAAATGTACCTGTCGTACGATGGATTGAATGGTTTTTCCAAAAAGCAGGTCGAGTCGCTGCGTATTCCAATGTGGGAACTGTAGTACATGATGCAGTATGCATGCCTGTACCGCATCCGCATCAGGACAAAAACGCATGAAGACTTTCAGTACTCCAAGAACATGTTCATCAAATCGTTCACCAGACCAGTGGAGCGTGCCTGCATACGTCTCTCGAGCACACTCCCACGCTGCATGTACACGTGACGTTCCATACAGTGCATAAGACACTCCTATTCGTTCTAGCGTGTCATCCCATTGAAGAGTCATCTCCTCCTTCACAGGGTAATCCTAATGAAGAAAAAAGGTATTTATCAAGAAAAAAGGTATTTAAGAAGAAAAATTTGACAAGAAAGGCATTATTGCAATAGACTGTCGCTTACCCGAAGACCGAGGGCGCAAGGTCGCAGGCCGAAATAAGACCCTCCGAGGCATACAGCATCGGTTATACGGCTCAGGCTTGATAGTTCGTGCCGTGTGCCTCGCTGGTCTCCCGGGTAAGGGAGACTTTGCGTATCTCACCACACTCATATGGCACTCAGTCGAATACAAAAGGAGGAAAAGTTGAGTAAGCTGGCCGATGCACTTAAAAAGGCAACATCCGTGATGTTTGCGCAATACAAGGGACTGAATGTAGACAGCATTTCCAGATTGCGAAAGCAACTCAAAGAACGTGACGCGGAAATGCAAATTCCCAAAAAAACACTCCTGAAAATCGCTCTGGAAAACCACAAACTTCCTCTGCCGGACGATCAGTCAATGGATGGACCGATTGCCGCAATCTTTAGCTACAGCGATCCGCTGACAGGAGCACAACTGACCCATACATTCAGTAAAGACTATCCACAAATCGTACTCACTGGTGGAATTTTTGAAGAGAAGCTCCTTTCCCAAAAAGACGCAGTAGCTTTCGCAAAGATTCCAGGCCGCGAAGTACTACTCGCAACATTTGCTGGCATGATGCAGTCACCGCTTATTCGCTTTGCCGGATGCATAGGTAGTCCTCTGCAGTCATTCGCCCGGGCAGCATCAGAACTGGCCAAACAGAAGGAATCTACCACGTAATCTATTTTCTTACCCTTTTTCCCTTTATTCCTATGGCAGACGAAGCAACAACAGTAGAACTCTCCAAAGAAGAACAAGCACTTATCAACGCGTTGGAGAAACTCAACGTTATCCAACTCAATAACGTCGTGAAATTCATGGAAGAGAAGTACGGTATTTCCGCTGCAGCCCCCGTAGCCATCGCTGCTGTAGGAAGTGGTGGAGGTGGTGACGCTGGGGGAAGCGCAGCTGAGGAAAAGAGTGCATTCTCCGTGGAACTCACAGAAGCTGGAGGACAGAAAATTGCTGTCATTAAAGTGGTGCGCGAAATCACAGGTCTCGCACTTGGTGAAGCGAAAGCAGCTGTGGACTCTGCACCAAAAGTACTGAAGGAAAACGTACCAAAAGAAGAGGCAGAAACCATGAAGAAGAAATTGGAGGAAGCAGGAGCAAAGGTAACGTTGAAGTAAGACTTTAGAAGACTCAAAAGATCCAAAGAACGCTCGCTCCTTTGTGTCTTTTGTTTCTTTTGTTTCTTTTGTAGCCTTTGCATCCTTTGAATCCTCTTTTTTGCTATACTTCCTATAATGTCCTTCTCCTCAAGACGCGTTCACGACTCTGAAGAACAACCATCGCATTCCCATGGAAAGAAGTGGGCAAATGTAGCACGCATGGTTCTCTCTGTATCCGGGCCACTCTGTAAGTGGTACATCACACATCGTCAAAAAGAAGAGGAGCGGGAACGAGATCGTCGCATACTTCACACTGTGCAAAAATTCTTTATTGCGGCAATCGCCATAGCACTTGCACTCCTCATCGGGACCATTGTTCTGCGATCTGTCTCCTCCATCAGCCTACCCTCATCATTCTCATTGGGAGAAAAGACGGCCACTATCCCTACAGACACTCAAGGAAGAACCAACATCCTCCTCCTGGGAGAAGGTGATGAAACAGGAGAATACTTACTAGACAGTATTATCGTTGCAAGCATCGATGAAGCAACTGAAAGCATCGGACTTCTCTCTCTTCCACGCGATCTATACTTCCTCAAAACAGAATCTATGGGAGAAGGACGCTTAAATAGTTTATACCGAGATTATTTTTACGAACTCACAGCCCATGGAAAAAGTAAAGAAGAGGCAGAAGAAGAAGGTATGAAGCAACTGGCAAAAGAAATTGGCGCAGCACTGGATATGAATATCCACCATACGATCAAAGTGAACTTTGAAGGTTTTGTGCAGGCAGTAGATGCCATTGGTGGCGTCACGGTGTACGTGCCTTACGACATCGTCGACCCCGAGTATCCCGGTCCAAACTACACATACGAACTCTTTGAAATTCGCCAGGGAACACACCATTTCGACGGAGAAACAGCATTAAAATACGCACGCAGTCGACATAGCACCAGCGACTTTAGTCGTTCCGAAAGACAGCAAATGCTGTTACAGGCTCTTGGAAAGAAAGTAAAAGAAGAAGGACTTCTCCGAAAACCACACGTTCTTCTTTCTCTCTTTCAGAACTTTCAAGAACATGTGTACACCACAATGAGTATTCCAGAACTCGTCGCGCTCGCTGTAAAAGGCCGTTCCATCAACACAGACACTATCTTCGCGATGCAGCTCAGCGACAGAAATGGGCTCTACGGAGACGTACTCGAGCCCGGAGGACTGCTCTACACACCACCACGCGATCTCTTTGACGGTGCATCAGTCCTACTCCCGGTCTCCATTCCAGAGTTTCCTGTGACGTGGAAACAAATTCATACACTATCACAACTGTTCTTTGGTATACGCACGCTGCATCTTCAGACACCTTCCATCGCGATCCTGAATGCCGGCGCCCCGCCGGGAAGTGCGGGAAAACTGAGCAGCGAATTAAAAAAATTCGGCATTCCTATAACAGACGTACGCAATGCGGCTGAAAAACAGGAGGACTCCATACTTCTGACACCCGGAGAATTGGCGGCAGGATCTGTTCTTGCCACTGTGCTACACCTTCCCCTCCAAGAAGAGCCAACAGGCCCGCAAGACATTACCATTGTTCTTGGAAAAAATTACCAGCATAGTCGTTTACAGGATCTTCTTTCCTCCATGCAATAATGATGACCCCAAAGGAAATCATTGCAGAAGCATGGGCCATTACAAAAAAAGAGAGGCGCATCCGCCGCTGGGGATTCGCGTCCACATTGCTCGAAACACTGCTCGAAGCAAAACTCGTCTTCTGGCAGGTACACTTTGCCTACACGTACTTCACAACAGGTGAAGTGGTGCAGTTTTTTGAAATCGAGGCGATTCTCTACCGCGTGCTTCCTTTCTGGCTGTTTTTAACCATCATTATCTTCTTCATTCTCCTCGTTCTCATCGAATTTTTCATGCCCAAAATGTGCCTCGGGGCAATTATCGGACTATCCGCAAAAGCACACCGTAAAGAAGAACTGCGTGGAGGACTCGTTCTGGCACTCTATAACTTCTGGCCAATTTTCGCTATCCACGAAATCTTCGTCTTCAGCAATATCACCACAACCATCACCGCCATTTCCCTTATTCTCCGTTACGGAGGATCGGGAAATTTCAAGTACACCGCAGTGGGACTGATTGTCTTCTTCTTCATCATATCCAGTATCCTCAAATTCTTTGCAAGCTTTGGAGAAGAAGCCGTCGTGATTCGTAAAATGGGCATCTTTGGCGCCATTGGACACAGCTTCAAACTCATTATCAGTTATTTGGGACACGTCGTTTTCCTGATCCTGCTCCTCATCATGATCTCCCTGCGCATTCTGATGAATGCACTGATGATTTTCTTCATTCCTGCAACCGCGATTGGCCTTGGACTGTTGCTCGTCCGCTTTCTGCCGGCTGCGCTGGGATACACTATCGCAACTATTGTGAGCGCCACCCTCTTTCTTGTTTTAAGCTACTTCCTCTCCTACCTGCATGTATTTAAGCAAACCGTCTGGACCATTACCTACCTCGAATTAAGTCAGAAAAAGGAATTAGATATTATCATCGAGGAAAAAGAAGACGCTACAGCTTCGCAGTAAACGCAAGTCTTGATTTTTGACAGTGGACAATCGTTCACCTATACTGGAACACATATATTTGACGCATATGTCCCTTACCGATCATCAACGCACCGTCTTCAATTACATTAGCGAGTTTCAGCAGAAGAACGGTTACACTCCTTCTCTGTCTGACCTTGCCATTGCCTTTGGCGTGCGAAGCAAGAATGCTATCGCAAAAGTAGTCAATGCTCTGGTAAGAGAAGGGTATATTCAGAAAGATCCAAAAGGACGCATTAAAATTCTCGAACCAGAAAGGGAACAGGAATACACAGAAAGTTTTGTACTCCCTCTGTTTGGTCCCATTGCCGCAGGACCTGCTGACGACGCTCAGGCTCAAGTCGAAGATACAATCGCCATTCAGGAGTATGTCATTGCAAAACCAAGCTCGACTTTCCTTCTCCGTGTACGAGGAGACAGCATGGTTGATGCCGGCATTATGGAAGGTGACCTGGTCATTGTTGAAAAAAGCGCTGAGCCGAAAGTATGTGATATTGTCGTGGGGGTGCTGGATGGAGAATTCACCCTCAAACGCCTGATGAAAAATAAAGGAAAATATTACCTACAGGCAGAAAATGCTGCCTACCCAGACATGTACGCAGCAGATTCACTGGAAGTCGCCGGCGTCGTTCGAGGTGTGGTGCGAAAATACTAGAGACTATTCAACCGTTCTTCAAGCTTCTGTAACTTCTCCATCGCTGTCTGGAGCTTCTCTTTTTCTTTTTGTATAACGTCTGCCGGTGCATTTTTTATAAATTGCTTATTCCCTAACTTCGCCTGAACTCCTTTAAGGAATCCTTCAAGTTTCTCTTGTTCTTTGGTTAATCGCTCACGCTCTTTCTCCTTATCAATCAACCCTTCAAGGCATACATGTACTTCAATATCCTGTAAAAATACACTCGCTACTTCTTCTGGATGCTCACCATATGGCGCAAATGTGAGACTCTCCACCCGTGCCAAACGACGAATATGTTCCTGCTGAGATTCCAAAAGCTCCACCCACTTTTCCGAGTGAACCACCACGGCAATTTTTTTATCTGGTGCAACACCCTGATCTGCACGAACCTTCCGAATGGCAGTAATCGTGTCGATAACGCGCTGAAAATGATCGAACGACTCTTGGTCTTGTAATGCTTCCACGACAGTAGGCCAGGATTCTTTTATCAACATCCCGGCATCTTTTGATTTCACGGACGCCCAGAGCTCTTCCGTGACAAACGGACAGTACGGATGCAGAAGTTGTAAAAGTGTCCGCAGAATATGAATAAGCACAGGAGGATTCGCTTCGTCTTTACTAAGCTCCAAATACCAATCACAAAAGTACTCCCATACAAAACTGTACAGCTTTTCACCTACCTCACTTAAGCGATACTGTTGTAATTTTTCTGTGACATCTTCTACCAAATTTTGCAAAGCGGAAAGGAGTGCTTTGTCCGCAAGAGATAATTGATGATGTTCTACTGCATCTGTCTTCACCGCATGCGGATCCACTGATGCATTCTCACACTGCAACAGTACAAACCTTGATGCATTCCACAACTTATTGACGAAATTCCGATATCCGGCAATCTTCTCTTTATAGAGAGAAAAGTCATGACCAGGACTCTGTCCGACAATCATCGATAGGCGCAGGGCATCCGCACCGAATGTCGGAATCACTTCGAGCGGATCTATGCATCCTTCCGGGTCAGACTTACTCATTTTCTTTCCGTCACGCGTTCGAACCATTCCGTGTAAATACACTGTCTTGAAAGGAATATGTCCCGTTGCATACGTCGTCATGAGAATCATGCGCGCGACCCAGAAAAACAGTATGTCATACCCCGTTTCAAGAACACTCGTTGGATGGAACCGCTGAAAGTCCGGACTCTGATTAAGGATATCTTCAAGGGAACGTGAAAAATCGTCCGTGAGCTTGCGGTCAACCAGCGTGCTCCACGTCCAGAGCGCAGAACTGAACCACGTGTCGAGTGTATCAGGATCCTGCTCAAGGTTCGTCGAACCGCAATGAGGACACTGTTCTAGAGGCTCTACAGAAACCATGGGACCCTTACACTCTAGCGTGCATGCACCGTCACCAATGCAGTACCACACAGGAATGCGGTGACCCCACCAAATCTGGCGAGATATACACCAGTCACGAAGATTATCAATCCAGTGAAAGTACATCTTCTCGAATCGATCCGGAATGATCGTAATATCGCCGGAGTGGATGACATCCTGCATGACTTCCTTAAGGCTCATCTTCTTTTTTTTCCAAGCAACCACTTTCTTGTTCACATCGATGAACCACTGTTCTTTAATCTGCGGCTCAATGATTCCCTTTCCACGGCTGTTGAGAGCAACGTTATGGACATAGTTTTCATCAACCTTCACAAATAGACCTTTTTTTCTCAACTTCTCCACAATCTTCGGACGAGCATCAACAATAGACATTCCCGTAAACTCTCCTGCGATAGGAAGCAGTCTGCCTGCAAAATCAATAATCTGCTCTTTGTCGAGACTATAGCGCTCGGCAATGTCAAAGTCTGCGGTGTCATGCCATGGTGTAATCGTCATGACTCCCGTCCCAAACTCCGGATCCACAGTAGTATCTTTAATAATGGTTGCCGTAACCTTTCCATTGATCCATTCACACTCAAACGTATCACCGTGCTTGTATTTTTTGTATCGTTTATCATCTGGATGCATCACAACATACTTATCACCAAACTTCGTTTCGGGACGTGCGGTACTGATTGCAAACGGTCCATACTTGAATGTATAGAATGGCGCCGTTTCTTCCTTTCGCTCCACTTCATCATCACTCACGTTCGTCTGCAATTTTGGATCCCAGTTCACAATGCGATGACCACGGTAAATGAGCCCGTCACCGTACATCTTTTTAAAAACTTCATTCACGCACCGATTGAGAGACGGATCCATCGTGTATGCCTCTCGTGACCAGTCACAGGAACTTCCCATTTTGCGAATTTGAGACCGAATAGTTGCCTGACTCTCTTCAACAAATGCCTGAATACGCTTCAGTATCTCTTCACGACCAAGCTCCTTTCGTGGATCAGTAATCCCCTCCTCATCCTGAATTTTCCGGATCACTACGTTTTCCGTCGCAATGGCCGCATGATCTGTTCCCGGAACCCACAGTGCTTCCTTCCCCTGCATTCTGGCAAAACGGATGAAGATATCTTCGAGCGACAGCATCACCGCATGACCAAGGTGGAGTTGTCCTGTCGCATTGGGTGGTGGAAGGCTGATCACAAATGGTTCCTTCCCGCTATCCCGATTCGCTCTAAATACACCACTTTCCTCCCACATTTGATAAATGCGGCCTTCAACGGACTGTGGATCATAGGCTTTAGATAACATGCTGCACCAGCTTACTACGCTCCCATCCGAAATCCGAGTAAAGATGTCCCTCCAGATACCGATCAAGCGTTGTACGCATGTACGGCATCATTTCTGGCAAATTTTTCAGCGGAAACCAATCACAGTGACTACATTTTTCCGGCTCAGCATTTCGAGGCTCTCCTGTAAAGTTTGGTATCGTAAAAAAGAATGCCGCACGTTCATGACCCTGTGCATGTCTGTGTGTAAAGTGAGACAGAACCAACTCTCGTTCAGTAATATCCAAATCTGCCTCTTCTTTCGCTTCACGTACCATTGCCTGTTTTACGGTCTCGCCCTGCTCTTTATGGCCTGCAATAAAGCAATACTTTCCATCCTCATATCCAGTATTCTGTCGCTGTAAGAGAAAGACACAGCTATCACGAAACAGTATCAGAGATACCTCCGGAATAAACAAAAAATGCTCACGTTGCATGGACGCATAATAGTAAAACTCAACGTACACACAATAAAAAACTCATTTGAAAAACAAATCTGTGACGAAGACAGGCTTCGCCTGTCTGGAGTCACACATTGAAGGAGGGGGCTCGTGGGGGAACCATGGTTCCCCCACGTACAAAAAAACCGCCTTTGCGGGCGGTTTCGATGTGTAAGGAAAGAACGAACTCACGCGTCGCGAGACGCGAAGCGCAAGATTTTTATAGGAAGATCTGCCGCAATGCAAGGAATTTTTGAAAGAAGGTTTGACATTTTACCTTCAAGTTGCCAAAATAAGGCTCCAATGAAGGAAAAATGCCACTCCATTCCGATTACCCTTCCCAATCTCAATCGATGGTGGGATGAGACGAAGGAGTATGCACAAGCAGGACCAAATGCTCCAAGCGACGTTATCGGACACACAATTCACAGAACAAGTCGTCTTGCAGCAGGTGCGATTCATGCGGTGACAGAAGGATTTGATGCGGCCATTGATGATCTCACGCGCATAGGCGATAACGGTATCAACATTCGCCGCATGCCCGAAGGTCCGTTCCCACGCATGCGTCGAACGACTGTTGAAGGAATAGACGCACTGTTCCACCTCAAACCATTCACCGCCCTTGGAAAGGGAGTAAGCCTGCTTGGGAAGTGGATTCCGGATACTGCGGATTTTGTCATTGGAAATTATCGATCTCACGTGCATAGAACACTGTCTCAAAAACCCGAATACGCCACAGCAGCATGACCCTACTTGAAACAGAAGTAGCCGGACACACTGTCGCAGAATATGTTGTTGCCGGATTTGGCATTGCCCTCGTTATCGGAGGACTCGCGTGGACTTTTCGCAAAGGGTACGAAGCGATTATTGGTGACAAAAAACCGTCTATAGCCACTGTATAACAAGACCTGTACACTGTAGATGTGAGGCTTCTCGCTCTCGAAACGGATATTGAACGGGCAAAGCGGAAATTTATTTCTCAAGACGAGAAGGAAGTTGCCACCATATTCCGTCATGGATTTTTCTTTGTGCTCTCGACAATCTACCAACTCATTATTACTGCGATCCTGATCACTGCAGGAATACTGATTGCGTATGCAGATTTTCCTTTTGAAATTTCCACATGGACAATTACCACAGTACTCTTTGTCATTTGGCTCCTTTTTGCCTTTCCAAACTTTCTCAAAACGTATCTCGACTGGAAGTACGACTTCATTCTCGTGACCACCGATAAAATCGTGTGGGTTGAGCAATCATCCATCTTCCATCAAAAAGTAAAACAGATGAATCTCGAAAATGTCGCAAGCGTCTCCGCAGAAACACAATTCTGGAATATTTTTCCCTTTGGGTCACTGCATTTCGACCTCAAAGAAGGAATGGGACACGCCATGGAAATACGATTCATTCCCCAAGCAGATCAGGCCGCCGCTCTAATATCCAATATCTGCACCCAATTCGAGCGCAGACGGATGTACTCTCACATGCCGAATCCGCCTTCAAACCAACCAATGGAAGAAATGGAATAAGATTATTTTAGTGAATCAATCCGCACCTGCTGCACTGCGCCACTTTGACGACTCATGACTTCCACTTCGTCTTTTAAAAGAGTTTTTTCCGAAATGACTAATCGCTTTGGAATACCCAAAAGTTCTGCATCCGCAAAACGTGACCCTGCTGACTGATCAATGCGGTCATCAAACAGACATCCTTTCCCCTCTGCACATAACTTGTTGTAGACCTCCAGAGCCTTCATGTACACGTGATCCTCTTTCTTCTTCGCAAGAGGAATAATGTGATACGCATACGGAGCAATGGATTCAGGCCAGACGAGTCCTTTCTCATCGGCAAACGCTTCAACAAGAATCCCAAGTACTCGAGAAATGCCTAAACCGTAACACCCCATCACAACCAGCTGCTGTTCATTCTTCTCGTCAAGAAAGTGTAAGTCGAACGCCTCCGAAAACCGTGTGCCAAGTTTAAAAATATTCGCAGCCTCTGAACCACGTTCTTCTCGGAATGCCAAACCTCCTGTGATAGGACATCTCGTTTTTCCTTCCTCGTAAATTTCTTTGTTAATCGCAATACGTTTTCCTTCTCGTTCCGCATCTTCACTGACATAAATAGTATCCTCTCCGGTCTCCAGAAGAATCTGATACTCATGTGAATACTGGGAAAACGACCCGCCAGATGCAAATGTCAGGTATGTACGATCTTTTAAGCCTGATCGCTCAAAAATACGTTCATACGCTCCTTGAACTTTTTCGTAATACTTCTCCAGACATTCCTCACTACAGTGAAACGAGTACAAATCTTTCATGAGAAACTCACGTCCTCGTAAAAGCCCGGACTTCGCCCGTAGCTCTTTACGAAATTTTGTCTGAATCTGGTAACAGCCAAACGGTAAATCTCTGTACGAATGCACATACTGTTGTACAAGAGGTGTCACGATCTCTTCATGAGTAGGATTGAGCGCATACTCCTGGTCAGCAGCACCTGACAATTGAAAAAGTGCATCAAATGCATCCCATCGTCCTGTTTTCTGCCATGCTTCCCGTGGAGAAAGAGCAGAGAGAAGAACTTCTTGCCCACCAATAGCACCCATTTCTTCCCGTACGATACACTCAATATTCTTGAGCACACGCACACCAAGAGGAAGGTACGAGTACACTCCTGCCATGGTCTTTGCAATGTATCCTGCTCGCGTAAGCAGATCAGCATTACGGCTGTCTGCGTCTTCCTGCTTTTCCTTGGAAGTTTTGGAAAAAAGAGTAGAGAGATACATAAAACACACAGAGTGTAGCCCTATTTCCTGTGTTATACTAGCCTCATGAACTCCGCCCCTACAGGACCACTGAGCATCTTTTTTGCGTGGTATGAAAGGCACTACGTTGTAAATCTTGCAATCACAACATGTCTCTTCGCCCTCCAACTTGTACATCTGTACTGGCTTGCTGCCCATGTCATTGCATTGAGATTGGTCGAACAGAGTTTCTTCACACTTACACCTCTCTGGGAAATCATCATCGTCCTCGTTGACTATACGGAAATTCCCGCACTCCTCTCCGCCTCCGTTCTCTACCTCTTTGATCTCACGAAAGGCAAAAAGCTGGGGAAAAGCGTTCTCTTTCTCTTCTTCCTGAACTCACAATGGCTCCACATCTTCTGGATCACTGATGAATTTGTCGTATCACAACTCGTCAAAGGCGGTGCAGGAACCATTCTTCCTTCTTGGCTTGCATGGCTTGCCATTTTTATCGACTACCTGGAAGTTCCTGTGATTGTGGACACCATTGTCCGATTAATCAACTCTTTGCGTAAAAGACGATGGAAAACATTGATACAATAATATATTTACGACAACCAAATCCCCACCCATGTTACGACACAACCAAAGGCAATGCCGGCCAGTACTTCGGAAAATGAGTGACCAAGCCTTTCACTAAAATGCTTCCAATCCTGTAAACGATTGATTACTTCGGAATGCTGACCCAAAGCACGTCGTGCACTCATCGCGTCGTACCACACGATACAAGCAAATACGAATGCAATCGTGAACTCCACAGAAGAAGGCCCGAGCTTGCGCCATACGATGATCAGCAGTGATGTCACAAACGCTGAATGGCCACTGGGCATTCCTCCCGGATGAAATAAGTGGTGATGCCAGGACCCTGTGCGCATACCTTCAACTACAATTTTTGTACACTCGCAAAGAACAAGGACCACAAGAGGGATAAGAAACAGATATTCCCGAAAGAGTTCCATAGAACTCGAGTATAGCGCAAAAAGCCAAAATAACCACTTACATAGACGAGAGAAATTTGCTAGGATGTAGACCAAATTTTCCGCATATCTATGCACATTGAACACTACGAAAAATACCTCCGTTACACGGACCGTGAGCTCCTGCTCCTTGCACGAAAAGTGGGCTCCCTCGCAACACGCTGCAAGCGTCTGAAAGACGCGAGTTCCAGTATTCGAATAGAAGCAGAACGCCGTGCCACCAAGAAGAAGCAGGACAGTGTCAAAGTAACCATGACCATTGAATTACCGCAAAAAATCCTACGAGCAGAATCAAGAAAGCCCACAGTACTAGAAGCTATCGATCGCTGTACCCAAAAATTGATGCCACAAATCGCGAGGTATAAGGACCTTCACTCGTAAGCTCTCTGCGTTCCGCTCCGACTACCGCCGGCTGGATTTGTATCACATTTCTCTCCCTTTGGAATGTACAAAACCATGCATACGCTTCTGCAATACAAGCACAAGGCATTGAGGCGGAAGCGGAAGAAGAACAAATCGTCGAAGCAATCATTCGTGGACCGAAAGACATTGCCGTGGGTCGCACTCTCGTCCTCGATGCATCAACCAGCCTTATTCAGGGAGATGATGTGCGATATGCGTGGTTTGTGAATAACAGTGAAAAACCGATTAGTACAACAGTGGAAGCGATCTACACTCCTGAAGAACCTGGTAATATCTTCTTTACCCTGCGTATTACAAGCATCGTAGATAAAGAGGAAATCACAGCAGAAACCGTATACTTGGTACGCGCCTTTGACCGAAAAATCGTACTCATCGCCGATACGAGTATCCCCAGCGAAAAACTGGAACTTCATCGACAGTCAGCCGATGATGCAGGAGTATTTTTACGGATTTTGCATCCGCCTGCAGCCACGAATCCTATTCGCACCACAGACGAATTTCTCACACTGCTCAGTGATGAAAAAAATGCATTCATTGGCGCAGAATCGGTAGTGCTCTGGACAGATAACCTCACCGCACTGCAAGCACTCATGCGCGTATTTGAAGCGGATGAGGAGCTTCTGGCACCACTGGAAAAGCAGTCCATCATTCTCATCACGAGTCGTAGCCTGCAAACACTGGCACGTACGGCAACGGGACCCTTCTCTGTGCTGAAACCGCAACAAATCATCATTACCCGAAAGGAAGCCATCAACCCTCTCATACTCACGGAAACTATCGCAACATTTCTTCAGGAAGCAGAACAGCGGGATATTGATTTCCTTGTTCTCGATAAGACTACTGTCGGACTACGTCCATGGAATGCACTGTCCACACTTGTGAACTATATGATGACCCACGGCGTCTCAAGTGACACGGTAATTCTTCTTTTACTGCTTCCGATTATCGCCACCATTCTTGCATTCTTTAAACAAGTAGTAGGAATCACAACATTTGGATTGTTTGCACCCTCTATCATCGCACTGAGTTTCCTCGCACTCGGATGGTGGATCGGACTCCTCTTTTTGCTCTTCATTATCGCCACCGGATATGCCGTGCGCACATGTATGAGACGTTGGCGCCTACTCTACATCCCGAAAGTAGCCATCATTATTACCGTGGTGAGTCTCACTCTTCTCGTCCTTCTCAGTATTGGAACATTCTTTGGCGTCCGTCTGCCACGTGACACGATTTTCATCTTGTTGATTATGTCGACACTCGCAGAGAGTTTTTTAAATCTCAAAACAGAACAAGGGTTTCGCTCTGCGGTATTTGCCATTGGTGAAACGATTATTGCTTCACTCCTCTGCGTCCTTATTGTGCAATGGCAAGCACTGCAAGTACTTATTCTTGCTTATCCAGAACTCATTTTGCTTACGCTGATCATCAATGCCTTCCTCGGAAAGTGGACAGGTCTAAGACTTGTAGAGTACTTCCGCTTCCGGGAAGTGCTCCATACATTGCAAGAAGAGTAACACGATGTGGTCCTTTCTTACCAATCACGGCATTCTGGGACTTAATGCACGCAATTTGCTATACATCAAACCTTTTAATCCCAAAAAAGCCATAGCTCTTGCTGATGATAAATTAAAAACCAAAGCATTTCTTGCCACAAGAGGCATACCTGTTGCAAAGATTTACGGCCGCATTGAGACACGTAAACAGCTGAAGACATTTGATTTCTCCAGCCTTCCCGATGAGTGTGTGCTGAAACCAAAATACGGTTTTGGCGGAGAAGGAATTATTATTCTTCGCGGTCGAAAAAATGGATGTTTCCTGAGACAGGGGAAGGAACCGATTTCGCACAAGCAACTGTGCGAGCACATTGAAGACATTCTCGACGGAAAATTTTCTGTGAACGGACATGCAGACACTGCATTTTTCGAGAAACTTCTCATTCCGCATGAGTCTCTTGCTCATCTGCGTCCCGCAGGATTGCCGGATATTCGTGTTATTGTATTTAATCTGGCGCCCGTCATGGCAATGTTGCGCATTCCGACAAAAGTGAGCGGCGGAAAAGCAAATTTACATCTTGGAGGCATTGGATTAGGTATTGATATTGCAAAAGGTATCACCACACATGGCGCACAGAGACATCATATTATTCATACGCTCCCTCATGGAGTACCTGTGCAAGGAATCCATATTCCTTTCTGGGATGACATCCTTCTCATGTGCTCCCGTATCCAGTACCTCACAAATATCGGCTATCTTGCGGTTGATATTACCATTGATCAAGATCAGGGGCCTTTGCTTCTTGAAGTAAATGCCAGAGCTGGACTGGGTGTGCAAATTGCCAATCTGGCTCCACTGCGCTCACGCCTAGAAAGAGTAGAAGGAATTTCCATCAGTTCCCCCGAAAAAGGAGTGCGCATAGCTCAAGAACTTTTTGGAGAAAAGGCAAAGAAAACTGAACAAGCCCAAAACCATATTCTTGCACTACATGAAACAATTTCCATTGCTGGGGATGGAACAACCATTCGTGTTCCCTGCCTTATCACACCCAAATACATACAATCCATCTTCGACCCAACGCTCATACAGCATCTTCTAGAGCAAGGTGCCGTTGCAGTTCACAACGAAGAAGAGCATCTTTTCCGTGTCAAATTCACATTGGGAGGAAAGAAAATTCAGACCATTGTGCAATCCAAACCCGTACAAGAACAGGGCATTCAAGCTGCTATTGGCCAACGTGACCTTAAAGGGTTCTTAATCGATCCTGCAAAAGCAGCGGCATTTTCCCCCGTGGGAACGGTACGCGAAGATCTCCGTGCGGCGGACAAGCTCTTGGCACGCATCAACAAAGACCTGTCACTCCTCAGGTACCTCAAACCTATCAACCTAGAAGAACAACGCGTTCTCCTTGCAAACAGCGCACAACACAACCCCATATTCCGGTACAAACCCGCGCCTCCCGAACTAGACGAATATGAAGAACAGCTCCAAAGTATCGCTCTTGATGCGTCACCGCTTGGCATTGTCCTAGACAAAAAGAAAGAAGAGCTTCTGAAACGTATTTCCCTGCTTCGCGTACGTGGCCAAGGTGCGGAAACCTTCACACAGTCATCACTTGCGCTGTATGGCTCTTTGGACACAGAACTGTTACAACAAGCACACGATCACCTGGCAACACAAATTGCCTGCGATTTGGTAAAGGAAGAAGATGTATTGAGTGCCAAAAAAGCTTCTCCTATTTTTGAACAAGCACTTCAGACATATGGCCTGCATGAATGGCAAGTCACCATATCATCGACAATTATTCCCGACTGTATGGTGAGTAGTAAGCATGTATATTTGCGTAATGACGCACTGTTTTCGACAGAACGTATCCAGGCGCTGATCGCACACGAAATTGAAACACACGCACTTACAGCAGAAAACGGGGAACAGCAACCATACGACATTTTCCGACGTGGTTTTGCCAACTATCTCGATACACAGGAAGGCTTGGCTGTCTTAAATCAGAACCGCATTCTCTCAGAATACAGTGAAAAGCGATTTGGTCCTGCAAAAACACTTCTCGGCTTGGAACATGCACTATCCCATTCTTTTGCAGACGTGCGGGCATTCTTCCTCCATCAGGGCTACAGTGACGAACGCGCAGTCACCAAAGCTATTCAAATGAAACGTGGTCTCACACATACGGCAGAACCAGGCGCATTTACCAAAGGAATTGTCTACTTCCGCGGATGGAAGAACATTGAAAAATTTGTGAAAGATAACGGAGACCTGAAGAAGCTCTACATAGGAAAAATTGCCATTGAAGATCTCCCATTCATTGAACAAATTCCCAATATCAAACCCCCCCTCCTCTTGCCGACATACCTTCGAGAGACATAATGCGTATTATTCTGGCTTCTGCCAGCCCCTATAGAAAAAAACTCCTCGAAAGTATCGGCATTCATTTCGAAACAATCGTCAGTACAGTACAAGAGCATGACGTGCTTTGCCCCGAACCTGCCAAGCGCGCCGAACTTCTGGCACAGATGAAAGCAGAAGACATAGCAAAGCATCATCCAGACGCCTTAGTGATCGGATCGGATACCGTACTGGAAGGTCCTAATAGATCACTACTCGAAAAACCCATACACGAAGAGGATGCTCGAAGAATGCTCCGCCTGCAAAGCGGCAACGCATCACTCGTCCATTCAGGGCTCAGTATTGCCTACAAAGGAAAAACACATACGGGCATTGATACGACAACAGTCATATTCACACACCTCACAACAGAAGAGATAGACGCATGGATTGCATCTGGAAACTGGCAGAACTGCTCTGGCGCGCTCCAGATCGAAGGCCTTGGCCAGTTCCTCATCGAACGCCTCGAAGGCGACTACACCGGCGTCATCGGCCTGCCATTGTTCTTGCTCGGAAAGCTGTTCGAAGAAGCAGGGGTGAAGTGGAGAGAGTTGGTATAGGGAGAGGAGGAGACGTCCCGCCGGGACGTCTCTACAACACAGGGCAAGCCAGCACCAAAATTCTTAACATCTGTAGAGACGTTGCGGTGCAACGTCTCAATACACTATTCACTCCACTCCACCCTCTCCAACGTCGGGAGGACCATCATCCATATCTGCCCTTTGCTAAAGAGCAGCGTACTTCCATCTGCATCCAAAAAAAGATAGGGCTGATCTTCAAATGCCCGCACCCATGTGCCACTCTGCACTTTTCCATTGCGAAAAAGGAGAATGGGACCCGAACCAATGGTGTCCATCACCAGACGACCGTATTCTCCAACATCTGTAATAGGCACCTCCATCATAAGAACATTGCTCGGACGTGCATCTTGCACGAGATGTCCATTAGTACGAATGTACCCGCCACCTAATGCATCATAGATATATGTCACGTTATGGTCAGGGTTGAAAAACTGTACAAACACCTTCGTCGCCCCGGAACCTGAAGGAAAACCTCCAACGGAAAAAAGATCGGAATCGGTCACATGAAGATCTTTCTCTTTCAAGAGGTCTTCTACATGCTCCCGGTCTACGAATAAATCGTGAGGTGGTACACTGGCTGGATCTCGCAAAAAATGATTTGGAAGCCCCAGGCCATTAAATGCATACAGAGTGGGAAATGTCAGCACTTGCTCTAGCGCCTCAGGACTGCCTCCGGCATAAAATAGTGCAGATGACCATGGTACTATGCCTGAAAGAAAGTAAGGGCGTAGGGAACGAATGGGTCCGATCTGTTTTGGAAAATCCGAACGGTCAACATAGACAACAAATCGAGAAATCATTCCCTCTACTAAAAACTCCTGAATGAGAAACGCACTCTCAAGACCCTTCTGAAATGGACGTGCGTCCTCATGGTTCTCTACAATAAATGACAGTACTTCGCGTTTCTTGGAGAAAAAAGGAATGGGCACAGGTAAACGCAGACGTGAGAGAATGCCAGTCTCGAATGATGAAAGAGTTGCTTCACGTTCTGTGGCAGGAGGGTCTCCCTGAGAAGACTCGTTCACTACGGGGATATGCGTAAAGAGAATGCCAACTCCTATGAGGAAAAGGCATGCAAAGATAGTGGCACACGCTATACACCAGTACTGCTTACCTCTCATGAATCAGATGAAGAGGATGCGGAAGAACCAGCACTGTCGGACTTAGCTGCATCACCCTCTCCTTCTTTCTTCTCCCCTTCGGGAGATTCACCCGCCACACCTTCAACAACAGGGGTTTCTTCTATTTCACTGCGTGGCTCTTGCACCATCGCTACAACAGCATCCTGTGCTTCAAGAATCCGCACTCCGGCAGGAATAGCCAGGTCTGCCACAGTCACCGTAGTACCAAAGTTCTCCAACACAGAAATGTGTACGGTAATTTCAGCAGGAAGGTCTTTCGGAAGACACCTCACAGTGACATGGTCTAATGGGGAGACTAAAACGCCACCCAATTCCTTGACGGCAAGAGATTCTCCCTCGTGAGTAAGAGGAACAGTAGCTTCTACCTCCTTATTCATATCTACTGCATAAAAATCCGCATGGAGAAGAGCGTCGCTCACTGGGTCAACGTCTAGAGCATAGAAGAGGACCGGAATTTTCTTATCCTGAATGACTAACTCTACAAGAGTACTCTCTCCAGCCTGGCGATACGCCTTCAAGAGATCTGCAGCTTTACACTCCAGATGTGCATGTGCTGCTTGGTTGCCATACACAACACAGGGAACTTTCCCTGCGCGACGAAGTACACGAGGTTTCGCTTCAGAACGAGGATCGGCAATAAGTATAACAGTATCCATGAGCCAAAATACGGTACTGGAACGCTCGTGTTAGGTCAACGGCTCATCAAAAGCGCGGATTCGGCATTTTTTTCCACTTCCAGAAGTATTTCCATGCACTACGGATATGAGCACGACCAATATTGGTACACATGAGAGCCAGAAGACCCCCCTCACTCAAACGACGCTTGCGATCTGATCCGGTAACACTCCGTGTGTACACTACGCGCTTCCCTGCTTGCCAACAGCGTCGACAGAGATCCATATCTTCAAAGAAGAGAAAGAAGTTTCCCGTATCAAAACCCTCAAGCTCCTTAAAGAGAGAGCTGCGAATGAGAAAACAGCCACCAACCACCCAATCCACCTCACCAGAAGGACACTGACCACCAAGTTCATACTGACGAACACGGCGGGGGAAGAAGTACTGTAAGCAAGTACGTTTCAGTACAAGGTCTAGGGGCCTCGGAAATGCACGTGCAGAACTGCGCACCGTGCCATCAGGATGAATAAGCGCCGGAGCGAGAATGCCAACGGACGTATCCTGCTCCATATGTTGTACCAGTTGTTCAATACCATCAGGCGGGAGTATTTTTGCAGGGTTGTTGATAAGGAGATATACACCTTGTGCAAAACGAGCACCAAAATTATATCCAAAACCAAACCCTGCATTCCGTGGAGTTTCCACTACACGAACCGGCATGATCTGGCCCAATTGGTGTCGAAGAATGCCAATGGAATCATCATCTGAGTGATTATCAATCACAATCACTTCACAGTCATCAATAATGGTTTGCTGACGTAATGCATGCACACAACGCACTGTGTCACGAGGTGACCGGTAGTTCAGTATGAGAATGGAAACACGCGGCCGAACATCACATGAAGAGTGTGGCAAGAGCAAGTGTAAGCGTAGAAAGAAGCTTGATGAGCACGTGCAAACTTGGACCGGCAGTGTCCTTAAACGGATCACCTACAGTGTCTCCCGTTACGGCTGCACGATGCGCATCACCCTTCTTTCCTCCATAGACACCTGTTGCAATGTACTTCTTTGCATTATCCCACGCACCACCACTGTTATTAAGGTATGCAGCGAGAATCACACCGGTAATCGTCGCGACCATGAGAAGACCCGCAATAGCTTCTGCACCCAGCAAAACACCGATGAGAATTGGTGATACGACCGCAACAATGCCCGGGGCAATCATCTCTTTTAGGGCAGCACGTGTTGCAATATCCACACAGGAAGCGTAATCAGGCTCATCTTTTCCATCCATAATACCAGGCTTTTCCTTAAACTGCCGTCGCACTTCTTCCACAATGACTCCCGCTGCACGACCAACTGCACGAATCGCAAGAGAAGTAAAAAAGAAGACAATCATCGCCCCAAGAAATGCGCCAATGAATACCTCTACTTTTGCAAGATCAACCGAAAAGAGGTGGGTCTCCTCAAGGTACGCAGAGAAGAGCAGAAACGCCGCAAGAGCTGCGGAACCCACTGCGTATCCTTTTGTAAGCGCTTTTGTGGTGTTTCCTGTGGCATCCAACTCATCTGTCACTGCACGCACAGATTCGGACGACTGGGACATTTCCACAATTCCTCCCGCATTGTCAGTAATGGGACCGTACATATCCATCGCAAGAACGTAACACACCATGGAAAGCATTCCCATTGTGGCTACCGCCGTTCCATAGAGACCCCCGCTCGGAATGCCCGTCTGCAACCCAAACCAGTAAGAAAGAAAGAGAGCAGTACAGACAGTAAGTACAGTCAATCCGGTCGACTCCATGCCAACAGCCGTTCCTGCAATCACATTTGTCCCATGCCCTGTGGTAGATGCTTTCGCAATTGCCTGTACGGGACGGTACTGCTTCCCCGTATAGTAATCCGTTATGTACACAAATGCCACACTTGTGAACACACCAACCAAGCCTGCAAAGAAGAACCAAAGCGATGCACCAGGTACTCCATCCAAGAGGTAGTGAGTCGCAAGAAACAATGCGAGAACCATTAACAGTGTTGTAACCCAATACCCACGAATCAGGGCTGTCATCGGATGTTGACCATCTTTTGCTCTCACTGCATACACGCCAATAATTGATGCAATAAGTCCCACCGAACCAAGGATGAGCGGAAAGAGAATTCCTTTCAGGCCAAAAAATGGAGCAAGAGCAACTCCAAGAATCATGGCTCCGATGTTCTCCGCAGAAATGGACTCGAAGAGATCCGCTCCACGACCGGCACAATCGCCCACATTATCACCAACCAAATCCGCAATGACTGCAGGGTTACGTGGATCATCTTCTGGAATACCTGCTTCTACTTTGCCTACAAGATCCGCACCAACATCCGCAGCTTTCGTATAGATTCCTCCACCCAACTGTGCAAACAGTGCAACAAAACTCGCACCAAACCCATACCCAATAATGAGGGTAGGAATGCTGTCAGCACTTACACCCAGCACGAAACGGTAGAACAGGTACAACCCACTGATTCCTAGAAGGGAAAGAGCGGTAATCACGAGTGCGGGTACTGCACCACCGCGAAGGGACATGGAAAGAGCAGCGTTGAGACCATGATGCGCAGCCTGTGCTGTTTTGAGATTTGTATGTGTGGCGGTAATCATGCTCACCACGCCTGACAAACCCGATAAAAGCGCACCGAGCAAAAAGGCACCGGCAACCTGCCATCCATGTAACCATCCATCTTTCCCAGCACTAAAACCATGCGCACAGAGAATGAGAAAAGCCACCGCAATCGCGAGTACCGTAATTGTTTGGTACTGACGACGAAGGAAGGCACGTGCACCTACCAAAATAGTACGAGCGACCTTCTGCATGGATGCATTCCCCTCATCTGCACCCTTCACCCACGACCAAAACACAAGACTGTAGAGAAGTCCCAGTATGGCAAGAACAGGAGTAAATAATTCGAAAAACAATGACGGCATGGGAGAAAAAGGAAGAAAAAAGCAAAGTAGAGAGGTATTCTAAGACAGAACATGAAAGGATCAACATCGGACCACGCCCGGCTCGTACAGCTTCGAAAACGCATGGAACACGTGCCAACGTCTCCTGGAATGTACCAGTGGCTCGACGAAAAGGGAACAGTTCTCTATGTGGGAAAGGCAAAAAATTTGCGCAGCAGACTTCGCAGCTATATTTCCCTGAGAGGAGAGAAAACCGTAAGTCCCTGGAAACGCGCACTTGTCGATCGTATTGCTGATTTCAGAATCACCATATGTAGCAGCGAACTCGAGGCGCTTATTCTGGAAATTCAACGAATTAAAGAACTCAAACCTCGCTTCAATGTCCTGATGAAAGACGATAAAAACTACGTCTACCTTCGTATCTCTGCAGAAAGATATCCCTCCATAGACATTGTCCGTCAAATGGAAAAAGATACAGCTGCATACTTTGGTCCTTTTCTCCAAAAGTACGCCCTTGAAGAAACATTGAACCTCCTCCATAGACTCTTCCGATTTCGTGCATGTAATGCATCCATCAACACGCTCAACAGAGGAAAAACTCTGAAAAAACCCTGTTTGGCTTCTCAAATCGGAGAATGCAATGGTCTGTGCTCTGGAAACCTTTCACAGGAAGACTACAACCACCGGATTGAGGAAGTACGCACCTTCTTTAAAGGAAATCACAAGACTGTACTAAAAAAACTACAAAAAATGATGCAGGAGGCAGCAGGAAAAAAACGGTTTGAGAGGGCGGCGACAATCAGAAACATGATGATACATATCGAAGAACATCGTGATCAGATTGTCTCAGACACTTCACGCATGGATTGTGACGTCATCGCGATTGCGCAGTCCCGCGATCGCGCACTGGCAGTCGTCCTCCATGAACGTGGTGGAAAAATCGTCAACGACGAAGTGATTCCTCTACAAGGCAGCGGGGAATCGCGCACGGACCTGCTCACGCAGTTCATCCCACAGTTCTACGACACCCGCGCCCTGCCCAAAACAATCCTTCTGCAAGAAGGCATCCCTGATGAAATACTACTGGAGACGCTACTCAAACATACGAAAATCCTGGCTCCCGAACGCGGTAAAAAGTCACGACTCCTACAAATGGCAGAGAAGAATGCCATGGAACAACTCCGTCAGGAATTGGCGAAGTGGGAAGCAGCCGCACAGGAGAAACGCAGTGCGCTTGAAGAACTGCAAACCACTCTCCATCTCCCTTCCCTTCCCAAACGCATAGAAGGCTATGACATTTCCCACCTTGCAGGTACCGAGACTGTCGGCAGCATGGTGGTCATGCTGAACGGCAAATCCAAGAATGACCATTATCGCTCCTTCACAATCCGTACAATGAAAAAAGGAGAGATTGATGACTACAAAGCTTTACATGAAGTATTAACACGACGACTGCGTCACCTCATGCACAGAAAACTCACCTGGAAAAAAGAGGGTCTCTTTTTGAAAAAAAAGAGGAAGAATGGTTCGTATATCGTTGCCATTGACCCCAAACTAGAAGAGCACTATGCAGAAATGGGATTTCGACACGTACACAAAGTCCCCGCTGCTCTAGAAAAGAATGTACCTTCCTCCTCTCTCGTTATGGTCTACGATGCAGTCAAAAATAAACCAGATGTGTCTCTCACAAAAGTGCCTGAACTTCTGGTCATCGATGGTGGTAAAGGCCAGCTGAGCACTGTGAAGAACGTGTTGCAACAGTGCCAACTTGATATACCTATCATCGGACTTGCTAAACGAGAAGAGGAAGTGTTCACACCTGATAGCAGTCATCCCATCATCTTTCCCAAAGACTCCTCCGCCAAATTCCTTCTCATGCGACTTCGGGACGAAGCGCATCGCTTCGCCAATCGCCACCGCGAGAAGCGACTACAACGCAATCTGAAAGAGTCATTTACAAAGTAAACAGGAAAAGTACAATACACATATGCGAAAACTCTCTCTTCTTCTCAGTGCGCTCGGCGGCGCATCAGCAGCGTACCTCTTGAGCAACAAGAAGCTGCGCGCAGAACTTGCAAAAGTGCAAAAACCCGAAGATATGGGCAAAGTTCTTGGTAAACACTTACAACAGGACGGGAAAAAGCTAGGCAAAGACATTTGCACGCTCTTAGAAAGTAACGCCGTACAGACGAAACTGAAGCATGCACAAGGAACATTACAAAAACATTTCGAGCGAGCGCAGGAAGAATTGCAGACATTCATTACAACGGGAACAAAGGAGGCAAAAAAACAAGTGAAAAAGGCAAAGATAACTGCGAAAAAACGTGCAAAAAATGCCTTCAAAACAAAAAAGGTATAACTGCATGCATACACGATTCATCATCGTTACCGGCGGTGTGTGTAGTTCTCTTGGGAAAGGTATAGCAACAGCAAGTATCGGCGCCATTATGAAAGCGTGTGGACTGAAAGTCTTCGTTCAAAAGCTCGACCCCTATCTGAACGTCGACCCCGGCACCATGAGTCCGTTTCAGCATGGAGAAGTGTTTGTCACAGAGGACGGAGCGGAAACAGACCTGGATCTGGGACACTATGAACGCTTTATTGATGAGCCTATGAGTAAGTTATCTACGGTGACAACGGGACAGGTGTACCAACATGTTCTTGCACGCGAACGAAAAGGAGATTTTCTCGGAGGAACCATTCAGGTTATTCCGCACATCACAGATGCCATCAAAGAACGTATGTATGATGCCGCAGCGAAAACACAAACAGACATACTCATGGTGGAAATTGGCGGTACGGTCGGTGATATTGAGGGAGAGCCTTACCTGGAAGCTGTTCGCCAACTAAAAGGGGAACTTGGGTCAGAAAGTATTTTTCATATTCACCTCACGCTGCTCCCCTACCTCAAAGCATCGAAAGAGTTGAAAACAAAGCCGACGCAATTGTCCGTACGAGAACTGCGACGTATTGGTTTGCAGCCCGATATGATCGTGGCACGAGCGGACTATCGTATTCCTGGCGAACTCTTAGAAAAAATAAGCAAATTCTGTGATGTTGCGTCGGACGCAGTTGTTCCTGCTCCGACACTCCACTCCATCTACGACGTCCCTCTGCATCTAGAACAATACAATGTGTCCAAAACGATTGGCCGTAAGTTTCATATGGATCTTTCGCCGGATATGACCGAGTGGGAAACTGGACAAGCACGCCATGAGGCAGCCGAAGGAGAAGTGACTATTGCTCTCGTGGGAAAGTACACGCATTTAGAAGACGCCTATATCAGTCCCATCGAATCCATCAAATCCGCAGCCGTGTTCCACGGAAAGAAGGCAAACATCATCTGGATTAACAGTGAAAAACTTGAAGCAGATGACAAAGAGACATGGAAAGAACTGGAAACCGCAGATGGCATCTTAGTTCCGGGAGCATTTGGCATCCGG
>Ga0210050_1000614_pt1 | contig 43860 bp, 36 predicted proteins | sample CryGey132114_all_FD_185463 | JGI IMG/M metagenome (GOLD analysis project Ga0210050, IMG submission 185463) | Groundwater microbial communities from aquifer - Crystal Geyser CG22_combo_CG10-13_8/21/14_all (SPAdes) (version 2) | ecosystem: Environmental > Aquatic > Deep subsurface > Groundwater ... | reverse complement strand
TGGTTTCAAAACCAGAATACTCTCTAAAATTGCGGCTATGACAACCATTCAGTTTATCAATAAATTTGACTTCAGCAGGAATATTAACAACCTCAAAATTCAAATCATTTAATTTCACCCAACGGGTATCAATTACTTAATTAAGAACAAACAGGAAAAACCATAAGACCTGATGCACGGATTGCTGATCCCTGTTTTACGGATATACTGATACCTGACAACTGAACAAAATGAAAATACTAATACTAGATAACTACGATTCATTCACTTACAACCTTGTGCATTACTTGCGCGAGTTGGGGCATGGGGCTGATATGACTGTTCTACGGAACGATCAAATGACACTAGATGAAGTAGAGGCTTACGATAAAATTCTACTTTCTCCAGGGCCAGGTATTCCAGAGGAAGCGGGGATAATGCCAGCATTGATCAAACGGTTTGGACCGACAAAGAGCATTTTGGGTGTTTGCCTAGGTCACCAAGGCATTGCGGAAGCTTATGGAGCTCAGCTGTACAATATGCCTGAAGTACTTCATGGAGTTTCGAGCAAGCTTAAAGTAATAAAAGCCGATGATAGGTTGTTTTCTGGAATTCCAGAAGAATATATCATCTGTCATTACCACAGCTGGAATGTGAAGAAAGAAGACTTAGGAGATGAAATTGAAGTAACTGCAATTGATGAATATGGAGAAATCATGGCCATCAGTCATAAAACCTATGATGTAAAAGGCGTACAGTTTCATCCCGAATCCATCATGACAGAGCATGGGCATAAGTTGCTCGAGAATTGGATCAATAATTCAGTAAACAGTAAAACGGTGATCAGAAAACAGGAATTTAATAATTCCATTAAAGCCTGATCCCTGATTTTCTAATCCACTGATCTCTGAAAACAAAACAAGATGAAAGAAATACTAAACCAACTGATAGAATACAAATCGCTTGATAAAAGCACGGCCAAGGAGATTTTGACGAATCTGGCTTTGGGCAAATACAACCAAAGTCAGGTGGCGGCTTTTCTTACGGTGTATCTTATGCGTAGCATCACGGTTGAGGAACTTGAAGGTTTTCGCGATGCGATGCTTGAGCTATGTATCCCAGTCGAAATTCCTGAATACGATGCAATCGACCTTTGCGGTACTGGAGGTGATGGCAAGAATACATTCAATATTTCGACACTTTCGTCATTTATTGTGGCGGGTGCCGGACAGCATGTGGCCAAGCACGGTAACAATGGTGTTTCATCAGTTTCGGGTTCTTCTAACCTGATGGCGCATTTTGGTTATGAATTCACCAATGATGTGGGCAAACTGAAAAAGAGCCTTGATGAATGCGGAATCGCTTTCCTGCACGCTCCATTATTTCACCCAGCGATGAAAAACGTTGCGCCCATTCGTAGAGATTTAGGGGTGAAAACCTTCTTCAATATGCTTGGCCCAATGGTAAATCCTTCCTTTCCGAAAAAACAATTGGTTGGAGTATTTAGTCTTGAATTGGCCCGACTGTATGGCTATCTCTACCAAAAAACCGATAAACAATTTGTGATTCTACATGCGCTAGATGGCTATGATGAAGTTTCTTTGACAGGGGCATTCAAGAAAATCACTCATCTTCAAGAAGAAATTGTTCAACCCGAGGATTTAGGAATGAACCGCATTCAACCGGAAGCGATTTTTGGAGGAGAAACGGTGGAAGAATCGGCTAAAATTTTTGAAAATATATTAAAAGGAGAAGGAACAAAAGCCCAGAACAATGTGGTGATAGCCAACTCGGCCATGGCACTACAATGCGGAAAAGGCTATTCTACCGCAGAGGCATTAGAGCGGGCGACTGAATCGCTCGAATCAGGAAAAGCATTAAAGGTATTTAAACGAATTTTAGAATTATAAATTAGAACGTCTTTGCGAGCGAGTTCATCTTTCGATAGAAAGGAGAACGACCGAAGCAATCTCGGATTAACGAAAAGAGATTGCTTCGTCACCCACCTTTTTCAAAGGTCGGTTCCTCGCAATGACGAAATCATTGACTAACATGGACATACTACAAAAAATACTAGCACACAAAGAGAAGGAAGTAGCCGAGCGCAAGAGTCTTTTTCCACCAAAATTATTAGAGCAGACAGTTTACTTCGATAGCAAACCCGTGTCACTCAAGCATTATTTGCTTCGCGAAGATAAGTCTGGGATTATCGCTGAATTCAAGCGTCAATCTCCTTCAAAAGGAGTGATTAACGCCCATGCCAAAGTGGAACGCACTACAATTGGGTACATGCAGGCAGGCGCTTCGGCCTTATCAATTCTTACAGATTCGGAATTCTTTGGAGGAAAAAATGAAGACCTTTCTACTGCTCGGAAATTCAATTTCTGTCCTGTGTTGAGAAAGGATTTTATCATTGATGAATACCAAATCATTGAAGCCAAATCAATTGGTGCGGATGCGATTCTTTTAATAGCCGCAGCACTGACTCCCGCCAGACTGAAAGAGCTGGCTGCTTTCGCCAAAACGCTTCAGCTCGAGGTGCTTATGGAAATCCATAATGAAGAAGAATTGCATCCGTATTTATCGGCTGATGTGGATGTTGTAGGAGTGAACAACCGCAACTTGAAAACCTTCGAAACCACCATTCAAACTTCATTGGACTTAGTCGATAAAATTCCGAATGAATTTGTGAAGATTTCGGAAAGTGGAATCAGTGATCCAGCTACGATTGTAGAATTGAAAAAAGCAGGTTTTCAAGGCTTTTTAATCGGTGAAACCTTTATGAAAACAGGAAGACCAGAAAGAGCAGCTGCTGAGTTTATCGAGGCAGTTAAGAAACAGTTGATCAGGGAAACAGAAAATAGTTGATCAGAAAACAGCCCCGAAACATCGGGGAGGAAACTAAGGTTCCTCAAAAAAGTTCAGCATTAACTGATAACTGATAACTGATAACTGATAACTGATAACTGATAACTGATTAACTAAATACTAAACATGAAACTTAAAGTCTGTGGCATGAGAGAAAGCGCTAATATCAGCGAGCTGTTAAAGCTGTCGCCTGACTTTATGGGCTTTATTTTCTTCGCTAAATCAAAGCGAGATGTTGCGGATAGTTTGGATGCTGAGTTATTGGCTTCATTTCCTGATTCAACACAGAAAGTTGGCGTTTTTGTGAATGCAGAGTTAGATTTTGTAAAAGGAAAAGTGGAGCAATTTGGTTTAGATATGGTGCAATTGCATGGCGATGAGCGCCCTGAATATTGCTTCGATTTAAAATCAAAGGGTATTAAAGTGATCAAGGTGTTTTCGGTTGCAGAAAGCTTTGATTTCAATCAATTGGAGGCCTATAAGCCTTATGTTGATTTCTTTTTATTCGATACAAAAGGAAAAGAAAGAGGAGGAAATGGAGTACAGTTTGATTGGTTGATTTTGAAAGGCTATGATCAAGAAATTCAATTCTTTTTGAGTGGTGGAATTGACCTCGAAAACCTTGAACAATTGAGTGAATTAAAAGGTATGAATTTGCATGCCATTGATGTCAATTCGAAGTTCGAAATTGAACCAGGTTTGAAGGATGTTGGGAGATTGAAGGAATTGAAGGAGAGATTGCTTCGTGCCTCGCAATGACGGTTCACTCAGTCATCCTGAACTTGTTTCAGGATCTGTCGGAATAACCTGCAGGCGATCGGTCACCGTCACTGCGAGCTCTTTTTCGACCAGAGGAAGAAAAAAGAGAGAAGCAGTCTCAAGTTTCAGGGTCTGTCAGACTTATTAAAATTAAAAGTTGTACAAACAGAATTGAAAACAGAATTGAAAACAGAATTGAAAACAGAATACTACATATCAACAGACAAAGCGAAGCTAGATATAGCGATGTTGCATGGTTTTTTGAGCCAATCTTATTGGTCGCCAAGTATTCCATTGGAAACGCTCCAAAGAGCAATTGAAAACTCAATTTGTTTTGGCGCATTTCACCATTCAGGTGCACAAATTGGTTTTGCTAGGGTGGTAAGCGATAAAGCAACATTCGCCTATTTGGCTGATGTATTTGTTTTGCCAGCATTCAGAGGAAAAGGCATTTCAAACTTAATTATGGAAGCCTATACAAATCATCCTGAATTGCAGAGGTTGAGGAGACATATGCTCGTGACGCGCGATGCCCATGGCCTTTATAAAAAGTTCGGTTTCACAGAGGCTAAAAACCCTGAAAATTTAATGCAGAAGCATTACCCAGATGTGTATAAACAATAGAAAGATGAAAGTACAAGTAGACGAAAGAGGGTATTACGGTAATTTTGGAGGTGCATTTATTCCAGAAATGCTCTATCCCAATGTGGAGGAGTTGAGAGAAAACTACGAACGAATTGTTCAAGAGCCTGACTTCCAAAAGCAGCTCAATCATTTACTAAAAGACTTCGTGGGAAGACCCACACCATTGTATTTGGCAGAAAGACTGTCTGAATTATATGGAGCGGAAATTTACTTGAAACGCGAAGACCTTTGCCATACAGGCGCCCACAAGGTCAATAATACTGTCGGTCAGATTCTCTTGGCTCAGCGCTTGGGCAAAAAGAAGATCATTGCAGAAACTGGCGCAGGTCAGCATGGAGTGGCTACTGCTACGGTTTGCGCCTTGATGGGAGTGGAGTGCATCGTCTACATGGGTGAGGTAGACATGGCGCGCCAAAAGCCCAATGTTGAGCGCATGCGCATTTTGGGGGCTGAAGTTCGTCCCGCTACAAGCGGAAGCAAAACCTTGAAAGACGCAACGAATGAAGCCATGCGCCATTGGATCAACAATCCTACTGACACGCATTATATCATTGGTTCGGTCGTGGGGCCACATCCTTATCCAGAAATGGTGGCTCGTTTTCAGTCGGTCATTAGCAAAGAAATTAAAGCACAGCTTTTAGAAAAGAAGGGCAAAGAAAACCCCGATTATGTGATCGCTTGTGTAGGTGGAGGCAGCAATGCGGCTGGCGCTTTCTATCATTATTATAATGAAGAAGACGTAAAACTAGTCGCTGTAGAAGCCGCTGGTTTAGGCAATCATACAGGTGAGTCTGCGGCAACCACCGTACTCGGAAAACCTGGTATTCTGCACGGTTCAAAGACTCTCTTGATGCAGACAGAAGACGGTCAAGTCGTTGAGCCTTATTCAATATCAGCGGGTTTGGATTACCCGGGACTAGGTCCAGTACACGCCCATTTACATGAGACTGGTAGAGCGACTTTCTACAGTGTAACCGATGAGGAAGCCATGAAAGCTGGGATTCTATTGAGCAGAACTGAGGGGATTATTCCCGCCATAGAAACCGCTCATGCATTTGCAGCGCTCAATCAAATGAGTTTTAATCCTTCAGATGTAGTGGTGGTTAACCTCTCTGGCCGAGGCGACAAGGATTTGGATACTTATATAAAATGGGGAAAGTATTAAAGGAGTCATGAGTCTCGGGTATTGAGTCTTGGGCGTTCCCAATACTCATGACCCAATACACAATACTATCAAAAATGAACAGAATAGATCAATTATTTCAAGCGAAGAAAGAGCGAGTGCTCAACGTATATTTTACGGCTGGCTATCCTCAACTGCATGACACTGTGACCATCATCGAAGCACTGGAGAAGTCTGGCGCTGACCTCATTGAGATTGGCATTCCATATTCAGATCCAATTGCTGATGGACCAACCATTCAAGAAAGTAATGGTGTGGCTTTGGCCAATGGCATGAGTTTGAAAGTGCTTTTTAGCCAGTTAAATGACATCAGAGCCAAAGTAAAGGTGCCGATTGTGTTGATGGGCTATGTGAACCCGATTGTGCAATATGGCATGGAAGCTTTCTGTGCAAAATGCGAAGAAGTAGGTGTGGATGGCGTGATTCTTCCTGATTTACCCATGTTTGAATACACTTCTTATTACAAACCCATGTTCGAAAAGCATGGTTTGTACAATGTGTTTTTAATCACTCCTCAAACTTCGGAAGCACGGATTCGCGAGATTGACGACAACTCAAATGGATTCATTTACATGGTTTCTTCGGCCAGTACTACGGGAGCTAAAACAAGTATTTCAATAGGGCAATCAGATTACTTCGCTAGAATAAAAAGCATGAATTTGAAAAACCCAACCCTGATCGGTTTTGGGATTTCTAATGCTGAAACTTTTGACAAGGCCTGCGAAAATGCCAATGGCGCCATTATCGGAAGTGCCTTTATTAAGGCCATTTCTGAAGAAGGAGATTTGGAGAAGAATATTGAGGGGTTTGTTAAATCAGTGATTGATTGATCGGGAAACATTAGATCAGGGAAATAGGAAAGTGGTATTAACTAATAAAGAAATCAATTTGTACTCCGTACATCATAATTCGTAATTCAATAAAATGATCATACAATTCGAAAAAGACATCAATCCGGCTCAGAAAGAAGCCATTGTCAATAGAGTAAAGGGTTTGAAATACAAGCCAACTTCAGTGATTACCCAAAAAGGGGAATACCTCATTGGAACAGGAAAAAAGGACTTCGATATCCGTGAAATCGGCCATATGGATGGTATTAGCGATATCCATATTGTGTCGGACGACTACAAGCTTGTTTCAAAAAAATGGAAAGTAAAGCCTACCCTGATTGATTTGGGAGATGGTGTTGTGATTGAAGAAGGCGGTTTCCAGATTATGGCGGGCCCTTGTTCTATTGAAAATGAAGATCAAATCAGAAAGACCATTGCCCACCTTCAGGAAAATGGCATTTCGATCATGCGCGGTGGCGTGTATAAGCCGAGAAGTTCACCTTATTCTTTTAGAGGCTTGGGGATTGAAGGCCTTGAATTATGGTACAAACTCGCTAAAGAAGCGGGGATCAAAATTATTACCGAAGTAATGCAGGTGTCTCAAATTGCAGAGATGTATCCTTATACCGATATCTACCAAGTAGGAGCAAGGAACACGCAGAACTTCAATTTGCTGGATGAATTAGGTAAAGTAGACAAGCCAGTAATGATCAAGCGAGGTATTTCTGGGACTATTGATGAACTGCTTTCTTCAGCTGAATATGTATTTAGTGGAGGTAACGAGAAGTTACTTCTTTGCGAAAGAGGTATCCGGACTTACGAGAATGCTACGCGAAATACGATGGACTTAAATGCGATTGCTGTATTGAAAGAGAAGACCCATTTACCAGTAATTGCAGACCCTTCGCATGGCATTGGTATCCGCGATTTCGTGGAGCCGATTGCCTTGGCAAGCATCATGGCTGGTGCTGATGGCGTAATCTACGAAACGCACGAAAAGCCCGAAGAGGCCTATTCTGATGGACAACAAACGTTGAATTTCCCTGAATCGAATAAATTGATTCACAGAATGAGAAAGACTTTCGAATTGAGAGAGAGTTTTTAAAGGAGGACGTTTTGCCAGTTGAAAGTAAACTGTCTTCGAGAGTATTTTCATTATAATCGCAAGTCATCCCGAAGGGATCTTTTTCAGCATTGTAAGAAAATTACTCCTTGAAACGTGAAAAGATTTCTTCGCTTTGCTTCGAAATGACATCACAATGGCTGTTTTGTCATTATTGGCAAACCAAATTTAAAAACTCACTTAATATTGATAGAACGGAAAGAGCGAGTGAATTCATTCGCTCTTTCTATTTCTTACCTAAAACCCATTTCACCAATGGGCCGATCGTTAGGCCTTGGCCAATAATGGAAAACACCACGATTATGTAAGTCACGGTAAGGAAAAGTTCACGCTCCATTTCTGGTTTAAGCGATAAGGCCAAGGCGATGGAAATCCCTCCACGAATACCGCCCCAAGTCATGATCAGGTTAGTTCTTGGTACGAAATCGAGTTTCTTTTTGAAAAGTGCCACAGGCCCTGCTAAGGCTAAATACCTGGCAATAAGCGAGATCGGAATCGCAATTAAACCAAAGGTGATGTATTCTCCATTGAAGGTGATGACGAGCAATTCTAAACCAATCAAAACAAAGAGAATGGCGTTGAGCAGTACATCGAGCAGTTCCCAAAACTTATCTACATAGTTTTGGGTGGTGGCTGACCATGCAATTTTTGGCGACTTATTGCCAATAAAAATACCTGCTACCACTACGGCCAACGGCCCTGAAACATGGAGCAGATGCGCCAAGGCTGAAAGCCCCATTACCAAAGCCAAAGTAATAATCACCTCGGTTTCGTAGTGGTCTATGGTCCTCATCAACTGGAATACAAGCCAACCGCCAATTAGGCCTAGGGCAATTCCACCGACAACTTCTTCAAAAAAGAGGAAGCTCACTTCCGATGCCTCAACTGAAGCCAAACCTTGTTCGGCAATTTTGTAAATCACCAAGAATACAACCACACCCACGCCATCGTTGAAAAGTGATTCTCCTACAATTTTGATCTCTAATTTTTTAGGGGCATTTGCTTCCTTCAAAATACCCAAAACAGCGATTGGATCGGTGGGTGAAATTAAAGCCCCAAATAGTAAACAATAGATATAGTCGATTTCATGGCCTACGGCCATGGCGACATAATACATCAGCGTTCCGATGATAAAAGTAGACACGACCACCCCCATGGTAGCGAATAGGGCGATGGGAGTTCTGTTCGCCTTAAGGGCATCGAGTTTGGTGTGGAGCGCACCAGCAAAGAGTAAAAAGCTCAGCATTATATCGAGCAGGGCAGTTTCGAAGTCTATGGAAGCGATAAGTATTTTGGCCTCATCCAGGATATAATGGTTGAAACTGCCAAGAATAGTCAGCACCAGCGTAAAGCAAATGGCAATCAACATTAGCCCGATGGTGAAGGGCAGTTTTAAAAACTTGGTATTGATAAAGGCAAAAACTGCCGAAAGAACAATCAGGATGGTGATAATGCTGAAAACGCCCATTTTTCTTAACAATTTATTTCTGCGAAAATAGGCAATTTCAATTGAAGCAGTGGCGAATTTAACCTTTGAAAGACATTCGGAAACTTGCCATCCAAACTGTCTTAGGTACTGTCATAAAAAGCAAGTATATATTTTAGATTTTTATTAGATTCAAACTACCAAAAGAAGGCTTAGTTTCTTGGCCACAGTAAGTCGAATAATCTGAACTGAACAGTTCTTCCCTTTTCCAGAGCATGTCATAATTGAAGCTCTGCAATATGGTATTCCTGTTTACTTAAACCAATACCTTATCAAAACTGGTGCAGAGTTAATGTCTAAGTCTTTTGCAAAATTCATGAAGTTTGATTGAATTTCTGGAGTTTTCCTTTTTTGCCTTTGATATGCATCAAGAATAATGTTTGAGTCTACCACCGTAGTAATTGAATTATGATCCAAATAATGTATAAAGAGAAAAGGAACACCTTCACTGCTGATATTCGATTTATTATCAACTGCTAAAGTTTGCCATGATTCATTTATTTTATTGTAAAACAAATAATTCTGCCCACTCAAATTAAAGCCCGTTATGAAAAACTTATCACTCTCGAAAAGCGAAGGCCTATGGTACATCTTATCAAAGTTAGTGTTCAAAACAGTCATAATATCCTCTATTTTATACTTGTTAATGTCAAGTAACTCACTTGGGAACGCCCTATTTCCAAACTCTAAAATCAATGTATCACTTATGATCCTTTCGGTAATTCCAAATATTGAGTCTGAGAACATTTTCGAGAACCATGTTCTTGATTTGTAATTTGTTAGATTATTGCTTTCTTGAATGAAAGGAATTTCTACATTGCTCCTTTCTAAAATGCAGATATTCTCTTTTGTTGTGAGATTGTAAAGAACCAAGTCGCATGCTACATTTTCTCCAAATGATGAATTCCCAGATTGTTTAGTGTACATTAAATACTCCTCATTACTTATCTTCACAAATTTATCGCAATTAAAAGGAAGACGTACTTCTTCCTTAAAAATTCCTCTCTGGTCATATTTTAAAATTTTATCAGTGGCATCCAAAATTTCTACACCAAACTCAGTTACAAGAAAATCTACAGGTCTTTGGTATTCACCTGGCCCAGGCCCAGCATCATTAATTGAAAATTTGAAAGAACCACTGCTGTCGAAAACATACAATGATTGTGAATGAACATAGTCAAAAGCGTAAATATCCGATTTATGAATGATTACCTTATCCACTGCACCTATAAATGTATTAGATGGCAATTGAAGTGATGTCCAACTAACCGAATCAAAAACAGATTCAAAATCCGAGGGATGGCTCAATTCAAAATCTATTTTAACTAATTTTGAATTTTGAATTCGCTCTGAACTTTTAGAGCAGGAAGCGAATAACGTCAGGAATACTACAAATGGAATAAGTACAGATCGGTTCATATTCATCTAAATAAAATTGGCTTTGCATAAAACAAAGCCATTAGTGATTAAAGAATTAAAAATCCATTAAGGAGCTATAATGGGTTCACAAACCTCAGCACATGGTATTTGGTCACTAACTCCGCAAATAGTACCGCCATCGAAATCACATTTCAGCACCCAAACAAAACACCCTGGATAATTGGTGTATTGACCACAATAATCTAAAGTTCTGTAGTAAGTTGTGGCATTCAAACCAAATGGTAAGGAGGTCAGTGTTATTAGACCACCGACTAGCATCGCAGTTTTAAATAATTTTCTCATATTGCACATTTTTAACATTAAAAGATATGTGAATGTAATAAAGATAATTTTTAATACCAAACGCAAATTTACATTCATCGGAACTTCCATAATTCGTCTTAACCCATCATTGACACAATTGACCATGTCCTCATCGAACCAATATGAGCCGTCTTTTGTAGATCAGCCGTCCGACTGGGTTTTTAGCAGCTCAAGGGACTATGAAGATCAAAAAAGCCCTATTCAAATAAATTTTCTTTATTAGGCAGTAGTTGGTCTTAGCGTCTCGCTAAGACCAGAGATAAGTGGAAGCCGTGTTGAATTTAACCTTTGAAAGACATTCGGAAACTTGCTCCTTTGTCCTTTTCGGATTTGACGGTTAAGTCACCTCTGTGCTTTTTCATGATTTGTTTTGAAAGGCTCAGGCCAATTCCAGAACCATTTTCTTTGGTTGAAAAAAAGGGAATAAAAATTTGATCGATTTTACTCTCGTCAATGCCCGTTCCGTTGTCAGTAATTTCAATTACTTTTTCTGATTCGCGCGAATAGGCACTTATGGTGATCAATGGTTTTTCGGTGGTTTTTAGGGCATGTTTGGCATTGGTGATTAGATTGATGAGCACTTGCTCAATTAACTTCCTGTCAATGAACAGCTTGAATGAATTTTTGAGCCGAAGTTCTAGCGTGATTTGCTCTTTTTGAAGCTCTGGCGTCATGAGTTGTGCCATGTTTTCCAATAATTCTGTGGCCTCAACTTGCTCTTGGTCAAGATTTTTGACTCGGGTCAGTTTTCTATAGTCTTCTACAAAATGAAGTAAACCTTCGCTTCTGCGCTGTATGGTTTCTAACGAAAAACGGAAGTCATCTAGGTCTTCTTCCGATAATTCTTGGGCCTTCTTTTCTTTGGTTTCATCCTGTTGCAGCATCATTCGCATGGTTTCTGTAAGCGAGGTAATCGGAGTTACCGAATTCATGATTTCATGCGTCAGAATCCTTATCAACTTATGCCAAGCTTCAATTTCCTTTTGTTCGATTTCAGATTTAATGTTCTGGAATGTGATGATGGAATACCGATAGTTTAATATTTTCAGGCGAGTAACATGTGCCGAAATTTGAAGCTTTTCTTCCTTGATATTCAATTCGATCAACTTGCGTTCATTGTCCTCCATTTCAGAGAACTCTCTGGCAAAATCAGGACTGAATTGCACGAACTGTTTCCAATAGTTAGGGGCTGGAATGCTCAAAAGCTGCTGGGCACTTTTGTTCATTAATTCAATTTGGTGCTCTTCTTTAATAGCGATAATCCCAACATTGATATTGTCGACAATTACTTTAAGGAATTTGAATTGGGCTTCTTTCTCAACGGATACCTTTTTGAAGGCTTCAATAATTTCAACAAAAGCATTCTGCAATTCTTGAAATGACTTGCCGTGTTTTTTGCCTTTAAATGAGATGGAAAAATCGGAATAGCGAATGGCCAGCAATAGTTTAGCAAGCTCTCGGTTGGTAAACGTAATAAATCGAATCAGTTCCGCGATCTGAATTACGATGATCGAAAGGAGGATAATTTGGTTGAAGAATAACTCGGTTTTCGCAAAAATAAAGGCCAAAGCAGTCATGCTCAGCATCAGCAAAGTGACGCGTAGAATGACTAGCAAGGCGAATCTTTTTGAAACCATTATTTTCTGGTACTTAGTATTGAGTCTTTAGTATTGAGACCTCCAACTTCGGTCTTCGGTCTTCGGACTTCACAACCCATATTTCTGCAATCTTCTATAAAGCGCTAATCTGTCTAAACCTAAGTCCTTAGCCGCGCGCGTTACGTTGCCGTTGTGCTTGTCTAGCGCTTTTAGAATTAGCCTTTTTTCCATTTCCGATAAATCAAGAATATCTTCCTCCAATCGTTTTGATGCCCTGTTAGGTTGAAGCACAAAGTCATCCGCTGTCAACTTATTGCCATCGGCAAGAATGATGGCGCGTTCGATGGCATGCTGCAACTCACGAATATTCCCAGGCCAGTGATATTTTTTAAGTTTAGCAACGGTGTTCTGGTCAATGCTGATTTTCGGCTTTTGGTATTTCTTGCCATACATTTGGATAAAGTGATTGACGAGAATATCCATGTCCTCAATACGCTCTGCCAATGCCGGCATTCTTAATTCAACAGTGTTGATTCTGTAGAGTAGATCTTGTCTGAAAGTGCCTTCTTTCACCATTTCATAAAGCGGCATGTTAGTCGCACAGATTAGCCTAATGTCTAAGGGAATTTCTTTACCAGAACCCACTCTGCTTACTTTGCGTTGCTGCAATACGGTAAGGAGTTTTCCTTGCAATGGGAGGGAAAGGTTACCGATTTCATCCAGAAAAATGGTACCGCCTTTGGCCAGCTCAAACCGCCCTGGCTTATCTTCCTTAGCATCGGTAAAAGCACCACGTACGTGACCAAACAGTTCACTCTCGAAAAGTGATTCACTGATGGAGCCTAAATCTACATTGATAAAAACCTGATTTTTCCGAAGCGATTGCCTGTGCAAAGCCCTGGCCGCTAACTCCTTGCCTGTTCCATTTTCACCTAAAATCAAAACATTCGCATCAGTTGGGCCTACTTTTTCAATTAGTGAAAACACTTTTTGGATAGGAAGCGATTCACCAATGAAGTTCTCAAATTTTTGATCTAGATCGCCAGAGAGTGTTTTTTGAGTGCTTTTCAATCTGTCAACCTCTAATTTGCTTTGGCGAAGTTGCAAGGCTGATTGAATGGTGCCAAACAGCTTTTCGTTTTTCCATGGTTTGGGCAAGAAGTCCGTAGCACCGGTCTTAACGGCTTTTACCGCCAAATCAAATTCACCATATGCCGTGATCAGAATAACAATGCAGTTCGGGTCGATAGTAAGAATATTACTCAACCATTTAAGTCCTTCTTCACCTTCGTTATCACCCTTTTTGAAATTCATGTCCAAAAGCACAACATCAAATGATTCCCTTTCAAAATGAATAGGAATCTGTTCCGGATTATTCTCAATTTGGACTAAGGTAAATTGTTGTTTCAAATACATGCGTGCTGTGTTGAGCACGTCCATGTCATCATCAACTACCAGAATTTTAGCTTCAATCTTGCTCATGTGAAAACTGTATCGAAAACAAACACTTAAATGTATCGAAAACAAACGATAATAAACTAATTTTCTAATCGAATTAATTGTAAGTAATAGATTTACAGTTGTTTATAAAGTTGGCAAGCTATTGGCAATACGGCTCAAGTTCTTACTGAAAAAAATATGTTCAAAAACTATATTATCACCGCCTTCAGAAACATCATTAGAAACAAGTCATACGCTATGATCAATGTTTTTGGTTTGGCCTTAGGGATTAGCGCAGCATTGGTGCTTTTTAAGATCGTACTTTTCGAGAAGAGTTTTGATACCTATTTAACCAATTATGATCGACTCTATAGATTCACTAAAACTGTAGAAAGTCCTAATCTTATTGAAAAGGAAGGGGGGATTCAAAATCCTTTTACAGCCGCGTTTAAGACTGATTACCCTGATTTGGGCATACCTGTTCGAACATTTTATATAGGAGAGAGTCAGTTGAGTGTACAAAATACCATTGGTGATTGGACACATTACGAACAGAAGAAGGGGATCGCTTTTGTAGACCCTGAATTCTTTAAGTTGTTTGACTATGAGTGGTTCATAGGTAATCCCGAAACGGCAGTGACTAAACCGAAGTCGGCAGTAATATCAGAATCCATAGCTGCCAAGTATTTTGGAATCACGGATGGAGGCTATGACAGGGCTCTGGGCAAAGAGTTAAAACTTAATGGTAAACTCGATGTGTTTGTAACAGGAGTTGTTTCCGATCCTCCTAAAAATGCCTCATTGCCATTTCAGGTAATGATCGAGTACGAAGCAATAGAAGCCATTTTCGATTTTTATCAACCCAATTCTTGGACTTCCACTTCCTCAAATTCAAATGTCTTTTTTTTGTTGAACGAAAATGTAAGCGAGCAGCAAGTCTTGGATATTTTGCCCAAAATGGTTGAAAAGTATATTCCAGATGGAGAGAATAAAACTGCTTTCGAGTTGCAGTCTTTGGCAGATATGCATTTTCAACCTGAATACAATACCTACGATGACTTGGCCAAATCAAAGGATTTTTTGACCGTGCCGATAGCCATTGGAATCTTTTTGATTTTAACGGCTTGTATTAATTTCATCAATTTATCTACTGCCTTGGCGATTAAGCGATCAAAAGAAGTAGGGATTCGCAAGGTTTTGGGAGGTGTAAAAGGCCAATTGATTTTTCAATTTTTGGGCGAAACATTCTTGATTACCTCGATTGCAGTATTGATTTCGCTAGGAGTAGCAGAATTGATCATGACGAACATGGAAAGTCTGGTGGGGTACAACCTTTCACTTGACTTGTTGAATGACGTCAGTTTACTTTTTATCGCAGTAGGAGTACTACTCTCGGTCACTCTGCTTGCAGGGATGTATCCTTCACTTATTCTTTCTAGGCTAAAGCCAGTGGCTGTTTTGCATGGGAAAGGGCAGTCATCACTTTCTGGGAATATCAACACCCGCAGAGGTCTCGTGATTTTTCAATTCTTTATTTCCCAAGTGTTGGTCATTTGTACTTTGGTAGTAATTTCTCAAATGGAGTACTTCCAATCGCAAGAATTAGGATTCAGAAAATCATCCATCATTACATTTCCATTACCTACCAATGAAGCTGAAAAACTCAACGTCATTAAAAATGATTTGAAAAATTATGCTGGTGTAGAAGTGGTGAGTTTTTCATTCGCCAGCCCACTTTCAGATAACAATATTGGATCTACCTTTAAATATGCACCTCTCGAAGCAGAAGGCAATTTCGAAGCTGCCTTTAAGATTATAGATGAAAACTATTTAGAACTCTATGGAATAGAATTACTGGCGGGACAAAATATTAGTGTGTCGGACACTACGCTCAAGGAAGCGCTGATTTCATTGCAAGTCATGAAATTAATGGGACTCACTGATCCAGAAGACGCGATTGGAAAAACGCTCGGCACAGGCTTTAATGGTGATAAACGCATAGTTGGAGTGTTTAATGATTTCCATAATAAGAACTTAAAAGAGAAAATGGATCCGCTGATTATGGTCAAATATGCGGGTTATAACTACGAAGGAGCTTTAAGATTTGAAGGTGCTGAAAATGAAATGTCCGCATTGATTGCCGCCCTTGAAAAAACATGGACTGCCCAATATCCTGGCGTTCTTTTCGATTATTCTTTGCTATCCGAAAAAATCTTGGAGAACTATAAAAAGGAGGCAGATATGCTCAAGTTGTTTCAGATTTTCTCTGGTGTTGCCATCTTCATTGGTTGCCTTGGATTGTACGGTTTGGTCTCTTTTATGGCCAATCAAAAAATGAAGGAAATTGGAATCAGGAAAGTGCTAGGTGCTACTGTCAATCAAATACTTGCCATTTTCTCTAAGGAACTGTTAATACTGATCTGTATCGCTTTCTTACTGGCAGCGCCACTTGGCTACTTTTTTATGCAAAAATGGCTCGATGGCTTTGAATATCGAGTGAATTTAGGAATAACTGCGTTTGCCGCAGCTGCCGTTTTTACGCTGGTGATTGGCGCTGTTACAACTGGCTTAAGGTCATTGAAAGCTGCTACTTCAAATCCTGTAGATTCATTGAGGAGCGAATAGGGATAGGGAAGACCGAAGATGGAAGTCGGAAGACCGATGACCGAAGAAAGAGTTGATTAGAAAACAACCCGAAACATCGGGGAGGGAATTCCTTCCTTGTGAGAAAGTTCGACTAATCAATTTTGAATACCTACTTAGCTTGTTTTACTAATTGCTTTTGGAATGAAGATTCTGCAGTTACCTCACTCTTAGATAAGGCGCAATAAACTCTTCTAATTAAGTTAGGAAGGATCCCCACTGCAAGAAACGATATCCCTAACGTCACCAAGATTGGGATGCCCGTAAACAAAGTTCCGGCAGAGAGAATGCCGAGAATCAATAGGGTTGAAAAAGGTAATGAACAGGCCAAGATAAGTATGGCAAACTCGGTGTCAAATGTGCGTTTTTGAGCTTTAATGCCATCTGAATCTTCTTTCAAATTGAAGGCCGACATATGCGCAAATGGCCAGAAGCTAACCGCACTCAAAGGAAAGACCACTGCAAGCATAATGGCCCCCGGAACCGATAAACCAAGGGCCAAAATTATGATTGCACTAATTAAAATCGAGATGCCAGCGCGGCAACATAAGATTGAAATGACTGTCCCCAAACCTTTCTTACTCAGCTTCACAGCCAATCCAATAAATATCAAAACCAATGGAGTCATTATTGCGCTAAGTCGAACAAAGGTTTCGGATAAAAAGGTTGGAAGAGTCGTTAGATTCAGGCCTAAACTCAGTAGTCCAATCGCCAAAAGGATAATGATGTTGATTGGTTCTTTGATCAATGAAATCAATAAGCTTTTGAGTTTAGACTTAGAATTTGAGTTGTCGTTGGCGTTGTTGGCATAATACCAGTTCATGGCCATTACGTACAAGAAAATAAGGACGAAAAACTTGTTGCCTACATCTGCCAAGGCTGCATTGGCCAATTGATCTTCTCCTATATATTCTAGAATAAAAGGAAAACATGAAAGCCCAGGTGCCAATGAGGGCAAGAGCATCATAAGCGTTCTACCTTTCGGGGATTGCCGCTCAATACTGAAAAGTTTGAGAATACTAGGGGTCAGGAAGTAGAGTAAGAAGTTGAAAACCAAGGCCAGCAAAGGCATAAATAACAGGCTTGCGTTGATTTTCACCCCCATGAGCGCTACAAAAATGGTAGCAGGCAAGGCTACATTTAGGATGATATTCTTTATTCCATTGACCTGCTCATTGCCTTTGAATTTCTTCTTCAGCAAAAAACCGATGGCAATAAGAAGGAGTAAAGTCAACGTTTTGGCCAAGGCCGAATCTGTGCTCATAGATCTGAATAAAATAACCAATCAATTTTTAACCTACCACCTTGCCTAAGGCGTCAAGAAAGAGTTTCATTTCCTTCATCGTACCCATACTCACTCGACACCATGGTCTATCGTAAATGTCAAATGACCTTACGGCAATACCTTGGGCTGTCATTTTATCTAGGAAAGGTTTGCCTGATATTTCTTTCAGGGGGAAAATCATAAAACTGGTGTGAGATGGCACTGGCTCAAAACCCATGGCTTTCAATTTTTCGAAAGTGTAAGTTCTGGCCTCTTTGTTCAGCTCTTTTGATTTGGTTTGAAAAGCCACGTCATCCATGCTTGCATTGGCCGCTGCGATGGTAGTGTTTGAAATCCCCATTCCACCTCGGGTAATGCTATTGATGGCTTTTAGAGTTTCTGGCAAGGCTGCGATATAACCAATTCTTAAGCCCGCCATTCCGTGGATTTTAGAGTAAGTACGCGCAATGATTACGTTTTTGCCTTGCTGAAGCAATTTCACCATGCTTTGTCCGTCAGCGCCTTCTACAAAATCTAAATAGGCTTCATCAATAAAAATGGGCACTTTATCCGCTACTCTAGAGCAAAAGTCATAAAGTTCATTGTAAGTAGTAATCGTTCCCGTTGGATTGTTCGGGTTACAGATGTAAATAAGTTTTGTATCGCTATCAATTGCGGCTTCCATGGCTTTTAAATCATGCGACCAATCGTCTTTCAAAGGAATGCCTTTCCATTTTCCGCCCACGGATTGCACTACATTCATCAACGACATATAAGAAGGATCTGCTGAGAGCACGGTGCCACCATTCATAAACATGACCATAGCGGTTTTTTCGAGTAAGTCCGAAGAACCAGGCCCCATCATGATATGGGTTTTGTCGACTCCTTCTTTGACACAAATTTTATCAACTAAAGAAGTGAGTGTGCCCCAACCATAACGGTTACCTTCTGTGGCTACGCTTTTCAGTGCTTTGATGCCTTCGGGCGATGGACCATATGGGTTTTCGTTAGCATTGAGCTTAGCAACAATTTCAGGAGCTTTAACGGTTGAAATGTATTCTTTGAATAAAGGGGTATGAATGATCCTTCCTTCTCGATCAATATTAATTGGAGAATTTAAATTTGCTGCCCAGCTTAAATGCGGAAGCATTGACACTCCGCCTATGGTCATTAGGCCTGTTTTTAACCACTTTCTTCGATTTAATTGCTGCGACATAATGTTTGGTTGATTTAGTTAAGTCAGAATTTTTATTGTTTCCTTGGAATTTGAACTCTAAGTTATTTGGTAATCGACCCAATTTAAAGAATTATGTATGATTATATTTAACTGGTTAAAATATATCTATGGAATCGAATGAAATGCGTATATGTGGGAAAAATAGGTTTGTAAAACATCCTTTTTTTAGAAAAAATATGTAGAAAATATTGAAATAGGGTAAATAATGATTTTATGACTTGGTAGGTCGGTACTCGGCTTTGTCTACAAACAGAATCAAATTAACTGTATCAAAAACAAACACTTGGCTGTATTAAAAACAAACGATATTTTAAAGGGTTGAACTTTAATAAAGGCTTAACTAATTGATTGATAGGTATTAATATTCTTGGCATAACCATTGAATAAGCAGAGCCAAAGACATCACTCAAAATATCTTTTCCATGGTCAAAAATTACATTCGAATTCTGCTAAGAAACTTCGCCAGAAACAAAGCATTTACTCTCATCAACATTAGTGGACTCACTTTAGGCATCACCTGTAGTCTGGTCATGTTCCTGATTGTAAAGCAGGAGAGAAGTTTTAATCGCTACCATTCAAATCTAAACTCCATTTACAGAGTAGGGCGTATCGATGTTCAAGATGGTAGAGAGTATTCTGGTGGAGGTATTCCGCTTATTATGCCAGGCGTGCTGAAATCAGATATAGTCGGTTTAAAAGAGGTGACTTTAGTTTCTCATGAGCGTTATGGGCTGATTTCTATCACCGATGGTAGTGAAATTAAATACTATGAGGAAGACCCGGAGTTGGTTTACATTGAGCCGAATTTCTTTGATGTATTTGATTGGAAAGTGTTGGAAGGAACTGTTCAATCTGGCTTTGATCAACCTAATGTGGTAGCACTTAACCATACCTTGGCGAAGAAGTACTTCCCGTACAGTTCGGCTATAGGACAGACAATTAAGTTGAATAAGAAAATAGACTTGAAAGTTATCGCTGTTTTGGAAGATGCACCAAAGAACTCGGATTTCCCCTTTGGTATTTTTATTTCGATGGAAACTAAAAAAGGCCCAGAACCTTGGAAAAATAGTGAATGGGGAAGTATTGCTAGCGATAATGTCGCTTTTGTGTTGTTGGATAATAATGTTACCCCAGAGAGTGTCGAAAGCCAATTTCCAGATTTTGTAGAGAAGTATTGGGATGCTGAAACGCGTGAATCAAGGACTTTCGTTCTCGAACCCTTCCGCGAGTATCATTTTAGCGAGCAATTTGGGACTTTTAGTCAACGTTCCGCACCAAAGGCAATCCTCTATGCCTATGTGATTATTGGGATTTTATTGATTGTTACGGCTTGCTTCAATTTCATCAATATGTCTACGGCCATGGCGGTCAAACGTGCCAAAGAAGTAGGTATGAGAAAAGTATTGGGCAGTTCGCGCAAGCAATTGATCGCTCGTTTTATGGGTGAAACCTTCGCCATTACCTTGATCTCGCTTTTAATTTCTATTGCACTGACAGAAAGGCTTCTACCGCTAGTTATCAACGATTTTGTGGGTATCGAAATCCCATTTAGCCCGCTCACGGACTTTTCATTATTGGCCTATTTGCTTCTCATTTTAGTCTCAGTTTCATTTTTGGCGGGTCTTTATCCTGCCGCTGTGCTTTCGTCAGCCAAACCCATTGATGCTTTGAAGGGCGGTATGACCAAAGGAAAAGGCAACATGTTTTTTAGAAGGTCTTTAGTTTTTACCCAGTTTCTGATTTGCCAAGTTTTGATTTTTGGAACTGTGGTTGCGGTGAGGCAAATGAATTATTTCAACTCGGTTGATATGGGTTACGATCAGGAATGGATCATCAATATCAATCTAGCAGAAAGAGATGAGAAGACCAGAGATTTATGGGAAGCTAAAATTCAAAATTTACCTGGGGTTGTGGCGCATTCATTCAACTATAAACCTCCGTTCTCTGGTTCTCAATCAGTGACAAATGCGTTTTACACGCCTTCAGATAGTATTCAAACGGAATTGGATATGCATGTAAAAATGGCTGACCATGAATACCAAAAAACATATGGACTTCGATTGATTGCTGGCGATTGGTTGATGAAAAGTGATACGGTGAATCAGTTTGTTGTCAATGAGACATTTCTTAAAAAAGTAGGAGTGAAGGATCCTTACGATGTCATCGGAAAACCTTTGAGATTATGGGGAATGACAGCCCCAATTGTAGGGGTAATCAAGGATTATCATGTCACCACACTTTCGGAAGCCATTGAACCTGTAGCAATGTTCAATGAATCTCGTGACTTCAGAACTCTAGGTGTTAGGGTGAATGCACAAAGTGCTACCAAAGTGGTGGCTGAACTTAAAACGATTTGGGGCGAAATTCATGAAGAGTATGAATTCGATTATCAATTTTTAGACAAAGAGATTTATGAATACTATGATAATGAGCGAAAAATGTCGCAAATGCTTACGGTGTTTGCCTTCATTGCCATTTTTATTGGTTGCTTAGGCTTGTATGGTTTGGTCTCATTTATGGCCAACCAAAAGGCTAAAGAAATTGGAATTAGAAAAGTATTGGGCGCCACAGTGGCCAGCATAATGGGCCGTTTTTCCGTGGAGTTTGTTGTTCTTGTGGGCGTATCCTTTCTGTTGTCTGCGCCATTGGCCTATTGGGGAATGAACAGTTGGCTGGGGCAATATGAATACAGAATTTCGATTGGGCCGATGATCTTTATCATCAGTATTGGTGCGTCTTTAATGATCGCATTGCTTACAACAGGTTATCGTTCGCTTAGAGCGGCCACCGCCAATCCTGTTAATTCACTTAGAGACGAATAAACCTTAAAGCAATGTTCAAAAACAACCTTAAACTTATTGTTAGAAAACTAAGGAAAGAGAAGCTCTATTCTTTTGTGAATATTGCTGGGCTCACCGTAGGGCTTACCGCATTTTTGTTGATTGCGCTTTATGTGAGGGATGAACTAAGTTATGACAAGTTTTATGCTGACCATGAGCAATTATATAGGGTTTACGCCACTGACACTACACGAGGTGTAAAGCAAGGATCAATTGCCCCTGATTTGGCCGCTATTATTGTTTCAGATATCCCCTCTGTTGAGTCAGCAGTACGCATGGTTGGGGCAGGAGCTAAGAGCCTTTTGACGGTTGATCACAAACGTATTTATTCTGACAAGATTATTTTTTCGGATGCCAACTTTTTCGAGATGCTGGATTTTGAACTGGTGGAGGGTCTTGCTCAATCAGTGCTGAACAAACCTTATCAAGCTGTAATTACTACCGCTTTTGCAGAAAAACTATTTGGTGAAGAAAACCCAATCGGAAGAACTATTAGCCTAAATAAAGAAAGAGATTTAGTGGTAACCGGAATCAGTGAAACACCACCAAATAATAGTTCGCTTCGGTTCGATGTGGTGATTCGGAGTGGTTTAGCCGAGATGGATACTCAAATCCAAGGAAGTATGCGATCTGCGCTTACCTATCTTAAAATTTCAGAAGAGCAAGATAGGGCTCAGGTAGTGAAAATGATCAATGAAATCAGACCGAAATCTGCTTATGGTTTATTTCTTAAGAATACGGAGTTTGGATTGTTGCCTTTAACCGACCAAAGGCTTCATGCCAATTTCACTTATGCATATTTAACAGACCAAAGTGACATTCGATTTGTGTATTTATTTTCCGGTATTGGTTTTGTGATTCTGCTTTTGGCGGTGATCAATTACATCAATATGGTAACAGCCAGTTCGCTGAAAAGGGCGAAGGAAATTGGGCTTAGAAAAGTAATTGGTGCTCAAAAATCTCAATTGGTTTGGTATCAATTGGCAGAATCTGTTGTGGTGACTACAATTGCTCTGTTTATGGCTTTTGCGATAACAGAAAGACTGTTACCAAGCATGAATAATTTTTTAGGGAAGGCCATAGAATTGAAATACTTAGGCTTAGAGTTTTTGCTCTTTGTGCCTTTGATGGGGCTAACTATTGGTCTTTTAACCGGACTTTACCCTTCTTTTTATATTAGTAGATATAAACCATTAGTATTACTGAAAAACAATATGAGTGGAACCTCTGGAAAAGGTGGGCTAAGAAGAGCCTTGGTTGGTTTTCAGTTTTTGGCAGCAGGGGTTATGATTTTGGTTACACTCATTATGCATTCTCAAATGAAGTTTTTGAAAGAGCAGAAGATGGGTTTTGATCAAGAGCTACTGGCGTACGTTCCGCTTTTTGAAGACTTGAAAGGTAAGTCTCATGTGTTTAAGAACGAGGTGCTTGGTATGTCGGGTGTTTCATCGGCCACCGTAACCAATTGGATGTTTGGAATGCATACTTGGAGTGGCGTTTTTGCTGGTTACTATGATAGCGATACCGATGAAAGACCACCTTTTGTTGAAGTGTCTTTTGTTCTAGGAGATGAAGATGTGGTCAATACTTTAGGGCTGAAAATATTGGAGTCAGAAGAGGGTTTTGAAATGAATCAACTTGATTCTACAAAAATCGTGATCAGTAGGCTTGTGGCCGATGGTTTAGGCTGGAAAGATGAAAGTGCGATCGGAAAGTACGTATATCAGTATGCGGGTTCTAAAATGAAAGTGGTGGCGGTAATTGAAGATTTTCACTCTTCTTCGTTGAAGGATGAAATTCTACCTTCTGTGATCTTTAATAGGGAAAGTTGGTCAGATGAAAAATTATTGGTGCGCTTTGAAAACAAAGGACATCAGGCCACACTCAAAGAGATCAAAACGAAATATGAAAGCCTTTTAAACCGACCTTTTGAATTTAGTTATGTAGATGACGAAATAGAAAAATACTATAAAGATGAAGCCGATCAAGTGGCATTGTTCAATGCCTTTTCTGCTTTGGCTATTTTTATTTCCTTATTAGGTTTAATGGCCATGGCAACCTATGCTGCCGAGCAAAGGAAAAAGGAAGTAAGCATAAGGAAAGTTTTGGGCGCTTCTATGAAGCAACTCATTCTCTTGCTGAATAAGGAGAATGGGGTTTTGGTGATTATCGCCTTTTTAATTGCTACACCTTTTACAGTTTATGTGATGCAAGACTGGCTATCGGAGTTCAAATATACCGTTACAATTCATCCAGCATTGTTTATTTTGACCTTAGCCGGATTTTTTGCTTTAAACTTGTTGGTTACTTTGCTCTTTTCGATGAGGGTATCTAGGGCAAACCCTGCTGATGTTCTGCGAGATGAGTAATATCAATTAAGCGCGCTTTGGAAAATCTTTCAAAATTTCGGTGAGCATATCCAGATTAATGGGTTTGACGATATAGTTGCTCACTACTTCATAGGATTTGGCCTTGTTCAAATCCTCTGGATCGATGGAGGATGTGACGATATAGACTATAATTTTTTTCGTGGTAGGTATTTGAATAAAGTGGTCGAGAAATTGCCATCCGTCCATCACTGGCATATTTAAATCTAAAAGCACAACTTCGGGTAAATTGTCTCCATTCCTCATCAGGGGTTCTAGGCTTTCAAGGGCTTTTTTACCATTATGAAAAACCAAAAAGCTCTCGCAGAAATTAGCCAGGAGCATCATTCTCTTGGCAGCAAACACAAAAATAGGATCATCATCTATGATACAGGCGGTCTCAATTTTGGTCATGCTTAAGGTAGATTTTAAATGTGGTTCCTTGATCGAGAACACTCTCCACAAGAATCTTGCCGCCCATGGTTTCGATTTGGTTTTTTGTGATAAAAAGCCCAACTCCTCGCGCGTCTTCATTGTCATGGAACGTTTTGTACATGCCAAATATTTTAGATCCATGGGCCTGAAGGTCAATTCCAATACCATTATCCGTTATAGCGACTATTGTATAAGCGCCTTCTGTCCATGAAGATATTTTAATGCAGAGCTTTCTTTGTAAGGATCTATATTTAACTGCGTTTGTCAACACATTCAACAATATGCTTTCTAAATAAGCTGGGATGGCCATCACATAGCTGTCCTCTTTAACGGAGTTGAAGATATAGCCGCCAGTTTCTACCAAGCTTGCCTGAATATTGGCAATTCCTTTTTCCACATATTCCACCAAGTTGAGTGATGAAAGATTTTCGTTGGTTTTATTGTTCATGGCCACCACCTCATTCAAATGACTGATGGTTTCCTTTAGGTTTTCTGAAGCTTCGATCAACAGTGGGAAGAAGTCGTTTTCGGTAACTTCTGGAATTTCCATTTTGATTAAATCAATAATCATGGATAAGTTTCCTGAGTGAGACCTTAGGTTATGCGAAACGATGTGTGCAAAATTAAGCAAGCGCTCGTTCTGCTCTTTGGTAAGCGTAAGCAAAGAATTTACCTCAGCTTCGGCCAATTTAATTTGAGAGATGTCCGTGGCAATGGCCAAAAAACCATTCACATTGCCAAGATTGTTCTTAATGGCCGTGATGGTGAGTAGAATGGGGAAGGTGGCCTTGTCTTTGCGCACATAAGTCCACTCTCTCGTTTCGAACAAACCCTTGAGGGGATAAGCAAAAACCGAGACTTGCTCGCTAATTTCTTCGCCAAATTCTTTTGATAAAGTGGCAGCCCTGCTGGCCAATTCTTCTTTCAAATGAAAGAGCGTTACGTTTTCAATATTTACAACTTCTTGGGCGGCATAACCTAGTAAATTCTCTGCACCTTTGTTGAAGAAGATGATTTTTCCATCTATGTCAAATTCAATGATACACACTTGGGTACTGGCATCTTGAATTCCTTGGAGTTTGCTTAAACTTTCTTGAAGTTGAAATTGCGCCAGCTTTCTCTGCGTGATATTGTTGATTTGAGAAATTAAATGGCTTGGCTCGCCTAAATTATTTTTGACCAGCGATACAGAAATCAATACCCAGACAATCTGCTGGGCCTTGTTCAAATACCGCTTTTCTACCTGATAGCTATCTATATTCCCTTTGATAAGTTCATCCAATTGTTCCAGCCCCTTTAATAAATCATCCTGATAGGTGATATCGCTAAAGGTAAGTAGAGAGAGTTCTTCTTTGGTGTAGCCCAAAATATTGCAAATGCCCTGATTCACTTTTAACCATTTGCCATCAAGTCCAATCAGCCCCATTCCGTTGGCGGCAAATTCAAAAGTCTGCCTAAACTGTTCTTCTTGTAGTGCCAAAGCTTTATTGGCTTTGGTCCTTTCATCAATGTCTTGAAAAAGCCCATAAACCCGAACGATTTCATCGTTTTCCCAAACTGGAATTCCTGTAGTCTTGATCCATTTTTCAACGCCATTAGTAGTGATGATAATCAGTTCGAGGGTAAAGTCTTGGCCATGTTGAGCGCAAGCATTAAAATGTTTGAGGATGGCTTCCCGATTTTCTCCTTCTTTATAAAAGTTGATGGCAGTATCAAAACTTGGAATAAAATCATCGGCAACTTCATGGATTTGCTTTGTTACATTGCTCCAAGTAATCAAGTTTTGCTTTAAGTCGGCCTCCCAAGTGCCGATTCGCGCAGCTTCATTGGTACGCTCCAGCAAATCTTGGTATTTGAAAAGGAGCTCTTCCCTGTACTTGGCTGGGGTAATGTCGGCTGTGAAAATCAAGATGCCACCCACGACATGATTTTCGAGATACCAAGGTTTTACATCCCACTTAAACCACTTAACGCTGCCGTCTGATTTTTTATAGAAGTCTTCTTCTCCACTTTTAGCCTTTCCCATCAAGCATTCCTGATGTACTTTTCGCCAGTCTTCTCTTAAATAAGGCGAAAGGTCATAGTGCGATTTGCCGATGATTTGCTTGTCAAGGAGGTTATAATCCTTGAGCCATTGCCCCGATGCTGCCAAATAGCGCATATTATTATCGAACATGGCGATTGCTGTTGGCGCCTCGTTGATAAACATAACCTGACTGCGGATACTTTCTGGCAGCTTTTCGATGTTAATAAGTTGATTTTTTAAATCAGTCATTCAAAGGTCTTGAGCTTGGTTACATTTTGGCAAATGATGTTTGTAAAAGGAAGCAGGGATCAATTTATGAATTTTTTCTCCACTGCATAACTGTGCTGAGAACTACATTGGGCATAAAAAAAGGTATGATGTTGATAATCATACCTTTTTTGTATCCTGTTATCGCCTTGCCTTACATCTCTTCTGCCCTTGGGCCTTTCTTGAAGATTTTTTCAAAAGCTTTACCAATTTCTTCCATGGCATTTTTTAGATGGAATTTTGCTTCTTCAATTTTAGGCTCATTCTTTTCTCTAAAGGCATCGATTTTTACTTCAAGCTTATCGCGCTGAACTTTGAGCTTTTCTATGGTTTCGTCTAGTTCTTCACGCACCTCGCCCGAGGCATCCTTTCCTTTTTCAATTAGCTCATCGATTTTTTCTCTTAATTCAATAAGTAATTTCTCGGCATCGTCTTTTAAACTCATTATTCTGAAGGTCTAGTTTTGATTGTTGTACCCACGTTGATCCAGCAGCCTACTTTGATTGGGGCGCCTTCCTCTAAATTGTTTTCAAATACTTGGGCGATGGTTGGAAATTGAGCTTTGGCCCTTTTCTGTCCTTCACTGTCACCTGCTTTTGTGAACATGTCATAAGCCGCAAAAAATACAGCCCTATCATTCACTTGACTCTGACCTTGTTTGCAATCATCGAAACTTCCCATATACAAATTACCAATCAAAGTATAGGCTTCCGATGCCATGGACTTGTCTGTATCAGCCGCTTTCAAGGCTGCGTCTCTTGCTTGTCCCTTTTTTCCTGCAACCGCGTAAGTTCGGGCAGAAGATAGGTAAAGGTCAGCTTTTTTAGTCGGATCAGTTTCTAGGCTTAAGGCTTCTGCAAAGAACTTTTCTGCCTCATCATATTGCTTCAATGCTGACCTGCGCTTGGCCAGCAAGCCTGCTATGCCCGCAGTGGGTTCTGCTTTATGTACGATTTCGATTGTTTCTAGGAAGAAATCAGAATCAGAACATTTGGCTGATAATGCCAATTGGAAAATCTTTTTGGCAAGATTGATATCACTTGGATTTTGTTGCAAAGAGGGGTAGAGCTTTGTGCTGATAAATTCACAGTCTACATTCACCGTGGAGGTGAGCATTTGGCTCACTACTTCTTTGTAGCGCTCAAGTCGTTCAGCATCTTCTCCTGCGGCAATTTTTTGGTCGATTACCTCATTGATCTTGGCGTAGATGTCTAAGATTTGTTCTTCGCTTAAGTTTTTCTTTTTCGCATAACTTCTTCTTACAATGTCCATGTAGCCCACAAGGTTATTGTTAATAACTTCCGATGGCTTTTCATAAGCTCGTGCATAAACTTCAAGTGCCTTGTCATATTTATCGGCATCTTCTTTATAATATTTATAATAGCGATAGGCCAGATTGTTCACTTCCAAGTCACTCAATCCAAAGAGTTGATCTTTAAGTTCATATGAAATGAACATAGAATCGAGATAAACTTGTTTTTTGGTTGGGTCTGTTTCTGCATCGGAAAGTTCCTCATAGGCCTTATAGGCATTTACATAAAGGCCATCATAAAGTTTGGGTGTATTGACCATCAACCAGTTCAAAGAATTGGCCGCTTGTCGATATCGCTTGATAGACATTTCGTCTACCGAGAGGGCAAACCTCCTTTTCGCTTCGTCTGATAGATTTGGGTCTTGGGGCAGGTTCAGTTGAACTTGACCAAAGCTTAAAAATGTGTAAAAACACAGTGCAAGAATGAGGATCGACTTGTTCATATTCATACTTTTTGTTGACGGCAATTTAGCCAATTAAGAAATTACTACTTCTTGAGGTCATTATCAAATTGTGACCAATTTAATTATTGAAAAGAGGTTTAAACTCAAATTTATCTCCATCAAAAAGACCCAAATTGCTAAGCTTGAGTGAAGGTATCACTAATAATGCCATAAAAGATAAACTCATAAAAGGAGAGATCAAAGTACTGCCCATTTCTTTAGAAATTTGATCAATGCGGGCATACTTTTCGGCTACAATGTAACCATCATCTGCCGACATGATCCCTGCTACAGGAAGAGGCAATAACTCAGCATAAGCCTTGCTGACCGCACTTACACCGCCTTGGGCTTCAATAATTAAGTTGATGGCTTTGGCCATTGATTCATCATCGACACCCACCGCAATAATATTATGAGAATCATGGCCTACGCTTGAGGCAATGGCGCCTTCCTTCAAACCGAAATTTTTAATAAAAGCTATAGCGGGTACTGAAGGAGCATAGCGATTGATGACAACGAGTTTGAGCACATCATTTTCAATATCTGAAACTGCATTTCCGTTTTGATCCAGTTTGACTGGGCGTTCAATGCCTTTGGTAATGAGTTGGCCATCAAATGCCTCTATTACATTGATTAGATTTCCTGCTGCTTTTAGTCGCAAGTCGTCAGCTGAAATGGGCAAACAATTGAAATTATTGACGATATGGTTCGGTGTGGAAGAAATTAGGCTTTTGCCAGCATTGCTCACTTGTGCTCCGTTAATATAGGTCGCCAGAACGTTGAAGTCACTTAAATTATCAATACAGATAAAGTCAGCGAAGTCACCCTCTTGCAAAGCACCAACATCGAGCTTGTAATGATCAATTGGGTTGATACAAGCGGCTTGCAACACATTGAAGAGTTCATGCCCTTTGGCCAGTGCTCTTTTCACCAGCTGATTGATGTGTCCTTCAACCAAGTTATCGGGATGTTTATCGTCTGAGCAAAACATGATCATGGCTGGATAATCGCTGAGCAATTCAATCAGTGCATCAAAATTTTTCGCGGCACTCCCTTCACGAATGGAAATTTTCATGCCGTGCTTCAATTTGTCAAGCGCTTCCTCTTTCGTGAAACATTCATGATCGGTGTAAATCCCTGCTTTAATATAAGCTTCAGCTTGATCTCCTCGCACTCCTGGTGCATGTCCATCAATGGGTTTACCCAATGATTTGGCAATGGCCAGCTTCTCATAAACTACAGGATCGTTGTAAAGCACCCCAGGCCAATTCATCATTTCAGCCAAGTATTTCACCTCGTCTTTTTCAAGTAAATAGCGCACTTGGTCTGGTGTAATTTCAGCTCCAGCAGTTTCGAAGGTTGTTGCAGGTACGCAGGAAGGAGCACCAAAATTGAATTTGAAATTGACTTGTTTACCATTCTCAATCATGTATTCAACACCTACAACACCCAGTACATTACCAATTTCATGAGGGTCAGAAACGGTGGCTACTGTGCCATGTACAACAGCTAACCTGGCGAATTCCGTAGGAACGAGCATGGAGCTTTCGATGTGGACATGCGCATCGATAAAACCAGGAATAATGTATTGATCATCCACCTTTTCGTTGGTTTCAATTTTTTTGATTTTGCCGTTTTTGATGTGCAGAATGCCTTTGAAAAGCCTTCTTTTCCTAACGTCTACTATTGTTCCTGAAATCTGCATAAATCTCTCCCTATTTGAAGCGACAAGTTCGTTTTCTTAAGTCATAATGGAAAGAAAATTCTCCATATCATGGCATTATGCTCACTCCACAGGCCCAAGTGCTTTAGGGTGCATAAGTACGTAATAGACTTCTTGATTTATAATTTCAAGAGAATCACTCCCAATTACCTTATTGAAACCTTACCTTTGCCAAAATTTTTTTTCAATGCGTAAAATCAACATTGCTATTGATGGTTTTTCTGGCTGTGGTAAGAGTAGTACAGCCAAAGAAGTAGCCAGAAGACTTGGCTATAAATTTATTGATAGCGGTGCCATGTATCGTGCGGTTACTTTGCACATGCTGAGAGAAAACATTGACCTATCAAGCCAGGCCTTAATATCTGAAGCATTGGCCACCTGCCAAATTGATTTTCAACACAACCCGGAAACGGGAAAAAGTGAAACTATTCTGAACGGTGAGAATGTTGAACAAGAGATTCGTAAGATGTACGTTTCCGAAAAGGTGAGTATTGTGGCGGCAGTCAAGGCCGTGAGAGTAGCCATGGTCGCTCAGCAGCAGGAAATGGGCAAGGCGAGAGGAGTGGTAATGGATGGAAGAGATATTGCCTCGGTTGTTTTTCCAGATGCCGAGCTTAAAGTTTTCATGAAAGCAAGTGATAAATCCCGCGCCATGCGAAGAAAGCTAGAGTTGGAGGAGAAGGGTGAAAGTCCATCGTTAGAAGAGATCATGGAAAATTTTCAGGATCGTGATTTACAAGACAGTACGAGGGCAGAAAGTCCTTTGATTCAAGTGCCTGAGGCCGTGGTGATTGATACTTCTGATTTGGCTTTTGAAGATCAGGTCCTTAGGGTGTTAACTTTGGCAAAAGAAAAGATTGAAGCGTAGAAAGGAGAGGGAGCAATGGAAATTACAATTGATAAGAATTCAGGTTATTGTTTCGGGGTAGAGTTTGCCATTCAAATGGCCGAAGACGAAATGCAGGAAGGTGCATTGTATTGCTTGGGCGATATCGTGCACAATAGCATGGAAGTAAAGCGATTGAATGCAAAAGGTTTAAAAATCATCGATCGCGAAGAGTTGAAGGATATAAAGAATGCCAAAGTTTTGATCAGGGCCCATGGCGAACCCCCAGAAACCTATCAATTGGCCTTAGAAAACAACATTGAATTGGTTGATGCCTCTTGTCCAGTGGTGCTCAAGCTGCAAAACAGGGTGAAATTAGCGTATGACCGCATGTGCGATGTGGATGGTCAGATTGTGATATATGGAAAAAATGGCCATGCCGAGGTGATTGGACTGACAGGTCAAACCAATAATGAGGCAATTATTATCATGGAAGATAGCGACCTTGATAAAATTGATTTCAATCGTCCTGTGACTTTATATAGCCAGACCACTAAAAGTACAGCTGGGTTTTATCGCATCAGAGCGATGATCGAAGAAAGAATTAAGGCAGTCAAGGGTGAATTTAATGAGGTCGACTTTAGTGCGAATGACAGTATTTGCCGCCAAGTCTCAAATCGAGAGCCCCAACTAGAAAAATTTTCGCAAGAACAAGATGTTATAATTTTTGTGAGCGGAAAGAAAAGCTCCAATGGCAAAGCATTGTACAGTGTTTGTCTAAAACAGAATCCCAGAAGTTATTTTGTTGAAAATGAGGAAGAAGTAGATAAATCGTGGTTCCGAGATACCGATAAAGTTGGTATTTGCGGAGCAACTTCCACCCCAATGTGGCTTATGGAGCAAGTGAGGAATCACATCGAAAAAACGTTTGAAAAAATACCAGTCGCATAATTCCTGATTATTATTTTCCTTCCCATTTTTTTTGGACTAAATTGCGCCTCGAAAAGCTAAAAAAAGGCTTTTTATTGAAGTCGAAAATATTATTTTTGCCTCAATCTTAGATCAACCTTATTTGATTCGCAACTAAAAGAGTATGTCCAAAATCATAAAGCTTAAAAAAGGCTTTGACATCAATCTGGCAGGAAAAGCTGAGAAGAAAATCTCTTCCTCCGCGCATCCAGACACGTTTGCAATTAAACCCTCCGACTTTATTGGCATGAAGCGACCTAAGTTACTTGTTAACGAAGGAGACAACGTGAAGGCGGGTACTCCCATTTTGACTGACAAAATGCAGGAGAACGTGATGTATTGCTCACCTGTCAGCGGTGAAATTGTCGAAGTGAAAAGAGGCGCCAAAAGAAAGCTTCTAGAAATCAAAATTTTAGCGGATAAAACGATTGAATTCGAGTCGTTCAAAACCTACAGTCTGTCCGATATCAACGGTTTGAGTAGGGCAGATGCTCAAGCTCAAATGTTGAAAGGCGGGGTATGGCCGAATATCATTCAAAGGCCATATGGGATTGTAGCTAACGAAAGCGACACGCCCAAAGCCATCCACATTTCTACCTTCGACACACATCCTTTGGCCGCCAATTTGGCCTTTACTTTACAAGGGGCAGAAGAAGCGTTCAAATCGGGGATCAGCATTTTGAAGAAATTCACCGATGGTAAAATTCATTTGAACCATGATTTGAATGCAGAAGTGGCCTCGGTTTTCTCCAATATTGATGGCGTGGAGCACAATAAGTTCTCTGGACCACATCCTGCCGGAAATGTAGGGGTACAAATCCACCACTTAGACCCTATCAATAAGGGTGATATTGTTTGGACATTGACTCCCTATGCGGTGGCTCAGATTGGTAAGCTCTTTCTTCAAGGAAAGTATGACGCATCAAGAATCATTGCTGTGGCTGGTTCCGAGGTCAAAGCTCCTCAATATTATAAAACCTATGTGGGTTCGGCTATCAACAAATTTGTTGAAAATAACCTTAACTCAGACCACGTAAGATTTATTTCGGGCAATGTTTTGACGGGTGAAAGGATCGAAAAGGATGGTTATTTAGGTTTTTACTCGAATATGCTTACCGTAATCCCTGAAGGAGATCATGCCGATTTCTTGGGTTGGATCATGCCTAAAAAGAACGTGTTGAGCTACCATCGTGCATGGGGACTTTTCTCCTTTTTAAACGGCAAGAACAAAGAGTATGTGCTCGATACCAATACCAATGGTGAAGACAGGGCTTTTGTACAAACTGGTGTTTTCGAAAAAGTTGTTCCAATGGACATTTATCCTACCTATTTGGTAAAGGCCATCATGTCTGAGGATTTCGATAACATGGAAGCACTTGGTATTTATGAAATTATAGAAGAAGATTTAGCCCTATGCGAATTTGTCGATGTTTCTAAACATGACATTCAACATATGGTTAGAGAAGGTATAGAATTGATGCAAAACGGATAAGGATGAAGTTTCTACACGATCTTTTACAAAAACAAAAACCCATGTTTGAAAAGGGTGGTAAGTTTGAAAAACTACACTACCTGTTCGAAGCCAATGAAACATTCTTGTTTTCTCCCGCTTCAACAACCAAAAACAAAGGGGTTCAAATCAAAGATGCGATTGATTTGAAAAGAATGATGATGACCGTGGTAATCGCAATGATTCCATGTCTCATCTTCGGTATTTTTAATGTTGGCTATCAGCACAACATTGCGACTGGTGGTGCAACCACATTTCTTTCTTTAGACAACTTCCTATTTGGAGCACGCTGGGTATTGCCCATCGTTTTGGCTTCTTACGTGGCAGGTGGTTTGATCGAAGTAGTTTTTGCCATTATCAGAAAACACCCAATCAATGAGGGCTTCTTGGTAACAGGGATGTTGATTCCTTTGATTGTTCCACCAACAATTCCTCTTTGGCAGGTAGCCTTGGCGACAGTTTTTGGTGTTATGGTCGGAAAAGAAATCTTTGGGGGAACAGGAATGAACGTTTTGAACGTTGCCATGACAGCCAGAGCATTCTTGTATTTTGCTTATCCATCTCAAATTTCGGGAGCAGTTTGGACGCAATTAGCGGACGCTACTCCTGTGGATGGATATACCGGAGCGACTGCTTTGTCAATCGCTTATGATACTTCTACTGCTGGATCAGGTTCGGTAGTTTCGGCCTTGGGAGATTTCTTTAGTCTGAATAACATGTTCATGGGATTTATCCCAGGTTCAATCGGAGAAACATCAACACTAATGGCTTTATTAGGAGCTTTGATTTTGGTATTGACCGGGGTTGGAAGCTGGAAAATCATAGTAAGTGTATTTGGAGGTGCCTTTATCATGGGTGCTATCTTTAATGCAGTTGGGTTGAATGGTTTTATGGATTTACCAGCGCATTATCATTTGGTAATGGGAGGTCTGGCTTTTGGTGCAGTATTTATGGCAACCGATCCAGTTTCGGCTGCTCAAACAGAGACAGGTAAATGGATTTATGGATTGTTGATTGGTATGTTCACGGTATTGATCAGGGTAGTAAACCCTGCATATCCAGAAGGTATTATGTTGGCCGTTCTTTTCATGAATGTTTTTGCACCACTTATTGATTACTACGTAGTTCAAGCAAACAAAAAAAGGAGGTTAGCACGTGCGACAGTCTAATACATACATCATCATATTCTCCCTAGTACTTACCGCAGTTTTGGGCGGATTACTATCTGGAGCATCGCAGATTTTGGGTCCAACCCAAAAGAAAGCGCAGGATCTTGATACCAAGAAGCAGATTCTTGGTGCTATTCCAGCTGAGAAAGAGAAAATTGCTAGCATGTCAGCCGAGGAGATTTTAACTCGCTATGCCGAAGTAATTCAATCTGAAGTAGCAGATTATCAAGGTAATTTGGTTTCGACCAATGAAAAAGGCGAGCCAATGGTTGCTGAAAATGTGAACATCGAAAAAAACTACAAAAAACCTGCTGAAGAAAGGGTTTACCCTGTTTTTAAGTATGTGAATGGCGGAGAAAAGGCCTATGTTATTCCTGTTTTTGGGGCTGGCCTTTGGGATGCAATTTGGGGCTTTGTGGCTTTAGAAGAGGACACTCAAACCATCAAAGGGGTGACTTTTGCCCACAAAGGTGAAACTCCAGGTTTAGGAGCTAGAATTACTACAGACGAAATTCAAGCGAGGTACCAAGGGAAATCAATTTTCGAAGATGGACAGTTGGTTTCTGTAATAATGGTGAAAGGTGAAAGAACCTCGCCTGATAAGCTTGGGCCAAGTAAGGTAGATGGTATGGCAGGGGCAACCCTAACAGCTAATGGTGTCAATAGCATGTTGTCGAACTACTTTGGTTATTATCAGAGCTACTTCGATAAGCACGTAAAGGTACCTGCTGACGCAATGACAATGAACAATCAGTAATAGAATAAGATATGAGTACTGAAACTTTAGAGCGACCAATAGTTAAGAAAGAAGCAATCTTTTCGAAACGAAGGAAGAAATTTGTTACAGATCCATTGAGCGATGATAACCCGATTACTGTACAGGTATTGGGTATTTGTTCGGCTTTGGCAGTAACCACCCAAATGAAGCCAACAATGGTAATGGCAATTTCGGTAACATTGGTATTGATGTTTTCGAACTTGATCATTTCATTAATGCGTAATGCAATTCCTTCAAGGGTAAGGATTATTGTACAATTAGCTGTAGTAGCAACACTTGTTACCTTGGTTAATGAAGTATTAAAGGCCTATGCATTCGATATGTATAAAGAGTTATCTGTATTTATCGGTCTGATCATTACTAACTGTATTGTAATGGGAAGACTTGAGGCTTTTGCTTTGGCCAATAAACCTTATGATTCTGTACTTGACGGTTTGGGTAGTGGCTTGGGATATTCTTGGATTATCTTGACCGTGGCCTTTTTCAGAGAGATATGGGGATCGGGTAAGGTTTTTGGATATCCTGTTTTCGAAGCCATGGGCATCGAGAATTTTGCAGCAAACGGTTTGATGGTGAGTCCAGTAGGTGCTTTTATGGTACTAGGGTTTATCATTTGGATCCAAAGAACGAAAACAGGTTACGTAGAACATTAATTTAGGCAATCATGGAATTAATTAACTTAGGTATTAAATCGATTTTTATAGAGAACATGATCTTCGCCTATTTCTTGGGCATGTGTTCTTTTTTGGCGGTTTCAAAAAAGGTATCTACTGCTTTTGGATTGGGATTAGCCGTGGTTTTCGTTTTGGGCATCACCGTGCCAATGAACTGGCTTTTGGATCAGTATGTGTTGAAAGAAGGTGCCTTAACTTGGTTAGGAGATAGCTTTGCCACCATTGATCTGTCGTTTTTACGTTTCATCATGTTCATTGCCATCATTGCTGCAATGGTGCAGTTGGTTGAGATGATGATCGAAAAATTCTCACCATCATTATATGGCTCATTGGGTATTTTCTTGCCTTTGATTGCAGTAAATTGCTCTATTCTAGGTGGAGCTCTTTTTATGGCACAAAGAGATTATTCTTTATCAGAAGCTACCGTCTTCGGTTTTGGATCTGGAATTGGTTTCTTTTTAGCCATTGTGGCCCTTGCCGCAATTAGAGAGAAATTGAAATATTCTCACGTGCCAGATGGGTTGAAAGGTTTGGGTATAACTATGTTCATCACTGGTTTAATGGGTATAGCCTTTATGAGCTTTATGGGGATATCTATTTAATAGATGCTCTTTGAAATATTTGAGAAGCACTTTCAGCAATGGGAGTGCTTTTTTGTTTCTAAACGGATTTTTTTGTTTTATTTCATCAGCTCTCTCGCACTTTCAAGAGAACTTTCAGAAAACTGATTACCACCGATCATTTGGGCAATTTCAGTCAGTCTTTCCTCATGACTGAGCTTTCTTAAATTACTCGAAGTAACATCTTTAGCATTGTCTTTGTAAACGAAGTAATGGGATTTTCCTCGCGCTGCGATTTGAGGTAAATGAGTAATGGTAATTACTTGATGATTTTCGGCCATTTTCCCCATCATTTGAGCCATTTGGATGGAAATTTCTCCAGAAATCCCCGAGTCAATTTCATCAAAGACAATCGTGGGTAGCGCTGTTTTGTCGGCTAGAATGAATTTGATGGCAAACATCAATCTGGAAAACTCCCCACCAGAGGCGACTTGTTTTAGCGACTGAGGAGCTATGCCTTTATTTGCAGAAAATAGGAGGTTGACCTTGTCAATGCCTGATTCATTAGGGCTTTGCACTTCGTGATTGATAACAATGCGCGCATGTGGCATTCCTAGTGAATCTAAAAGTTTACCCACCTCTGTTTCGAAAGACTTGATTACAGAAAGCCTAGACTTACTTAAGTTGTTGGCATTCGTTTCGACTAACTTAAAAGCCATGGAAGTGCTTTTTTCAGCCTCAGTGATGGCATCATCTAAGTTTTCTACCCTTAATACCTTGTCTGCCAATTGCTCATGGATCACCAAAAGTCCAGCAATGTCCTCTACTTGATGTTTCTGTTGTAATTTGTAGATAAGACTAAGTCTGTCTTGTACTTCTAGCGCTCGATTGGGCTCGTACTCCACTTGACCTTCCTCAGTTTCGAGTTCGGCAATAATGTCTTTAATTTCGATTAAGCTGCTATTCAAGCGCTGAAACAAGCTTTCGTATTCCTTGGTGAATTTGGAAATCGAATTTAATGCTGTTTTGGCGCCTTGTAGCATTTGATTGGCGCTAAACTCTGATTGGTCCAGAGCGGCCAAGGCTTCATTCAATTTAAGTTTGATCTCCTCAGCGTTTTCTAGCTTGTTGAGTTCGGTTTCTAGACTTTCCTGTTCTTCCGCTTTTAGCCCTGCTTTATCAAGTTCCTCAAAAAGAAACTGATGATAATCTGCTTCTTTTCTCAGTTCAGCTGATTCAGAAATAAGTTGATCCAGAATCTCTTTTTTCGCTTTATAATCTTGATAGGCTTGAGAGTATGCGGTATGAATTGAGCTATTTTGAGCAAATGCATCCAGCAAACTTAATTGGTATTGATTCGAGCCTAACAATAAATTGTCGTGTTGAGAATGGATGTCCATCAACTGTTTACCAAGCACCTTTAAGAAATCAAGATTGGCAGGGCTATCGTTGACAAAGGCGCGCGATTTTCCGTTTGGACTTATTTCTCTTCTTACAATGCATTCATCATCATAATCAAGGTCATTTTCTGCAAAGATGGATTGGAGATGATATGCCTTGACATCGAATATGCCTTCAATTACGCATTTTTTCTCCTGATCGAGTAGGGATTTGGTGTCGGCCCTGTTGCCTAGGAGAAGACCTAAGGCACCAAGGATAATTGACTTCCCCGCTCCGGTTTCACCAGTGATGATATTCAACTGGCTATCAGGCTCAATTTCTAATTGCTTGATGAGGGCGTAATTCTCGATACTGAAACGTTGAAGCATAACGCAAATGTATCAATTACCGAGGCTTGTGACAATACTAGTTTTGAACCATTTTCTGGTATTTGCTTCTTCTGGTGGGGTCCAGTTTAAGAAGTTCGTTATACACATCTCTTCTAATATTGATTTGGCCCTTCGAAAAGATATTGGTCAGCTCTTCGTTCTTCGCATCCATAAAAGCGATGATGAGAATGGCATTAGGCAGCACTCTATTCACTTCTTGGATTTTAATAATTACATCCTTGAAGACTTCTTGCGCAGCTTCTGGTTCGTCTTTGAACTTATCCAAACCATTGATGTGGTAATCATATAAAACTTGACGAACGGGCTCGTATTGGTTATTGATGCCCAAGTTTTCAATCAGCCAATACCTGTTTCGTCTATTTTGAAATTGCCCCCAGCCGTTCCCTCCACTCGTTTGAGCATTGTTCACAACATTCAAGGCTTTTCTGTAGTGCTCTGTTCCTCCCAGCGGACTGAAGGAATCATAGTCCAGTCCGATTGCGATGTACGCATAATAGGCGAGAAGCGAGGTGATATTGCTGAGGTAGCGATTGTCGTTGAAATCCATGGGCTGGCCTTGGGTAAATTGAAAATCCCAGTCTCGGTCAGCAAAGTTGAGCAATAGTGTTTCATGAGATGTGCCATAAACCGGTCTGATCACTTGGATTTGGGCATTGGCAATAAATTGACCTATGGTAGGTTGGCTTTGAATGGTAAGAATAAGGTTGCCTTTGATCTTCTCATTGGTCTGAAAATTATCATTCGTCCAAACCCGATCATTTAAAAATTGCTTGAAGGAGGTTTCCATTTCAGCGAAAATGGCCCTCTCTGTGGTTTGCACATTGGTGGCATTAATGCTCACTGAAAATTCTAATTCTTGTGCCTGTAAAGCTCCAGAGCTAAGTGCCAATAGTAGGCAGAATTTAATGCTGTAGTTTTTGAGTAACTGCATGAATGATGTCTTTCGCAACTTCTTTCTTTGACTTTAACTCAAAATGCTGAATATTATTCTCTCGGTCAATGATTGTGATTTTATTGGTGTCATGACCGAAGCCAGCACCTTTATCATTCAGAGAATTGAGCACAATAAAATCGAAATTTTTGTTTTTGATTTTTTGTTGAGCATGCTCTATTTCCGCTTCGGTTTCTAAAGCAAAACCTATGTTGATTTGTGAAGCTCTTTTTCTTTGGCCAAGTTCACGGGCGATGTCTATGGTTTTGATCAATTCAATGGTCATTTCATCACCCTTCTTTTTTATTTTTTGTTCAGCTACGGTTTTTGGTGCATAATCTGCCACTGCAGCAGCCATAATGTTGATGTCCATTTGATCGTAAACCGCAATACATTCCTTGTACATCTGTTCTCCAGATTGAACTCGTATCAGCGTGATATTTGGATGTACAATCGTTAAATGAGTTGGCCCGCTAATTAAGGTGACTTGCGCTCCAAGATTTGCGGCTTCTTCGGCCAGGGCAAATCCCATTTTGCCAGTAGAGTGATTTCCAATAAAACGGACGGGATCAATTGCCTCGAATGTAGGGCCAGCCGTAATCAAGGCCTTTTTCCCTTTCAACAATTCACCTTTAGAGAAGTACTCAGTAATTACACTAACCAAATTTTCGGGCTCGGCCATTCTTCCTTGGCCTATAAGACCGCTGGCCAGTTCGCCATGCTCGGCTTCAATTAATTGATTACCAAAAGATTGAAGCTTATCGATGTTTTTCAAAACAGATGGATGTTGGTACATATCCAAGTCCATGGCAGGGGCAAAGAATACGGGGCAACGTGCAGATAAATAGGTGGCCAAGAGTAGGTTATCACAAATACCATTGGCCATTTTACCCAGCGTATTGGCACTTGCTGGCGCAATCACCATAGCATCTGCCCACAGTCCCAAATCCACATGATTATTCCAATCGCCCGTTTTGCCTTTTACAAAGTCGATTAAAACAGGATTTTTAGATAGGGTAGAAAGCGTTAAGGGAGTGATGAATTCAGTAGAAGAGGCCGTCATGATTACCTTTACTTCTGCCCCTTCTTTCACCAATAGCCTAACGAAAATAGCAGCCTTGTAAGCTGCTATACTTCCGGATACTCCCAGAATAATCTTTTTACCCTTAAGCATTTAGGATTATTTTTTTTCTGTTCCTTCTTCAGTGTCTCTCATTCTCCAATAGATTTCGCCATTCAAGAATTCTTCCATTGCCATTGCAGAAGGTTTCGGCATTCTTTCGTAAAATTTAGAGATTTCGATTTGCTCTCTGTTCTCGAAAATTTCTTCGAGGTTGTCGACAGTCGAAGCAAATTCTGAAAGCTTACCATTTAATTCTTCTTTCATGTCGCTCGAAATTTGTTTAGCTCTTTTAGAGATAATTGCAAGTGACTCGTAAATGTTACCAGTTGGAGCAGCGATTTTGTCGGTGTCTCTAGTAATGATTGATGGGCTAGCTGCCATAATTATTCGGATTTATTTAGTTCTGCTAATTCTTTTATGGACCGAGAGTAATAATCGGCCACTTTTTCACTGTATTCGCTGTTCGGATATTTCTCAACGAACTCTTTATAATAATCTACCGTTTTGGCGAATCGTTCTTTTTTCTTTGAAGTAATACTGTTATTGGCCAGTTTGAATTCTGTTTCCACCGAAAGGTACAATAGTTCTTCGATGTATTTAGAGTCTGGAAAATCGTTCTTGAAAGCATCAAAAGTAATCAAAGCAGCCTCTAAATAATTTCTATAAGACAATCCAGAGGTCAATCGATGATATAGTTTGGCTTTTTGGTATGCTTTGGTCTCAAATCTCACCTGCAGTTCATCAATAATTTTGTTGGCCTCCACATAGTACTTGGAAGCTGGCCATCTATTTAAAAAGTTTTGCATTGCGATTACAGCTTCTTCCGAACTGGTCTGATCCAAATTGGCGTCTGGTGCATCTTTATACAAAGAGTAGGCAGCCAAATATTCTGATTCCTCGGCATACTCACTTCTGCCATAAGTTTGGTAAAAGCTTTTAAACCTGAACGATGCTAATTGATAAAGTCCCTGATAATAAAGGCTATACGCCCAGTAAAACTGTACTTTTTCAGCGTCTGCTGTTCCTCTGTAGTAGGGTGATATTTTTTCGAACAGCAATTGAGACTTGCCATATTTCCCTTGCTCATAATAGGCAATAGCTCCCTTGTATAACTCGTCAAAATCATTGCTCTTTTCAAGCTTTGACAACCGTGTAGTTCGGCAGCTCGATAGAGAGATTAGGGTTAGTAAAAGGGCTATAAATACCGTTTTTTTCATAAGAGCGCAAAGTTACCTGTTCTGTCCCATAATTCCAATCTTCTTTGAACTAGGATATTGGCGTAAAGAAAAGGAGTTTTTCGGGGCTTTTGGGGCGATTAACCATTTTTAACGCTTTTCAGTCTGTTTGGCTCTGATGTTTTCGAGCGTAGGTTTTTGCTCAATGAGCCACTTGAAACCTCGAAGTCTTTTGTCTGGTTTCACAATTTCAGGCTCAGGAATGATCTTGCCGTCCACCTCTCTGTAGGTCCTGAGTTCAGAAACTACATTTCGCTCAAAATAAAGCGCCATATTGGAGCAGGTGAGCTTGTTCATACTAACAGATCCGTTCTTTTGGTCATAGGCAAAATAGATGCTTTCACCATTGCCAAAAACATCAGTTTTGGTGATTTGGCCATTTTTGAAATCAACCAACATTTCGCGTCCTTTTATTTGGTTGAAATTCTCTGAAGTGTCTTGTGAAATAACGAAGGAATTCTGCTTCAAAAACATTTTGGATACCTTGTTATTGGCCAGTTGAATGTTCAAAGAGTCAGCGGAGATTTGGCTATCGGCATTCCATATTAGTGGGGCCTGGAACATGTAAATTGTAGAATCCAATAGGTTATAAGAAATCGAGTCGGCAGCGCCTTGAAAATCCGATTTGTATAGCTGTACATTATGAAAAGCACTTAGGTACTTTAGGTTTTTCTCCTCGTTTTGTACCGACTTAAGTGTGTCCCCTCGGATAAACAAGCTATCACCTTGCATCATTTTCTTGAGGTAAGAGTTCTCATAAACATAGACCTCGCTCTCATTCTTGTAGTATCGGGCATGTTCGCCATAAACTGTGAGGGAATCGGAATAGGAGAGCATCTCTATATTTCCATCTCCACTGTAGAATTTCAAGCTATCATCGGCAATAAGTAAATCTCCTTTGATCTCGTAATCCTCCGTTTTGATCCATCCCTCATAGATTTCGCTGTATTTTTCCAACGACCTATAAAGAAAGCCGGTGTTGGTTTTTAGTGAATCACCATCTGTCGAAACGCCCAAAGTCCTGCCTTTGGTGATTGCTTCTTTTGTGAGGGTTGAGTAATCAAGGCTATCCGTGTATAAGTCAAAATCAGGGTTTTTTAAGTAAACTGAGTCTACGAAAAGAGCAGATTTGGTATTCGAGTAATAGTATCCACTTTTGCTGGTGAGCACATTGATGCTGTCTACTAATTTGCCTCCATTATAGTAATAGGCCGTTTGTGTGATTCGGGTATAATCCAAGAAATCGGTGTACAAGTTGGTGCTGTCATCTTTTAAAACAACATTCCTTCTCATTTTGGCAATGCCATTATTCCCTGTGTATTCTAAATATTCACCTCGCAAATCAAGTGAATCAACAGTATCGATGATCCTTACATTGCCATATGCAATGGCATTATTGGTCTCTTTATAGAGGTAGGCCGAATCACAATAGATATTTGTATTGCCTTCAGTTAACCACACATTACCGATCAATCGTTGTGCTTCAACTCCTTTGTTTTTAGACGAAGCAAGAAGGTCCGCTTCCTTCACAATTACCCTTGTTTGGGCGAAAATTATTGAGGGAAAAATGGAAAGGAAAAAAAAGAAAAAGTGCTTGATCATGTTTTCGAAAGCGCAAAATTATCGATTTATGCTAATTTTGATTCATGTTGAATCGGTTTTTGCAGTTTATCAAAAAGCATGCCCTCATTAATAATGGTGAAAAGCTATTATTAGCAGTGAGTGGTGGTTTAGATTCAATGGTATTATTGCATTTGTGTAAGCTAGCCAAATTTGATGTAAGTGTAGCGCATTGCAATTTTCAGTTAAGGGGCGAAGCGTCAGAAACCGATGCTGATTTTGTGAAAAGAATAAGTTTGGATTTAGGCTGTCCTTATTTTGAGAAAAGTTTTGAAACTAAATCCTATGCTCGGGCACAGGGTGTTTCCACTCAGATGGCCGCTCGGGATTTACGATACCAATGGTTCAACGAGCTTTTGTTGGAGCATCAACTGAACAAGCTCGCGGTGGGGCATCACCTGAATGATAATTTCGAGACTGTTTTGCTCAATCTGGTCAGGGGGACTTCAATTGCTGACCTAAGGG
>Ga0210050_1000613_pt1 | contig 43894 bp, 31 predicted proteins | sample CryGey132114_all_FD_185463 | JGI IMG/M metagenome (GOLD analysis project Ga0210050, IMG submission 185463) | Groundwater microbial communities from aquifer - Crystal Geyser CG22_combo_CG10-13_8/21/14_all (SPAdes) (version 2) | ecosystem: Environmental > Aquatic > Deep subsurface > Groundwater ... | reverse complement strand
CAAATTTAGTATTGACACTTAAATTCTATATGCTATTATTACGAGCGTTCAAATTGAAGCTGTAGGAGAAGACAAGTCGGGTTTTTGCATACAGTTTATTAATAAAATTTGAATATTTTATTCGATTTTCTCTTACATTAAATGCAAGAAGGAACAATCGCTCGTTTGATGCCGCAAGGATACGGCTTTATTACTCGCGAAGGCGAGGAAAAAGACCTCTTCTTTCACTCAAATGAGTTAAAAAATGGATCTTTTGATTCTCTCCACGAGGGAGACAAAGTAACATTTGATGTCACTGACGGCCCCAAGGGCCCAAGCGCCACAAATGTTTCAAAGGTCTAATTAAAAGAAAAGGCGCCTCGAAAGAGGCGCCTTTTCTTTTGCTTTTGATTTTTGTTATTTTCCGGAAAAAGAGGGGAAAAAGAGAAAGAAGAAAAACACCAGAGCAAAGATTTTATTATGAAATTTATTGCCAAAAGACATAAATAAAGGCTTTATATTGATAGCCCACACCTCCTACTTTCCTTTTTACATCGGTCCAAAATTCCAAAATGTGGGTAGGCGAAAATTTGAGATACCCTTTTTTTCTGTTTTTTGGTACAATTCGGTTACTCCATGGCAATTAAGTAATAAAAACATGACAAACCCGCATTTAGACAAACTAAGAAGAGATATCACTCAAATTGAAAGAGAAATTCAAAAAGATCGAGAAAAAGTTCATCAAAAAGAAGCCGAACTTCGGATAAAAGAGAGAGAGTTTGAAAGAATCCAGGAAGGAATTGGGACGGGGAAAAAAGAAATTGACAAAATAAATTCCGAAATACAATCCAAAGAGAGAAAACTTTTGGAATGGCAAAAAGAAACAGCCGAGATAAGCCAAAGCCTAGAGAAATCTTAGCCCCATAACAATGACCAGACTTTTTTTATCTTTCATCATCACAGCCTTTATGGTGCCGTTTATTACATATGATACCGGCCTAGGGTGCGTGGCAGACCCCTGCCTGGCCTCGGCCGCTCGAGGAGGTTTGATAGAATTTTTCGCAAAATCACATAATTTAAACTTTTATATCATGGACATCTGGCTTTTTATCGGAGCTTTTCTGGGACTTTATTTTTTGATGGAGCTTGTCGGCAAACTAGCGAAAAAAGAATAAAGAATTCTACGGGCTTTGCGCATTTCAGAAATACATAAAGCGTAGCCTGTGCATTTTTGAAACGCCCACGCTTGCTATGATACTACGAAGTTTTCCCCAATTTCTTCGCTAATTTTTTTGCTCTGTTGAGCTTTGCTCGGATTTCCTCCAATCCTTTGTCCCAAAAGACTCCCCTGTTTATATCGATTCCTTTTGAAAGTTTTGAAGCCGAACCCGAGGCGGGGTCCGCTCCAAGTTCTTTTAGGATTTGCCACGGGGATTTAGAGCCACCCGTCTGGAGAAATTTTTTGACTTGTTTTATGTACTTGGGATTTTCCCTGACTTTCTTTTGCATATATTTTGAAATTAAAAGACCGCTGGCATAAGAATAAACATAAAAGAAAGAGCGAAAATGACCCCAATGTATCCAGGCCAGTTCCGTTTCTTTTTCCAATTCAAAGACCGGCCCCAAATAGGCTTTCATGTGTTTTTTAAAAATTTTTCCAATTTCTTCCTTTGATAAAAATCCTCGCTCCGCGGCTTTTTGATGTAACTCTTTTTCAAAGTTGTAGGCGGCAATTTGCCGGAAAATGCTTGAGACCGTATCATCCAATTTTTCCATTAAAAGAAAAAGTTTTTCTTCGTCATCCGCCTCTTCCAAAATCTTGTCCAGAACAAAATCTTCCATGAAGGTGCTGGCAATCTCCTCCATGGCCAGTGACTGGGCGAGGTTGAGCGAGTTTTCATTTTTTTTCACCAGTTCTCCGTTAATGGCGTGCCCCATCTCATGAGCCAAAGTCGTAACATCAGAGAGTTGGTCATTATGGTTTAAAAATACATAAGTCGGTTGTTTTTTGCCGCCATGATTACAGTAGGCCCCGCTTTCTTTGCCCTTTTGAGGATAAACATCAATTTGGCCGTTTTTTACCATATCCATAAAAATTTTCCCGAATTCCGGGTCAAGATTTGAAAGAGTGTCATTTAAAAGTTTAACCGACCGGGCATAAGAATATTTTTTGCTTTTCTTTTTTGAGACGGAAACAAATCTCTCGTAATACTTCAATTTTTTAAGGCCTAAAAGCTTTGCCCGAAATGAATAAAAATCGCGGGAAATTTTAAAAGCTTTTGTAACTCTGTCCACCAGTTTATCAACAACAACACTTTCTAGGTCATCATTCAAATGCCTGCCCGAATCGGCTCTCTTAAAACCTCTTAAAGAATCAGTGATTCTTTTATTCTGAAGGATAGAGTTGATTTCATGCTCGGCCGGCAAAGAATGTTTTTTCAGAATACGGTAAAATTCCTCGGCGGCGGTTTGTCTCGTTTTTTTATTTCGGCTTTTAAGAAAAGGAGTAATTTGGGCAAAAGGGATTTTTATTTTTTTATTTCTTTCATCCAAAACCAAAGCTTCCTCTTTTGAAAGAAAGGAAGAGGTCATTCTTGTCCAATTGGAATGAGAAACCGGAGATGTCAAATTTAAAATTTTTTCTTCCGCTTCGCTTAGGGTGTAAGTTCCTTCTCTGAACGATTTCTCCAGAAAATGTTTGTACTTCAACAAGTTTTTATCTTTCAAGAATTTATTTCGGTTTTTTTTCAAAATCTTGGAAAGATTGACGGTAAAAAATTCCGTCTGATTGAAGACGGGGGTATAGTATGAAAGGGCCGTGTTAATTCTGGCCGTAATTTTTTTATTGTCAGTTTCTTTTGTTTCCCTTAAAAAAAGATAACGAAGCTCGCCCGAAGCATAGTTTGTCGCAAGTCTTTCAAATTCATCCAAGGCTTTTCTCAAAACTTTCGGGTTTTTAAGATAATCAGTTCTCTTTTTCCATTTTTGGGCAAAAGAAAGATAAGCTTTCTTGATTTTTTCCCGTTCTCTTTTGACATTTTGCGGACCGTCTTTGAAAAAAGATCTCAAATTCCATTCCGTCTGATATTTTTGTTTTTTCATAATCATCTTTTCCCGCAAATCATGTCGGCCATCTTAACAGAAAAAGAGCAATCAAAAAAGCCCTTTTGAAAAAGGCTTTTTTGATTGCCTCGTCAGAGAGATTACATTCCCGAATCCGCGCCGCTCTGGTGTCCTTCAGGCATACTTGAATCTCCTCTCTTGACGCATTCTCGGCAAGTCTTCTTGTGCCCGAAAATTTCCACAATGGCGGAAAGGCCGACAAGAAGATAAATAATTCTTGAAATTATGGCGTCCATCCCGCCAAAAAGCGAACCGATGTCCCAATTGAACAAACCGACCAAAAGCCAGTTCAGCCCGCCGATTACAAGAAGTATAAATGCGGTTTTATGCATATTTTTTAAAAATTTATAAAATAATAAAGCCGACTTGATTTTAAGTATATAACATTTTTCCAAAAAACCCCCCTCCCCTCCCCCCAAGATTCAAGAATAAAGGAGTTGGCGTTTATCTTTTTGTCAACCTTTGCCTTGGCGTTATTTTCACTTATTTTTATCCATAATATTTTCTCTTTTGATGCTGTAAGCCAGAGCTCCGCAACGAAATTTCTCTCCAATATCATTAGCCAAAGCTCTGACATATGTCCCGCTGGAACAGTGGATATTTATTTGAGCCAGACAAAATTCGTTTGTTCTGATTCTTTCCAGCTCTTTTCCCCACCTGTCAAGAATCTCTTTTTGCCTAAAATCGCCCCGAACTTTTAGAACATTTTCAATAATATATTTTCTCAGGTCGGGAGTGGTAATCTTCCGCAAACCTAAAAGTTTTGTTCTAAAGATTGTTACTTTATGAGTCGGAATTTTTACCTGACCAAGCTTTCCCTTCTTTGACCACCAAAACAGAGGTTTGCCAGAAACGGTTTTTGATGAAAACGGCGGATACTCCTGTTCTATTTGACCTTCAAATTCTTTCAGTATTTTTTCAAGGTCTTCCCTTTTTACTTGGCATTTTCTAAATTTATCCAGCAAAAGGCCCAAAAGGTCGTAAGTGTCGGTTCTAAAACCAAAAAGAATTTCAAAGGTATATTCCTTTGAATATTTAAGATGTTTTTCCCGAGCTTGATTTTCATCCCCTATTAAAACAAGCATAACGCCTTCGGCCATGGGATCAAGACGCCCGGCGTAGGAAAGTTTGGCTTCTCCGTATTCCGGATTTTCTTCCCTGAATCGGTTTAACCTCTCAAGCGGCGTCTCGCCTCTTCTTTTATAAATTTTAACGGTTCTTCCATCCATTTGATTGTTAATTATGCCCTTTTTGGCTAAAATTTACATTGTTATGGATAAATTGGGAAAAGAGCCGTATAAAGGCGTCAGAGATTTTTACCCGGAAGAGAAATTTCGGCAGAATTTTATTTTCAATAAGTGGCAAAAAGCGGCGGAAAGCTTCGGCTATGAAGAAATGAACGCCTCTCCCTTGGAACCAACCGAGCTCTTTGAGGCAAAAACGGGAGAAGAAATCATCAACGAACAAACCTATACATTTACGGACAGAGGAGGAAGAAGGGTGACTCTGCGGCCGGAAATGACACCGACGGTAACAAGAATGGTGGCGAAAAAAAAGAGAGAGATGTCTTTTCCGGTTCGTCTGTATTCAATTGCCAATTTTTTCCGATATGAAAGACCGCAGAGGGGGCGTTTGAGGGAGTTTTACCAGCTTAACTGCGACCTCTTTGGGGCTTCCGGCGCCTCGGCCGATTTTGAAATCGTAAATCTGGCTTATTCCATAATGAAAGAGTTTGGGGTTCCCGATTCCAAATTTGAGATAAGAATAAATAACAGAAAATATTTAAATTCGCTTTTTCGGGAATATTTTTCAATGGACGAAAGAGGAATCCAAAAGATAAGCAAGCTCGTGGATAAAAAAAATAAAATCTCCAAAATTGAATTTATGGAGCAGATTAAGATTTTACTCGGAGATAAAACAAAGGAATTTGTCAACATTTTGGAAAACGCGGACTTGAAAAAACTCTCGTCCCTGGATTCTTTTTTTCGGGAAAATGAGGGCTTGCGGGAGATAAACAGCCTGTTTGAGAAACTGCAAGAAGCCGGCGTTAAAAATTATAGATATGAACCGTCTTTGGTCCGAGGTCTTGATTACTATACGGGCATGGTTTTTGAAATTTATGATACCGGCTCAAAAAACAACCGCTCAATTTATGGCGGAGGACGGTATGATAATTTGCTTCAAATTTTCGGCGAAGAAGCGATACCCGCCGCCGGCTTTGCCATCGGCGATGTACCGATGTCGGACTTCCTTCAGACTTATGATTTATTTCCGGAATATCGTTCCAGCGCCGATTTGTTTATCTCCGCCCTGAAAGAAGAATTTATAGGCGCGGCCGAGAAACTTGCCCAAGAGTTGAGAAAAGAAGGAGTAAATGTGGCTGTTAATTTAAGCGCTAAAAAAATAACGGGACAGATAAATCAGACCGTCAAAAAATCCATTCCTTTTATCTTGTTTGTCGGACGGGAAGAAATCGCTTCCGAAAAATACAAAATCAAAAATCTTAAAACCGGCGAAGAAAAAATTTTGGAAAAAGACTCTCTGGCCGGATTCATAAAAAAATAGGTTTTTTGATAGGGGCGCGCCGATTGCCGTTCGGCAATCGGATCGCGATTTGTTCCGGAGACCAGCCCATTTTCAGCTTCAGAACCATATATGCGCGCAACGGCTCATGCATGAGTTTGCTGTGCCTTCCTTGCCTCGCGCTGTTTCGGTCGGCATCCGTTTGCGCCTTGTCCGCGCTGTAGCGTCCCCGCCCGATGCGTGGTCTACCTCCGATTTCCCGGCTGACGGCTGACTTCGGGCGGCACAGTTCCTCCGCTATCTCGGTGATTGATTTTCGATCCGTGCAGTACCGATTTTCCACGGTAACCCGTTCTTTGTACGTGATTCGGCTAAAGGTGCTTCGCTTCGCCCGCCTTTTTCGGTACTTTTTCATATACCCCAATGTTAGCGCTCATAATCTGGGTGTTGCAATTATTCCTTGAACTCGCCGCTCTCTTATTTTTAACAAAAACTTTTTTGTGATATTCTTTTACTGTCTATGCGCAAAATTTTTTTTGACATTGAAACAACCGGGTTCCTGACAGACCCAAACGCCGAAATAACGCTTTTGGCCGTCTATGACACAAAGACGGAAGAATATTCTTCTTTTTTATTTAATGAGCTCAATAGGCTTTGGCCTATTTTGGAAGAAGCGGATATGTTGGTTGGTTATAATTCCGACAGATTTGACATTCCTTTTTTGAACAGACATTACCCCGGAGATTTATCACAGATAAAAAGTCTGGATATTCTGGAAGAAATCAGAAAATCTTTGGGGCGAAGAGTAAAGCTCGGCCTGGTGGCGGAGGCAACTATTGGAGCCCAAAAATCGGCCGACGGTCTGATAGCGCAAACTTGGTGGAAAAACGGAGAAATTGACAAAGTTCGGGACTACTGCATTCAGGATGTCAGAGTAACAAAAGGCATCTACGACTATGCCAAAGAGCACGGCAAGCTCAAGTATAAAGAAGACGGCAATATAATAGAATTTGATATTGATACTTCCAAGTGGGAAAAGGGCGGTCAGAACGCCATTACTCGCATTTTGCCGTTTTAATTATGTCCGCCATTGCAAGCGCTTTTTGTAATTTAATTTTATTTCGGAGAGAGCGCAAAAAATGTAAGAGCGCGAGAGTTTTTTGGTCAAGAGTTTCGGACGAAAAATATATTCGGGAGTATTTTCAGAAAACTATAAATATCGGAGGGTGGCGAGATAATACATATTATAGTATATATTATAATACATACTATAATATGTATTATTGAAAAATTGAAAATTTGAAAACCGTGAATCTGAACCCGATATTAAAGGTTATGTTTACGGGGCGTCTTGGGACTCCGCAGAATATCAAGTCTTACGGACAAGATGTATTACCTTGTTTTGATATTTTTTGACACCCCGGCTTGGTTTATTTCACAAAAAGACAAAAAAACGAAAGAAGGCTTTTACATATACCGAGCTATCTTCCAATTCGCGCGAATTGGAAGAACCCGCTTTTTTTAAGAATAAAAACCAAACGGCAAGACCCAAAAAACGAGCCGGGCCACGAGCTTTAATCTAAAAAAACAATTGTTGATACTTGGTCCCAACGATTGTTTCATAAATACAAAACGGCGTTTTTCCTTTTTATCAGGAAATTTCAGCATTGTCTTTTGCTTTGGTTTTTCCGCTTCGGTTCTTCCAAAAAATTTCTTATAAAACGGCTATGAAAATGACGGCGGCTAAAATTATTCGGTAAAATACAAAAATCGTAAGGCTGTGATTTTTAAGATACATAAGCATATATTTGATTGACAGATAAGAAAAGACAAAAGCCGTAAAAGAGCCGACAATAATTGAAAATCCCAATTCTCCGAGAAGGCCGGCAAGCCCCAGGTCCAGAAGTTTTTTTGCCCCGGAGCCAAAGACAATCGGAAAGGCCAAAAGGAAGCTGAAGCGGGTAGCCGTTTCCCTGTTCAGACCCGCAAACAAGCCCCCGGCAATAGTTATCCCCGAACGAGATATCCCGGGTATCAGAGCAAAAATTTGGGCAAAGCCCGTCCAAAAACCTCTTCCGGACGTAAGCTTTCTGTTTTTTTCTCCCGTCTGCTCCGCCAGCCAAAAGATAATGGAACCCGCCACCAGAGCCAAAGCCACAACCGGAGGGGTTCGCAATTCTGCCGTAATAAATTTTTCAAAGAGAAAAGCAAAAACAACAACCGGCATACTTCCGAAAATCAGGGCTTTAAGTAAAATAAGATTTTCTCCGTCATCATTTTTTTTGTTAGTTTCATTTCCTTCGTCAATTTCCGTCTTCCTTCGGTTCTTGCCATCCCGCCTCTTGCGCCAAAGCCAACCGGCTATCTTCCAATTCGCGCGAATTGGAAGATAGCTTGAGGCAAAGGTTTTAGCCAGATTTTTGATATCAGACCGAAAATAAAAAAGAATAGCCAAGGAAGTAGCTAGATGAAGAACGGCGTCAAAAGCCAAGCCCTGGTCGTTGTTGATTCCAAAAAGCGTTCGCGTTAAAACAAGATGACCGGAAGACGAAACCGGAATAAATTCCGTCAATCCTTGGACCGCGCCCAGAATCAGGGTTTCTACAAGCTCCATAAGTATCTATTCTAACAGCAAAAAAGCGTACATTAAAAGTATTCCCAAAAGGATGAAGACGAACTGCCCCAAAGATTTTTTGAAAGCAATTTCTTTATGAAGCTCCGGAATAAGGTCGGAGCCCGCAATATAAACAAAACCTCCGGCGGCTACGGGCAAAACAATGGAAACCAGAACTTCGGCCGCAGAAAAAAGAAAAAGCGGAATCAAAACGCCGAGAACGGCAAAAAGGGCGCTTAAAAAATTGTAAAAAAGAGCTTTATTTCTATCGTAACCCGAATGAATCAAAACTCCAAAATTCCCGAGTTCCTGCGGAATCTCGTGCATAACGACAGCCAGGGTGGTAGCCAAGCCTATTGGAAGGCTGGCCAGATAGCTTGCGCCGATGATTATGCCGTCAATGAAGTTATGGAGGCTGTCGGAAACTAAGATAATCTTGCCGACGGGCGCTACTCCGCCCAGCGGATGCGTCGGACAATTTTCATTCTCGCAACCGTGAGAATGTCTCCAATGCAAAAATTTTTCCAGGATGAAAAAAAGAAGTATGCCGATTAAAATATAGGTAGATGTTAAAACAACATTCTGGGAGTTTTCCAGAATTTCCGGAATAATGTGTATGAAAACATCTCCCAAAAGCGCGCCGACGGAAAGCGCCACAAGGTAATATACCCATTTCCTAAAGCGGCTTTCTTCCGTAAAAATGGTAAAAACTCCGACCAAAGAAAGAAGACTGACGATGAATACGCTTGTGATTGAATATACCCAAATTGTCGCCATAAGGCGTAATTTTATCATTCAACACAGCCAAGACAAGCTCGCTTTAGACAAACAAACCGGGCTCTAAACATCGGGGCTTCCGAACACATATAAACAGTCTGGAGGGAGTTAGTAAATTCCAATCCCTAAATAGCAGTGAACAAAGTATACCGTGGCGGCAGTTATTTGTTAAATGAACCGAATAATTTCCGCCGCGCTTTCTGCATTGCTTCGGTTGCGGCGAGGTGACTTTTCGTTGCGGCTTTTTCCTTAAGCGACGCAATAAGTTATTGAGGTTAAACCTCAATATTGAGGTTTAACCTCAATCTTTCTTTGGCTCCTTTTTCCGTTGGAACGGCCGGGAGCGCTTACTGCTTTTTACCGTTGGAATAGACTGGGTTTTGACCATGGAAGGAGTTGTGCTAAAATGGCTTTGTTAAAAATTAACTTATGAGAAATGAATAAACAAAGCAATTTGATGATTCCCACAGCCATTGTCCTAGCCGGAGTTATTATAGCCGGAGCTTTTTTCTTTTCCGGAAAAGGAGGAAATAGCGGAGGAAATGTCGCTTCAAAAGACAGCCCCGCGGCCGGAAACGAAACCGATATCATTCTGGCTCCGGTTACCGAGAAAGACCATATCTTGGGAAACCCCGAGGCCGATATCATCATCGTGGAATACTCAGATTTGGAGTGTCCTTTCTGTAAGAATTTTCATGTTACTATGAACAGAATTATTGACGAGTATGGCAAAGATGGACGAGTGGCTTGGGTTTACAGGCACTTCCCTCTCGTCGAGCTTCACCCGAAGGCGCCGCAGGAATCCGAGGCCACGGAGTGCGCGGCTGAGCTTGGGGGCAATGAAACTTTCTGGGCTTATACAAACAGAATTTTTGAAATTACGCCGTCTAACAACGGGCTTGACCTCAAGCAACTTCCGATAATCGCCGAAGAAGTCGGCCTGAACAGAGCGGAATTTGAAGAATGCCTCGAAAGCGGCAGACATTCGGGAACGGTCCAGGCGCAATATAACGACGCCATCTCTGCCGGAGGCCGAGGAACGCCTCATAGCGTCTTTCTGGTCAAAGGTCAAGATCCGGCGCCTTTAAGCGGCGCGGCGGCTTTTGAGCAAGTAAAGGGTATAATTGACCAAGCGCTTCTTTCTATTCCAAATTAAAGAGCCAGCAAAAGACTCCTCTTGGAAACCGAATGTGGGGAATGTTTTAAGAGACTCTTTTCAATAGGACGCTTATTTTTGCTTCAGTATTTCAACAAGAGCTAAGTATTTGGATTTAGAGGCGGGGTTTTTTCTCCAAAATTTAAAGTCCAAAATATCCTTTGCCGTTTTTTTGATTTCGTTCTCCAGCTCATCCACTTCTTTTCCACTAATTTGAAAAATTTCTCTCTCCCTATAAGCCCCTTTGTCATCAGGCTCAATAAAATCAATAACTCCTTCAATGCTATCCATTCCGGCATTCGGCAGAATACCGGAATGGAGTTTTTTGTTCTGCATCATTTTTTTGAGAAGCAATTTATAGAAGACCAATTGTCTTTTATAGTTTCCGTCTGAATTTTTTGTCCCGCCCTCCATTTCATTCCGGCTTTTCCATCTCCCCGTCTTGTAGTCAATGACTCTTATCTTCCCGTCGGATAAAAACTCAATCTTATCAATCTTGCCCTTGAGCAGAATTTTTATTTTTTTATTCCTGTGTTCAACCTCGGTAAAAACTCCGGCAATGTCAAGCTCGCGGAGCCCTTCTTGCCGAAGAGAGGCCGAGCGCGCTTTGAAATAACCTTCCAAGGCAAGCCGGCCTCTTTCCAGATATTTTTTGTAATCTCCGTCATTTAAGGCTTTTCTTGAGAGACTGTCTCTGAAAACTTTCAACATTTTGGCTTTGGTGAAGTTCTTAAGGCTTAGAGCTTCATGCATGGCACTGCCGTATTCCTGGGAAGAACTTCGCATTGAAGGAAGTCTGACTAATGACTCAAAAAAATATTTCCAAGGATCTTCCAGATAATTATTAAAAGCGGTTACGGAAAAACCTTGTTCTAAAAACAGATTCTTGAGATATTTTCTATCCTTGATTGAAAGCGGTTTGTTTTTCTTTGCCGAATATTTGTTCAAACCGGAGCGAGAGAGAAGTTTCTCAAGTTCCGCCGTTTCCTTTTTTTCCAGAAATTTCTTGTCAATTTCCTCCACAAACTGGGAAGCTATTTTATAATCCTTGTCAAAATTTTCACGCGCGTATGTCAAAATAACTTCTTTCTTGGCCCTGGTTAAAGCCACATAGAAAAGTCTTCTTTCGTCTTCATTTTTATCTTTCAGGAAATCTTTATCCACGTTCGGCAAATGAAAATGGCGAATGTTTTTCCTGTTTCCCCAGTGGCCGTCATTCAAACCGATGATATAAACATAGTCAAATTCCAGCCCCTTGGATTTATGGGCGGTCATCAAATGGACGCTGTCAAAGAGAGAAACCCCTTCTTTCATCTTTATCAGAATGTTGTAGTTGACAAGGATATTCAGATATTCAATGAAGTCCGGAAGTTTGAATTCTTTGTGGCCTTCGGAGATTTTCCTGACTTCGTTAAAGAGATTCTCCAATTTGTTCATCTTCTCCACCGAGGCCGGATGAGCGAAGAGATGCTTCAAAAAGCCCGACTCGTTCAGGATGATTTCCAAAGTATCGGTAAAATTTATGTTTCGTCCGAGACGACTCCATTTCTGAAATTTTGAATAAATCGCCAGAATCTTTTCCGGCTCTCCAACTCCGGCTTTGAAGAGGACATCGAGGCTTCGAAGAATATCAACGATTTTCTTTTTATTTTTTTTGCCGAAACTCAATATCTTAAAAATATCAAGATTATCAATATTCCAAATATCAAGATGCAGAGCTTTAGAGAGAAGATTTTCATCGGAGAGATTGTTCAAGCTCCGAAAAACAAGCAAAAGCTTGCTTATCTCGTCGTCGGCCAAGACATTTTGGTTTGACTCAATAACGAAAGGTATGGAAGTTTTCTCCAGGATTTTTGAGACGGGAACAACATCTTTATTGTCTCTGTAGAGAACGGCGATTTCACCCGGACTTACTCCGTTTTTTATTTTTTCTTCCATATCTTTGGCTAAAAAAACATGTTCATAGTCGGGGTTGGAAAAAGAATATAATTTTATTTTTTCTTTTCCTTGCGAAGCTTTGGGGTTCAATTTTATTCTTAAAAACTTCTCGGAAACTTTATTATTCAAAATGAGGGAATGGGAGCCATCTAAAATTGGCTCTGTTGAGCGGTAATTTTCACTTAAATTAATAAGAGAAGCGTTTTTATAAAGGTTTTTGAAATACAAAAAATTTTCAAGCGAAGCTCCCTGAAAACGAAAGATGGCTTGCTTTTCATCGCCGACGATAAAAAGATTGGGGTCCGAATGAAAAGAACTCAAAAGTTCCAAAAGACCATTCTGGGCGTTATTGGTGTCTTGATGCTCGTCAACCAAAATATACTGATACTTTTCCTGTAGTTCCAAAAGAAGGCCGGGGTTTTTACGGAGAATTTTGATTGTCTCTATAATCATATCTTCGTAATCGTAAAACCTGTTTGTCGACAAAGCTTTCTGATATTTTTGATAGACATGAAGAAGCTCCTTATTCTTCAGAAGCTTTTTTTCCAAAACTTTATATTCACTCTTCATAAAACCCTTAAAACGCCCTTTTTGGTGATATAAATTTTTGCTATTTTGAAATTTTTTGTCTTCAAGTTCCATGGAAAGAGCGAAGGTTTTTGGACTGATACCTTCCCTCTTCAAATCTCTGATGGCCCCGATAATCGGCATGACAAAAAACGAGCTGTCGCCGTAAAACTTGATTCTCTTAAAGCGATTCTTGTCCAAAATGTCTTCAATTATTTTTATCTGGTCTATATCGGTGATGTTAACCGCCCCGATGATTTTTGGAAATTCTTCAGGATGAGATTTGATGATGTCATTGCAAAAACTGTGAAAAGTGTGGATATTGACTCGGTAAGCCAGACTGCCCATTATCTCCACAAGTTTTTTTCTCATGGAATAGGCGCCCGATTCGGTAAAGGTCAAAGCTAAAATATTTTCCGCATTTGTGTCGGTTTTTTTTAAGATATTGGCAATGCGAAGCGTCAGGATAAGAGTCTTGCCGGTGCCCGGCCCGGCCACGACCATAACGGGTCCCTCAACGGTGTCCACGGCCGTTTTTTGGGCTTTGTTCAACTTTTTATAAAAAGAATTAAAAACATCCGAAGTCATTTCCATCTATCATAGCAAACAAAACCGAGCGCCCCAAAAAAGGGCCGACCGGCGCTTGTGAGCGCATTTGGCGGTTCAACCGCCAAAAAAGAAAAGTTCCCCGACGGCGCTAATAGTTCTTCAATCTGTTTGATTTTTCGTGGTGCCTGATTTTTTCGTGCGCTTTGGCTTCAATCTGTCTGATACGCTCGCGAGTTACGCCGAATTCCTTTCCCACTTCTTCAAGGGTGTGGTTTATTCCGTCCATCAAACCGTTTCGCATCTCCAGAATTTTTCTTTCTTTGGGAGAGAGGTCGCCCAAAATCTCTTTAATTTGGTCGGAAAGAATTCTTCTTGAGGTCTCCTGATCCGGAGAAGCCACTTTTTCATCCTTGATGAAATCCCCAAGCGTTGATTTACCGTCATCACTTTCGTCTCCGACGGGGCTTTCAAGCGAAACTGTATTTTGGTCAATCTTTTCAATGGCATGAACTTTGCCGACTTCAAGACCCATTTCCACGGCAATCTCCTCCGGCATCGGGTCTCGGCCCAAATCCTGCGTCAGTTGCCTTGAAACCCTTTTGTATTTGGCGATTGTTTCAACCATATGAACCGGAATTCTGATAGTTCTGGATTGGTCGGCCAAAGCCCGAGTGATGGCTTGCCTGATCCACCAAGTGGCATAGGTGGAAAATTTATATCCTTTGGTCCAGTCAAATTTTTCAACGGCCTTAAAAAGGCCCAGATTTCCTTCTTGAATCAGGTCAAGAAGCGTCAAATTGGGGCTCCGAGTGGCATATTTCTTGGCGATTGAAACAACAAGCCGAAGATTTACTCTGGCCAAGAGATTCTTGGCCTCTTCTTCTCCGGCTTCGATTCTTCTGGCCAGCTCTTTTTCTTTGTCTGCGGTAATAAGATCGTATTGGCCTATTTCCTTCAAATACATCTGAATAGAATCATAGGAAGAAGCATCCATTCTGCTATAAACATTCTTACCTTCAAAAAATTCATCGTCTCCCATCTCTAAAAAGCCTCCGCTTTCCAAAATATCAACTCCGTTGGAGTTTAGGACATCATATAATTCTTCCAGAAAAAAAATGTCTTCTTCAATTGCGGGGAATTCTTTCAGAATTTCGTCATAGGTAACAAAGCCCTTTTCTTTGCCTTTTTTTACAAGAAGGTCTCTTTTTTTGTCGCGGTCTTTTGTTTTTTGAGTTACTCGTTTCTTCGGAACGGATTTTTTTAAACTCTTCCCGAGTCTTTTTTTGAGAACTTTCTTTTTTAGAATTCTTTTCGGAGTCTTTCCGCCCGAAGAATTTTTAAAGCCCCCCTTCCCGCCTTTCCGGAGAAATTCCGAATTACCGCGCTTTTTCAGCCCGTTTTTGTTCGGCGTTTTTTTAGTTGTTTTTTTTGTCCTTTTTGACATCTGACGCCTTGTTAATAATGATTAAACTTGCTTCTAATTTTACTGATACTTTTTGATAAATTTTGACAGTCTCTTAAAATCCGCTCCTCCTTCTCTCCCCCTTCTTTCTCCGTATCTTTCAGGATGGCCATCTTTTCCGAAAGTTCTTTCCGCAGATACTCCTCTTCAAGCCGGAGGAGAAGTTCTTCAAATTCTTTTTTCAAGCCGGTGTCATTTTCATATAAAATGTTGGCCTCGAAAACAATTTCATCAACCATCTTTTCATCAAAATTTTCAAATAAATTTTCCCCTTTGGCAATTCTCAAAAGTTCTTTTCTGCCGAAGGATGTCTCAAAAGCCGTGTCTTTCAGGGATTCCTGCCATAAAATCAATCCGCAGATTTTTCTCACGATAGTTTCTTTTTTGCCGGTTTTTTTGCTTTCTTTTTCGGAATCTTTTCTCAAAGAAGAGACTTCCAAGCCGAGAAAATCAATTTTTCCGACTTCGGAATAAACCGCTTCCTCCGAAATTTGAAGAGTCTCCGAAAGAACCTTTATAAAGTGAGCCTGGTCGATTTTGTTTGCAATCTGAGCCACAAAAGGCAGAATTTCCTCTCTGGCCCGAAGATTAAGCTTACGCCGGTCGCTTTCTTCGGCCTGAATGCGCTGAAGATAAAATTCAATAATATGTTTTGAGTGGCGAATGCTTTTCTTCCAAGCCTGAACATCGGCTTTTATCAAATCGGCCGGGTCTAGACTCTTCGGCATGGCCGCCACTTTTAAATCAAAACCCATGGCCAGAGCCATTTTTGCCCCGCGGGCGGAAGCTTTCAGCCCGGCACTATCGGAGTCAAAAGCCATAACCAGCTTTTTCGTTATCCGAGCGATTTTTTCCAACTGCTCTTTTGTCAAAGCCGTGCCCAAAGGAGCAACGGTATTTCTATAGCCGGCCTGGTGAGCCATAATTGCATCAACGGTGCCTTCAACAAGAATGGCAAAATCCTTTTTCCTCATTTCAAATTTTGCCTTATCGTAAGCGAAAAGAGTTTTTGATTTCTTGAAGATTTCGGTCTCGGGGCTGTTTATATACTTGGCGCTTTCTTCTCGGTCTTTTAGAATTCTTCCGGAAAAGGCAATGGTTCTGCCCGAAGCGTCATTGATATTAAACATTATCCGCCCGCGAAAAGTGTCGTATCCTCCCCGGTCTCCACTCTTCAGAAGCCCGGCCGAGAGCATTTCTTCTTCCCGAAAACTTTTTGATAGAAGAAATTCTTTCAGCTCTCTCCACGAGTCCGGAGCAAATCCGATTTTAAATTCGCGAATAATTTCTTCTTTTAAACCTCTTTCTTTCAGATATTTTTGAGCGTCCTTGTTTTGAGCAAGCTTTTCTTCATAAAACCCGCGAGCTTCCTCTATAACTGAAAAAAGTTTCTCGTCCTTGTTTTTTTTTCGGAAATCTCCTTTTTTGATTTCCACTCCGGCTTTATCAGCTAAAATTTTCAAAGAACCGGCAAAATCCATTCCCTCAAATTCTTGAACAAAATCAAAAATATCACCCCTCCTTCCGCAACCGAAACAATAGTATGAATCTCTTTCCGGAGAAACAAAAAAGGAAGGGGTTTTTTCGTTATGGAAAGGACATCTCGACTTGAAATTAGCTCCGGCTTTCTGAAGTTTAAGATAAGAGCCGATAACATCCACGACGCTCAACCTGTTTTTTATTTGCTCAATTGCGCTTGCCATAAAAAAAATCCCAAACCTAAAACTCCTAAACTTTTAAGACCGATAATTTTTAACTTTAAAGAACTATTCTCCAACCGTCAAAGTGTCATCATCCTCTTCTCCCTTTATTTCTTCTATCATGGCGTGTTTATGGCTGCCCTCAAAACCGGAGCCGGCCGGAATCAAACGCCCGATAATGATATTTTCTTTCAGCCCTAAAAGCTCGTCATTGGATCCTCTGACGGCGGAGTCAATCAAAATTTTGTTTGTGTGCTGGAAAGAAGCGGCCGAAAGAAAACTCTGCCTTGAAAGAGAGACTTCCGTGATACCCAGAATAAGAGGCGAAGCTTTGGCCGGAGTCTTGCCGGAATCCTTAAGTTCTTTGTTTTTTAGAATAAAGATATTATTTTCAACCACATCGCCGATTGAAAAATTACTATCCCCGGAGTCCAAAATTTTGGAGCGGGAAAACATCTGCCTGACGATAATTTCTATATGCTTTCTGGAAACGGAGGCCCCTTGGAGCTCATATATTTTGTTGATTTCGTGAATAATATATTCTTCCGTTTTTTCTTTTCCGGCAAATTTAAACAATTCTTTCAGATTGGCCGAACCGTCGGTAATAATCTGGCCTTTTTCCACTTCGTCTCCGACTTTAATCAGAATGTATCTTCTAAAGTGAACTTTGTACTCAACCTCCGCTTCTTTTTTTCCTTTGGATTTGTCTTCAATGTTCGGCAGAATGACAATAATTTTCTCTTTGTTTTTTTCGTTTTTAATATCAATGACTTTTCCGCCGACATGGCTTATAATAGCCGAATTTTTGGGATTTCTCCTTTCAAAAATCTCTTCCACGCGGGGCAGTCCTTGGGTGATATCCCCTCCGACGGAGGCGATGCCGCCGGAATGAAAAGTTCTCATGGTAAGCTGTGTCCCGGGTTCGCCAATGGCCTGGGCGGCCACGGTTCCGACCGTCTCTCCGATAGCGATAACTTTATTGTCTCCGAGGTCAACGCCGTAACATTTGGAGCAGATGCCATCCTTTGACTGGCAAGTCATAACCGAACGAACTAAAACTTTTGAAAGGCCGGTTTCTTCGATTTCTTTGGCCAAGTCTTCGGTAATCAGAGTGTTTCTCTTGACTATAATTTTGCCGCTTTTGGATTTTATTTCTTCGGCCGAAAATCTTCCTTTGATGTTTTTGGAAAGAGGAATCTCTATGCCGGAGGCGCTTTCTTTTTTAATATAAATTCCCTCTTTGCTTTTGCAATCATCTTCCAAAACAATGACATCCTGGGCCACATCAAAAAGTCTTCTGGTCAGATAGCCGGCTTTGGCGGTGCCAAGAGCCGTGTCGGCCATGCCTTTTCTGGAACCATGAGTGGAAATAAAATATTCTATCGGGCTAAAACCCTCTTTAGACGAAGAAATTATGGGAAAGTCCACGGTTTCTCCTTTGGGGTTGTTGATAAGACCTTTCATTCCGGCCATTTGAGTGATTTGAGCAAAAGAACCTCGGGCGCCGGAATAGACCATATCGTGAACGGAGTCATTTGGGCCGAGCGTCTGCGGCATCAAATCTTCAATCTGATTTTTGATGCCGGACCATATTTCAATAACTCTTCTGTTTCTTTCTTCGTCGCTTAAAAGACCCTCGTTATATTGAGCGGTTATGTTTGCGACCTCATCCTTGCCCTTTTTTATAAGCGAGGTTTTGCCCTCCGGAACTTGGACATCATCAATTCCCCAAGTTATGCCCGATTCGGTAACATATTTGAAACCGAAGTTTTTAATTTTGTCCAAAATTTCCGGTAAAACATCCGCTCCGTAGGTGTTCAGAAGTTCATCCACAATTTGGGACATTTTTTTCTGATTAACTTCTTCGTTGATATAGGGATATTCTTTCGGCAAAATGGAATTGAAGAGAAGCCGGCCGGCGGAAGTTTCAAAAATTTCTCCCTTGAAGACATCATATCTGGAGTTGTCCTTGGCGCCGATAACTTTGATTCGAGCCCGAAAATCAATATCGTCAAAATCATAAGCCAAAAGAGCGTTGTTCGGAGTCGGGAAAAACTTGCCCTCTCCTTTTTTGCCGTCAATGATTTTTGTCATCCAGAAACAACCAAGGATAATATCAAGCATCTTGTTGCTCCCGACCGGCTTGCCGTCTCCCGGTTTCAAGAGATTTTTACGGGAAGACATAATTTCTCTGGCTTCAAGCTGGGCTTCGTCCGAAAGAGGCACGTGGACTGCCATTTGATCTCCGTCAAAGTCGGCGTTGAAAGCGGTGCAGACAAGCGGATGAACCTGAATGGCGTTGCCTTCTATCAAAATGGGCCTGAAGGCCTGAATTCCGAGTCTGTGAAGCGTCGGAGCGCGGTTCAGAAGAACATGTTTGTCTCTGATAATGTCTTCAAGAATGGCCCAAACTTCCGGAATGCCTTCGTCTATAAGCCTGCCCGCTCCCCTGATATTAAAGGCTAATTCGCTCAAGAGCAATTTGTGGACGACAAAAGGCCGAAAGAGTTCAAGGGCCATATGTTTGGGAAGACCGCACTGGTCAAGCGACAATTCCGGGCCGACGACGATAACCGAACGGCCCGAATAATCAACGCGCTTGCCCAGGAGATTTTGTCTGAAAAGCCCTTGCTTGCCTTTAAGGTTGTCGGCTAAAGATTTCAGAGGTCTTCTCTGGGCTTGGCTCATGGCGGAAAAAGGGTTTTGGCCTCTTTTGATGGAGTTGTCAATTAAAGCGTCAACGGCTTCCTGCAGAATTCTTTTTTCATTTCGTAAAATGACATTCGGAGCGTTAATGGCTATCAATTTTTTCAGGCGGTTATTTCTGTTGATGACCCTTCTGTACAAATCGTTGACATCGGAAGTGGCGTGCCTGCCTCCGTCCAAGGCAACCATCGGCCTGATAGCCGGGGGGATAACCGGAATTCTTATCATAAACATCCATTCGGGCCTGACCCCGGAGAGAAGCATGGAAGCAATCAGACTTTGCCTTTTCAGAAATTTCGGTTTTTGGGTGGCGGGAATGGTTTCAAGCCGTTCGGCGATATCTTTGGCCATTTGTTTCAAATCAAGCTCTTTGAAGATGTTGAAAACCGCCTCGGCTCCGGTTTGAGCCTCAAACATCGGGCCATATTTCAGAGAGAATTTATTGAAAGAAACGGAGTCAAGAACTTTGTGCTTTTCAATGCCGTTTATTTCCTTTTTAGTTTTCAGAAAAACTTCTTTCAGCTTTTCTTTTGACTTGTCGTCTTTCAGAGTTTTGACTTTTGTTTTATATTCATTGTCAACTTCTTTCAAAAATTTCTTTCTTTCGTCTTCATGGATATTCGTAACAATGTAACCGGCAAAATAAATGACCCTCTCCAAGTCCGCCGCGGAAAGATTAAGTATCATTCCCATCCTTGACGGAATACTCCTAAGAAACCAGACATGAGAGACGGGAGAAGCAAGTTCAATATGGCCCATTCTCTCTCTTCGGACGATGGCCCGTGTAACTTCAACTCCGCATTTTTCGCAGATTATGCCTTTGTATCTGATGCCCCGATATTTTCCGCAGTAACATTCAAAATCTTTTTCCGGGCCGAAAATCTTTTCATCAAAAAGGCCGCCCTTTTCGCTTCTTTGGGTTCTGTAATTGATTGTCTCCGGTTTGGTCACTTCCCCGTAGGACCATTCAAGAATTTTTTCCGGAGAAGCTAATCTTAAAGAGACTGAATCAAAATCCGCTCCGTGCCCGTGTTTGTGATATTTTTTTTCCATAATGATGGCTTTATCTTCTCTTCTTTATTTGAAATCTCCTTTTCTCTTAAGTTCAATATCAAGACCGAGGCCTTTGAGATTGCTCAGGAGGACATTGAACGAAGCCGGTAAATTCATTTGCCGAATTTTTCTGCCCTTAATCAAGGCGTCAAAGGCGGCACTTCGGCCTCTGATATCATCCGACTTGATGGTCAAAACCTCGCGTAAAGTGTAAGCGCTGCCGTAACCGAGCAGGGCCCAGACTTCCATTTCTCCGAATCTCTGGCCTCCGTTTTGAGCTTTTCCGCCAAGCGGTTGTTGAGTGATTAAAGAATAAGGCCCGATTGAACGCATATGGATTTTATCTTCCACCATATGATGGAGTTTCAACATATACATATATCCGATAGCCACATTCTGGTCATAAGCTTTGCCCGTTCTTCCGTCAAAAAGCTTGACTTTTCCGCTTTCGTCGTAGCCGGCTTTTTTGAGCTCTTCTTTGATTTCTCGGACCGTCGCTCCGGCAAAAGGAGGAACAATGGCCTGGTAGTTTAATGTCTTGGCGGCCAAACCAAGATGCATTTCCAAAATTTGACCGAGGTTCATACGGCTCGGAACGCCGAGAGGAGTTAAAACGACATCAACCGGCGTACCGTCTTCGGTGTAAGGCATATCTTCTAAGGGCAAAACGCGAGAAATGACTCCCTTGTTGCCGTGCCGGCCGGCCAGCTTGTCGCCGACGGAAACTTTTCTCAGACTGGCCACTTGAATGTAAATCTTCTTGATGATTCCACTTTCCATGACATCTCCGCCTTCTCTTGAAAAAACTTTGACATCAATGACGCGGCCCCGTTTGCCTCCCTCAACGCGAAGCGATGTGTCTTTGACATCTCTGGCCTTGTCTCCAAAAATTGAACGCAGGAGCCTTTCTTCGGGAGTCAGCTGGCTTTCGCCTTTGGGGGTTATTTTCCCGACCAAAATGTCTCCGGCCTGAACTTCGGCTCCGACTCTGATGACTCCGTCTTCATCCAAGTTCTTCAATTTGACTTCGCCGACATTCGGGATGTCGTGAGTCGTTATTTCCGGACCGAGTTTTGTATCTCTGACGACGCACTCAAATTCGTCAAGATGAATGCTGGTCAAAGTGTCGTCCTTGACCAAGCGCTCGGAGATGACAATGGCGTCTTCGTAATTGGCGCCGGAAAAAGTCATAAAAGCAATGAACAAATTTTGGCCGATAGCCACCTGGCCGTTGTCGCTTGACGAAGTGTCGGCCAAAAGTTCGTTCTTCCCGACCTTCTGGCCCAGACTGACGGTCGGCCTGTGATGCGAAACCGAAAAGGAGTTTGTTCTTGAAAAATTGACCAACGGATATTCGTGCCTTTTGCCTTTCTTGTCCTTTAACTCAATTTTTCTGGCGTCAAGCGCGGTAATCTGACCCTCTTCTGCGGCATAAACAAGCCTGCCGGAATCTCTGGCCGTTCTTTCTTCAATGCCGGTTGAAACGATAGGCACCTGAGGTTTAAGACAAGGCACGGCCTGACGCTGCATATTTGAACCCATCAAAGCTCTGGCCGTATCGTCGTGATTCAAGAAAGGTATCATTGAGGTGGCGATTGAAAAAGCCTGGTTTGAAGCGACATCAATAAACTCAACCTCGCTCTTGTTGAAGACCGTCGGTCTGCCTCCCCGCCTGCCCTCTATCAGCTCGGCTTTCAGATTTCCGTTCCGGTCGTACTCGTTGCCGGCATGAGCAATACTGAAATCTTCTTCTTCCAAAGCATTCATAAAAACGATTTCTTTCATGACCTTCCCTTTTTCCACTTTGGCGTAAGGCGACTCTAAAATTCCGAAGTCGTTTATCCGGGCATAGTTGGACAAATGCAGGATAAGGCCGATATTCGGGCCCTCCGGCGTCTGGATGGGACAGACTCTGCCGTAATGCGAAGGGTGGACATCGCGAACTTCAAGCCCGGCTCTTTCTCTAGTTAAACCTCCGGGACCGAGAGCCGAAATGGTTCGCAAGTGCTCAACTTCCTGCAAGATGTTATCCTGATGCATAAATTGGGAAAGCTGATTAGTGGCGTAAAACTCTTTGATTCTGGCCTGCAGAGGTCTGGGGGAAATAAAATTGATAGGCAGAGAAATCTCGCTGTCGGCGGTGGACATTCTGTCTTGGATATTTCTCTTCATCTGGGAAAGACCGACGCGAAGCTTTTGTTGAAGCATTTCTCCGACAAGCCTGATCCTTCTTGAACCGAGATGGTCAATGTCGTCGGCTTTGGCCTGCGGAGTGTGATTCAAAGTAATGATATGAGAAACCGTCTTGACGACATCATCAAGCGAGATGGTTCTTCTTTCCAGCTCGTCCTGGTTGGTGCTCATATTGAATCTTTTATTGAATCGGTATCGCCCAACCTTTGACAAGTCATAGCGCTCCGGACTGAAAATAGTCTCAATGAAGTCTTTGGCCGTGTTGGCCGTAGCCAAATCTCCGTCGCGAAGTTTTCTGTAAATTTCCACATAGGATTCTTCCAAAGATTTGGCCGAGTCTTTCTCCAAAGAAGCTTCAATGTAGGCTTTGGCGTAAGGATTGTGCGAGAAGAGGTCGTAGATGTCTTTGTCATAGGCGGCGCCGAGGACTCGAAGAAGAGCCGTAACGGAAAATTTTCTTTTTCTGTCAATTCTGACGACAATATTTCCGGAAGTTTCCGTTTCAATTTCAATCCAGGCTCCGCGAGCCGGAATAAGTTTCGCTCCGAAAAGTTTTTTGCCCTTTATTTCATTCAGACCGAACAAGACGCCAAAACTTCTTATTAACTGCGGCACCAGCACTCTTTCAACTCCGTTGATGATAAAAGTGCCATGATTCGTCATAACCGGAAAATCCGCCATAAAAATTTCCTGCCTCTTTTCGGAACCGGTGATTTTGTTCTTCAGCTTGACGCTCACTCGCAGAGGAGCTTCATAAGTAACCTTATTGTTCTTGGCGTAATACTCATCAAATTTGGGTTCGCCCAATTCAACTTCTTCAAATTCAAGAGTAAATTTTTTCCCCTGATAGTCCGTCATCGGAGAAAATTCCTTGAAAATTTCTTTGATACCCGTTTCTTTGACCCACTTAAAAGATTCAAGTTGGTTTTTAATAAGATTGGGAAGCGAAGTCAAAGGCTCCTTGTATCTTGAAAAATGTTTTTGTTTCATCAATTAAAAAGATTTTTATGCGCCGCAAAACATAAAGGAAGAGATGGCTCCGCCGAAGTCGTCTGATATGAATTGAGGAAAAAAACGGTCTTTAAAAACAGCGCGAGACAAGAGAAGCCGTTCCTCTTTTCTAAGGCTAAAAGCGTGGTATTTTCTCTTTTAAACTATTAAAACTGCCTTTCCTCCCTTAACTCACTCAATACAGGGTCGGGAAGAGTATAGTTTTTTGAATTCGGCTTGTCAAGCTTCAAAAATTAACTGTGGATATCTTTGCTTTTGTCCATTTATACCGGCTCAAAACGCGCTCTTCGGTTCCTCTTACGGCAAGCCGCGGACTTCTCTTTTCTTAAAAAATCGTTTTTATTGTCTTTTTTCTCTCCATTCGTCGATTTTGCGGTGATAGCCGGAAATTAAGACTTCCGGTACTTTATATTTCTTGTTTTTGTATTTAATTTCCCTCGGTCTTGTGTATAGTTCTCCGCTTGAAATTCGGTTTTCCTCAACGGAGGAAAAATCGCCCAAGACTCCCTTGACTTGTCTCGAAATAGCGTCAATCAAAACAAGGGCCGGCAACTCTCCTCCGGAGAGAACATATTGGCCGATGGAAATTTCTTCCCCCTTGGTTACTTTTTTTATTCTGGCGTCAAGGCCCTCGTAGCGTCCGGAGATGAGAATAATATGCCTGTATTCATCAAGAATTCTTCTGCCGTAAAGATTGGTAAAAAGCTTACCCCGCGGAGAAAGTATAATAGTCTTGACCTTCTTCTTTTTGCCTTTGGCTTTTTGCCAAGCCTTGAGAATGGGTTCGGCCATCATAACCATTCCCGGGCCTCCGCCGTAAGGAGAATCGTCAACTTTTTTGTGTTTGTTTTTGACGAAGTCCCTTGGATTATAAAAATTAATTTTTATTTTCTTTTTTTTATTAACGGCTCGGCCCAAGACACCCTCGTTCAGATACGAGGCAAACATCTTCGGGAAAATTGTAATGATATGAAAGGTGACCATAAAAATTACGATATACTAAGATATATCTTAGTATATGGGAGTTTTTAAACTTTCTCAAGGATAAGCCAAAAAAAGAAAGGGCTCCGGTCTAGGCCGGGGCTCTTTCTTTGTTTTATTTTTCGATTTTTTTATTCCTCGTCTTCCTTCAACTCTTTCATGGCCGAATCTACATCCGCGGCCGAGGCGCGCGGGGCGCTCTGCGGTCTTCCGTTTCCTTCGGGCTCGTTGATTTTCAGATTGACGCGAGCGTTGTTCTTAAGACCAACAACCCTCAAGAGAGAGCGAATGGCCTTAGCGGTGTTCCCGGAGCGGCCGATAACCTTGCCCATATCAGCCGGGCTGACATCCAAACTCAAAAGAACTCCCATTTCGTCGACTGTTCTTGAAACTTTAACGGCATCCGGATTGTCCACCAAAGACTTAATGACAAATTCCAGAAATTCCTGATCTCTTTCCTGCATTTCTTTTTTCAAATAACTTCTAAATCGGCGCGACAAGCCGTCTTTAATTTATAACAAGAATAGCCGGCAAGGTCAATTACTTTGTCTCTTCCGGCTTTGAAGCATCAATCAAGGTCTTTTCTTTTTCCTTCGGAGTTTCTGTTTTGAGACCTTCGTCCGGCGGACTTTCTTCGACGCCCGAAGTTTCTTCCTCTGACGCTTTCTCCGGACTATTTGTATTTGTTTCCGCTCCCGCTTCTCCGGCGTCTGAATTTTTCTCTAAAGTTTCATCAGAGCCGGAGGCCTCTTCCGCTTTCTCTTTTATAATCGGGGACTTCTTGGGTAAAACATTTATTTTCTTGCCGTCAATGATTTTCTCATCTATCAGCAAATTAAAGACCGTGTCGCTTATACCCGCCCCTTTCAGAATCCAATTTTTTATCTCCGGACCTTTAAGCTTCCTTAAATTTTTTCTGGGGTCGTAGAAACCGAGCACTTCGTTTATTTTTCCGCTTTTTGGCCCCTTGCTTGAATCAATAAGAACCACTCTAAACGAGGGGTCTCCTTTTCGGCCGACTCTTTTTAATCTGATTTTTAACATTGTTCCTGACGATACTATCAAAATGTCTCTCCCCGGTCAACAAAGGTGAAACCCCGGCGCTTGGCCGAGGTCCCCATAAAGAGCTGTCAGTTTTCTTTCTTTTTTCCCCTTTCTCTCCGAGGAGAGAAGCTGTAGCCCCCGACTCCGCCCAAGACGGTAAAGGCGAAAACAAGGGCTTTGGCCGCGCCGGAGCTCAAAGAAGCTCCGACCAGAAGAATAACCAGAAGGCTGATGAGAGCGATGCCGGCCGCTCCCGCCGCGCAGAAAAATGAAAGGCGGAACGGATTTCCCATACTTCCACGCTCCGTGTTTTTGTCTCGTCTCTATAACCAAAATTAAATTACCACAAATCAATTTACTTTGCTATCATTTCAAAGAAGTGAAAACACTGGAAGGAATAATACGAATATCAAGAGGCGGAACCGGTTTCATTGACCGGGAAGGAGCGGAGGAAAGCATCAGAATACCAACCGAAAGACTCGGCTTGGCTTTGAATAAAGACAAAGTTGTCGTTTCGCTGGAAACCAAACCGAGGGTTTTAAAAGTTCTGGAGAGAAACAAAATAAAATTCACCGGCACCCTGGAAAAAAGTGGCAAGAAGTGGTTTGCCGCTCCGGACGACAAAAGAATTCATTTGGATTTTTTTATTAAAGAAATTCCGGCCGGAGCCGGGGAGAATATGAAGGTTCTGATAAAATTCCTTGGCTGGGACAACCCCGAGAAGAATCCCGAAGCGGAAATTCTGGAAATAATCGGCAGAAAAGGCGAACACCAGACGGAGATGAAAGCCATTCTTTTAAACAGAGGAATCGAGGAAGATTTTCCGCCGGATGTTCTGAAAGAAGCGGAAAAAATAAAGAGAGAAATCTCGAAGGAAGAAATAAAAAAAAGGCTTGATTTCAGAAAAATTACCACCTTCACCATTGACCCTTTTGACGCCAAGGATTTTGACGATGCCATTTCTTTTGAAGAATACCCGGATGGCAATTTCAAGCTCGGGGTCCATATCGCCGATGTTTCCCATTATGTCGGGGAAAAAACCAAGCTGGACGGAGAAGCCAGAAAAAGAGGCTTCTCCGTCTATCTGGTGGACAGAACAATTCCAATGCTACCCGAAGTTCTGTCAAACGATGTCTGTTCCTTAAACCCCAAAGAAGACAAGCTGACTTTTTCAGCCGTCTTTGAATTTGACAAAAACGGTCGAAAGAAAAATCACTGGATCGGCAAAACAATCATAAATTCCGATAAGCGCTTTACATACGAAGCAGCTCAAGAAATTCTGGACAAAAAAGAAGGCCTTTTTTACAAGGAGCTCAAAATAATGAACACTCTGGCTCAAAAAATGCATCGGGGACGGGTGGAAAGAGGCTCAATCCTTTTTGACCGCGACGAGATAAAAATTGAATTGGACAAAGACGGGAAACCTCTAAAAATCTACAAGAAAAAACGACTGGAGACCCACAAGCTTATTGAAGAGTTCATGCTTCTTGCCAACAGAGAGGTAACGGAGCACATTGAAAAGCACTGCAAAAAAGCGGGTCTGGACAAACTATTCGTCTATCGGATTCATGATTTGCCAAACGAAGAAAAATTGGCCGAACTGGCAGTCTTCTTAAAAGCTTTCGGTTACAACTTAAATCTGGAAGGGGGCGTGGACCCGAAAGAAATAAATCGCCTGATAAAAGAAGTGGAAGGAAAACCGGAAGAAGAGCTGGTTAAGACATCTCTTGTTCGTTCAATGGCCAAAGCTGAATATTCAACGAAGAACATCGGGCATTTCGGTCTGGCTTTTAATCTTTACACTCATTTTACCTCCCCCATCAGAAGGTACGCCGACCTTCTGGTGCACAGACTTCTTTACGGACATTTGAAAGGAGAGGCCATTTCCAAAAGCGAAATTCAAAAATACCAAAAAATGAGCCTGGAAGCTTCAAGAAATGAAATCACGGCCGCCGAAGCCGAAAGAGAATCCAAAAAATACAAGACGGTGGAATTTATGCAAAGTAAGGTTGGACAGACTCTAAGCGGTATCATCTCCGGCGTAACAGACTGGGGGCTTTATGTCCAGGATAAAGAAACGGGGGCCGAGGGACTGGTCAAGTTAAGCAGTTTGCGAGACGACTACTACAAAACAAGCGGCAAATACAGGGTGGAAGGAACGAAGAAAAAAAAGAAATTTCAATTGGGGGACGAGGTAAAAATAAAACTTATCAAAGCAAGTTTGAACGATAAAGAATTGGATTTTGTTTTTGCGAATTAAAAAACGGTCAAAGAAGGCAGAAATTGTTCTTGATGTTTATTTTCTTTTCTTGAAAAAACGGATATTTTTATTTGGCCACTTTTTCGGCCTCCTCCAAATCAACCGAAAGAAGTTTTGAAACCCCGCTTCCATCCATTGTTACTCCGTAGAGCACGCCGGCTCGGCTCATAGTTTCCCTGTTATGGGTGATTAAAATAAGTTGGGAGTGTTTTGACAGGCTTTCCACCATATCTCCATATTTGCGCGAATTGGCTTCATCAAGAGCAGCGTCAGTTTCATCCAAAATAATAAAAGGAGGCGGAGTAACCTGGCTCATGGCAAAAAGAAGAGCAATGGAAGTCAGGGCTCTCTCTCCGCCGGAGAGCATCATTAGATTTTTGATTTTTTTCTTCGGTAAACTGACTTGAATTTCCACTCCGTCGGAAATTTGACTTTCTTCTTCTCCGGATTCTTCTTCCGAATCTTCTTCCAAATTTTTTTCAACGGAAAAAGCGCCCAAAGAAAAAGAGGACAAATGATTGCCTTTTGAAATTTCCAGTCGGGCCAAGCCCCCGCCAAACATCAGAGAAAAAAAATCTTGAAACTGCTCGTTGATTTTCTTCAGGCCCGAAGTAAACTTCTCTTCAAGCTTGTCATCCAGATCCTTGATAAGCTCCTCCAGAGAGTTTGCGCTTTCCTCCAAGTCCCGACTTTCCCTATCCAAAAAAGAATCCCTTTCTTTGACTTCTTCATATTCTTTCATTATCTCCTCTCCCGAGGCCCCTCCGGCATCCTCCAGTCTTATTTTAATTTTCTGAATTTCTTTTTTTCGTCCCTCTTGTTTCTCCCTTTCCTCCGCCAGAATTTCCGCTTCCTCCAAAGGTCGCCCTTCTTCGTTTTTTATGTCAAAGTTCTCAAAATTCAAAGTTTCCCGTCCGGTTAAAACGGCCGCCTCGGCCAACTCTCTTTTATACTCCCCTTCCTCTAATTCCAATTTTTCACGAAGCCCTTTCAATTCATTCAATCTAAAGCGGGCATCTCCTCTCCGGGTTTTTAAGTCAAAAATTTTTCTCTCGGCTTCAATACCGACATCACGGCTCTCTTCCATTTTTTTTCGAAGATTCTCGCAAGCCATTTTCAGTTTGTCTTCTTCAAAAATCAAATTCCGAATGTCTTTTTCCGTTCCTTTTATTCCGGCCTTGATGACCGAGATTTGCTCTTCAAAATTTTTACTTTCGGCGGGAGAAAAAGAAGATATAAAATTTTTAAGTTTTGATTTTATTAAAGATAAAACGGCTCTGATTTTCGACAGCTCGGCCTCTTTCTCCAGAGAATTGATTTCCTTTTCAATATATTCAAGAAGACGCCTGACTTCGGGGAAAGAGATCTTGTCATGAAGACTTTGCTCTCCATCTTTGCCGAGTATCTTATGAAGAGACTTAAGCTCACCTTCAAGGCGCCCCAACTCTAAAATAAATTTGCCTTTTTCTTGCCTGACCCGGGTGATTTTTTCCTCCAGTTCCTTCAACTCCGCCGCACCGGACGAAGATGAATTATTTCCAATGATGCTCTTCTCTAATTTTTCTATCTCCATATCAAGCCTCTGAAGTCTCTCTTTGGGTTCTTTCGTCTCTCCGGCCAGACGATTTTTCCGGCTTTCCAGATGAAGATTTTCTCTTTTAAAATATTCTTTATAAATTAAAATCAGAGCTTCTTTCATCTCTAAAGTTTTTTGAATTTTTTCGGCCTGTTTTTCCAAAAATTTGAGATGGGGTTTGATTTCCCGCCTCAAGGACTCGGCTTGTTTTATATTTTCTTCCGTTTTCTGCAGTTTTTTCCGGCTGTCCTTTTTTTTGATTTGATAAATCTTCAGACCCAAGGCGTCCTCAATGACGGCTTTTCTTTCTTTTGGGTTGACATTCAAAATTCGGTCCGCTTCGCCTTGAGAGATAATATGATGCCCCGTGGAACCAATGTTGGCGCCGGCCAAGAGTTCAATCACGTCTTTCAGACGAACCTGACTGCCATTAATCAGATAATTGTTTACCCCGTCTCGATAAACAACTCTCTCTATGGCCACTTCGTCAAAATCCAAGTCAAGAAGTTTTTTGTTATTATCCAAAACAACCTTAACCGAAGCGCGATTGGCGCGATTGCCGGTGTTTGAGCCGTTATAAATCAGGTCTTCGCCTCTCTTGCCGCGCAATGACTTGATCGATTGCTCGCCCAAGACAAAAGAGAAAGCCTCGGCCACATTTGATTTGCCGGAGCCGTTGGGCCCGACAATGGCCGTTATCGGAGTCTTAAAATCTAAGACGGATTTTTTGGCAAAAGATTTAAAACCGGAAATTTCAATTTGTTTCAAAGCCACAAAACTATTCTAATACAGAAAATTCCCATTAAAAAGTGAAAGACCCCGCCCATTCCGCAGGCGAGGTCCGAATCTAGAGACGAATAGCCACCACCCCCAAGCTCCGTCATGAGACGGAGAGAAAAATCTCTCCTCTCTTCAGAGAGATGTTAACCTGACTGCCCTCAAAAACATCACCCTGAATGATGAGGTCGGCGAGGGGGTCTCCGATCATTTGGTCAACCATTCTCCGAAGGCCCCGGGCGCCGTTGCCCCTTTCTCTCTCCAGCGTCTCCCGAAGAACCAATTCTTTGGCTTTTCTCGTCACTTGGACGAGAACGGGAAAGCCCGACTGAAGGAGCCTGTCGTGCAGGCCTCCCATGATCTTATCAAAGATCTTCGCCAATTCAGCCTTGCTAAGAGGCTTGTAAAAGGCGGTGATGTCCAGACGGTTTAAGAACTCCGGAGGAAAGGTTTTTGAGACAAACCTCATGACCTCCGACTTAAGGAAAGAGTTCTTCTCCTCTTCTCCTTCGTCCGCGGCAAAACCCAGAGGGCACGCCTTGCCCTTATTCAGGGCAAGCTCCGCGGTATTGGATGTCATCAATATGACGGCCTGTGTCATATCAACATCCTTATTGTTTCCAAGCCGAAGGTGCCCGTAGTCAAGCGCCCCCAGAAGACTTCTCCAGAGATCCGGGTGGGCTTTTTCCACCTCATCCACAAGAACGATGGCAAAAGCTCCTCCCCCGCTTCTTGAGATAACTTCTTCGGAGATGCCGGACGGCCAAGGCTGGCCGTTTCTCAAGGCCGTCCGCAAAGCGGAATAGGGCCTTGAGAGATTTCCTTCGGAGAGGAGAGGAGTGATGTCGCTTCCGACATACCCCGGAGGCGAACCCAAGATCTTGGCAATCTCATGCCCTTGTTGGTACTCGCCACAGTCAATTCTGACCATGGCATCGCCTTGGCCAAAAAAGACTCTGGCTAAAGCCCGAGCTGTCTCGGACTTTCCGACGCCGGTCGGCCCGACCATCAAGGATGAAAGGAGCGGCCTTTCCTTGTCTCGCAGAGGAGATAAGGAACGAATGAGGCCTCTGGTGATTTGACCAATAGCCTCCTCTTGGCCGATAATCTCCCGACTAAGAAAGGAAAGCAGTTCGTGGCGAGCGTGGGCCAGTTTTCCGACGCCCTTGTTCCGACAAGCCAAGTTTGCCCGCCCCAAGACGGCAGCCGCTTCCTTCTGAAGTTCCTGCCTCTTGCCGCGCCTTTTTCTGTTTGACACGAGCTTCTCCTTCTCCGTAAAGTGGTGGTTGTCAGAGAACCTCTGCACAAAAACTACAAAATTTCATATAATTTTGCAAGAAACAAGTCTGTTTTGGATAATTAAAGCTTTCCATCTTAAATTCCAACCGATTTCTTGCGTAAATAAAGAACTTCGCAAAAAGTCCGCGGGCTCTTGGCCCCATGGGTATCTAAAATTTTTGAAAAGCAGACTCGCGCCGGCTTTTCAATAGCAACTTTCCTTTTCAAACCGATAAGAAAAATCCTACCGATAGAAAAATCCGTCGGCGCCCAAAATCACCATTTTTTTACTTTAAGTCCGCCTTCGGCCGCCATTTGCTCCGCCTCTTGTTTTGACTCCCCCCGGCCTTCTGACACTTTCTCATCCCCCAGAAATAGGCCGACGGAAAAAATGCGGGCATGATCCGGACCTTCTTCATTCAAAACTTTATAACTTGGAGTAATTCCGGTTTTTTCCTGCGCCATTTCTTGAAAACGGCTCTTGGCGTCTTTCCATAATTCTTTTCTGACAATCTCGTCAATCAGAGGAAAAATATTTCGGGCGATAAAATCTTTGGCCGTCTGATAACCTTGGTCCAAATAAATTGCCCCGATAATGGATTCAAAAGTATTGGCTAAAATAAAAGAACGAGCTCGGCCTGTGTCTTGGCTTTCTCCTTTTGAAAGCATAAGATGCTCATTTGCCCCGAGAGAATTAGCCGCAGAAGAAAGGGTCTGGGTATTGACCAGAGCGCTGCGGTATGAGGTCAAGTCGCCTTCAGGTTTATCCGGATATTTGCCAAAAAGAAAATCCGTAACGGCAAGCTCTAAAACGGCATCACCCAAAAACTCCAACCTTTCATTGTGTTCCAGCCCTTTTTTTCTGTTCTCGTTTATATATGAACGATGAATAAAGGCTCTTTCCAAAAGAGCTTTGTCCTTAAAAGTTATGCCTATTTTCTTTTCAAATTCTGAAAGATTCATTAACTTTCCATCCCAAATTAAAATCTCATTTTTTACTTTTTCAAAAGAAGATTAACCGCTTTTGTGATAATGGGCAGCATATCATCATAAAAATTTAAATCAATTATTTCCGTCAGCTTGAACCACTTGGCATCGTCAAGCCCCCCGGTCTCCGGCTCCACTAAATCGATATAAGAGGCTTCGGCCAAAAAATAAGAAACATACTTTCTGATTTTCCCTTCTTCCGGGTCGGAGGCGATATATTCGTTGTCTCCGATTTTTTCTTGGATGACGATATCAAGGCCGATTTCTTCCTTGATTTTTCTTTTGGCCCCTTCTTCAACGCTTTCTCCGTCCTCCAATTTTCCTTTGGAAAGGGTCCAATGTCCGAAAATGTCATGGACAAGGGCGACATAGATATCTTCGCCGTCTTTGGCATAGACGACGGCCCCGACAAGTTTTCTGACCGGCATCTCCTCGTAAGGAATATCCGGGATTTTTTTTCTGAAAGAAATTTCTTCTTTGCCCGGCTCTCCCATTTCTTTGTAAACCGAGCCCAGGACTCCGTTGATGAATTTTCCGCTGTTTTCCCCGCCGAATGCTTTGGCCATTTCAATGGCTTCGTTGATAGCCACCTTGGCCGGCACTTCTTTCCTGTTGGCAAACAAAAGTTCATAAAGACCGATACGCAGGACATTTCTGTCGGCCAAAGAAATTCTATCAATCGGCCAGTCCGGCGCGGCTTTTTCAATGATTTTGTCCAAATCTTTTCGCTTTTTCAAAACGCCATAGAGAAGCTTCTCCATAAACGACAAATCCCCTATTCCAGGGGCAAATTCTTTGATATTGCGCTCCAATGACTCTCTAGTTTTCTCCTCGTCCAAAGCGTTAAAATCCCATTCAAAAAGAGTCTGAAGGACAACTGTTCTTGAAAGATGACGATTAGCCATATGTTAGGCGAGCACTTCCTATGCTCTGGGGCTAATGGTAAAGCAAATAAGTTTTTTAGCAAGGTCTGAGACTGGAAAAGGTTTCCGTTTTTTGCTTTTATTTTTTAGAGATTTTACTTTTTGGAGAGCTCCCCGGCTTGAAGTTTCGGAGCTTTTTTGGATTTTTCTTCTTTGACTTCGTCTTTTTCCGATTTGTTTTCTTTGATGCCGGCTTGTTCCAATTCTTTCTTTTTTCTTTTGGCTTTTTCTTCTCTTTTGGCTATTTCTTTTTCAATATCAATAATAACTTTGCCGCGGTATTTTCCGCAGTTCAGGCAAACTCTGTGCCTCAAATGAAACTCTCCGCAATCGGCGCATTTGGCCAAGCGGGGTTCTTTCAGAGCATGGTGGGACCTTCGGTTTCGGGTATGACCCTTGGTGTGCCGCATTCTGACTGACATAGAGTGGAATTATATGACATTTGAACCAAAGGTCAAGAGTTTGTATGACTTCGGACCCAAAATAACCCCCCCCCCCAACTATTACAAGTACTACAATATAATATCGTAATACTTGTTTTAAAATACTTGTTTTAAAGCGAACAAAACTTTCAACTACTACAGTTAACTGTACCAACCACTACAGTTAACTGTAGCACTTGCTCTAGGGTGGTAAAACTTTTAACTATTACGATATATCGTAATACTTGTTTTAAAGTACTTGTTTTAAAGCGAACAAAACTTTCAACTACTACAGTTAACTGTACCAACCACTACAGTTAACTGTAGTGGTTGGGGGAGGGGTCGGATTCAAAAATCAAAAGTCCGAAGAGTAAAAGTTTTTCGATGTATCGGAGACAAGCCGAACTTTTTTATTTTTTGATAATGCTCCCGCGTGCCGTAACCTTTGTGTTTTTCAAACCCGTAAGCGGGATATTTTTTTGCCAAAGCCTTCATCTTATCGTCGCGCGCAACTTTGGCCACGATGGAAGCGGCGCTGATGATTTTTTCTTTCTGGTCGCCTTTGATTATCGTCTTTTGGTTGGAATATTTCTCCGGCGCCCGCAGGAGACCGTCCAGCAAAATCTCAAATCGGCCGGAATCCTCAAAAAAGTTTTCGGCGCGTTCAAGACACAAACGAATGGTCGTCTGAAGACATTTGACGATTCCGCCTTCGTCAATATCCTCGGCGTTTGCCATTGTGTGCGTATAAAACAGCAAGCCTTGTTTTTTCAATTTTTTTATTTTTTTAAAAAGTTCCGCTCTTCTCTTCGGACTTAATTTTTTGGAGTCGGTCAAAAGCGGAAGTTCTTTCAAAATCTTTGCTTGAAATGCCGGCCTCCATGCTACAAGACCCGCGCAAACCGGCCCGGCCAAAGGCCCGCGACCGGCTTCGTCTATGCCGATAATACATCTTTCCATCTTTGCTATAATAGCATGATGCTTCCATCCGAATTTATTCACTTGCACACCCATAGCCATTACAGCCTTCTTCAGGCTCTGCCCAAAATAGACGACCTCATCAGGGCGGCCAAAGAGTCCGGCATGAAAGCTTTGGCTTTGACCGACAACGGCAATCTTTACGGGGCCATAGAGTTTTACAAAAAATGCAAAAAAGAAGAAATCAAACCGATTATCGGCGTTGATTTTTATGTGGCTTTGAACACCAGACATGATAAGAAAACGGGTGTTGATAAAAGAAGATACCGTCTGGTCTGTCTGGCTAAAAATGAAACCGGCTACAAAAATCTTATAAAGCTGGTGACCATTTCCCATCTTGAAGGTTTTTATTACAAACCGAGAGTTGACAAGGAAATTCTTGAAAAATATTCCGAGGGTCTGGTGGCGATAAACCCGTCCTTCAGCGGAGAAGCGACATTTGAACTCAAAATCCATGATTTTGAAAAAGCCAAGGCCGTCATCGCCGAGCATAAAAAAATATTCGGAGAAAACAACTACTACCTTGAAATATCGCATCACCCGGAAATCAATGGGCACGACGAACTCCGGAAAACAATAAAAAAAATAGCGGAGGAGACCAAGACGCCCTTGGTCGCGGGCCAAGAGGTTTTTTATATCAGACCCGAAGACAAGGCGGCCAGAAATACTCTTCTTTCCATCCAGGGCCTGCCAGATTTCGGAGAAAACGCCAAACTGACGGATGCCAATGAAGATTTTTCTTTTATCAATCTGGAAAAAGCGCTGGAGTATTTCAAAGAAACCCCGGAGGCGATTCTAAACACCGTAAAAATCAAGGACGAGTGCAATTTGGAGATTTCCCTCGGCAACTGGGTCTTTCCAAAAGTGGAGCTTCCGGAAAAAAGAACGGCCGACGACGAATTGAGGCGTCTGGTCTATCGGGGTTTAAAAGAAAAAAAGATGAGAAAGACTCCGGAAGTCAAAAAACGCCTGGAATATGAGCTTGGCGTTATAAAAAACAAAGGTTACGCTCCGTATTTTTTGGCGGTGGAAGACTTGATGCGTTTTGCCCATAAAAATAAAATTGTTACCAATATCAGAGGTTCTGTCTCCGGCTCTCTCGTAACATATCTCTCCGACATCACGAAAATCAACCCGCTGGAATACGATATTCCTTTTGAAAGGTTTTTGAATCCGGACAGGCCTTCGCCGCCGGACATCGATATGGATTTCGCCGATGACAGAAGAGACGAGGTTATACAATATACCGTTAAAAAATACGGCCGGGAGAATGTGGCCCAGATAGGAACATTCGGAACAATGGCCGCTCGTGGGGCCGTCCGCGATGTGGCCAGAGCTTTGGGGCATGACTATTCCACGGGCGATAAGATAGCCAAGCTTATTCCGCAGGGGGTGCAGGGTTTTCCGATGACGATAGACAGGGCCTTGGAAGAAGAAGCGGAGCTTTTAACTCTTTACAAAAATGACGATGACACCAAAGAGATTATCGATATGGCTAAAAAAATTGAGGGCTGCGCCAGACATATTTCCGTTCACGCGGCGGGGGTTGTCATTTCCCCGCGTCCTCTTCTTGAATATACTCCTCTGCAGATGGACCCCAAGGGCAAAGACATCATCACTCAATACGATATGTATTCAATTGAAGAAGCCGGCCTTTTGAAATTTGACTTTCTGGGCATTAAAAATCTGACGATATTGAATGATGCCATCAGAAGAGCAAATAAAATCAGAGACCTGAAAATTGATTTGGATGAAATACCCCTGGACGACAAAAAAACTTTTGAAATGCTTTCGCGCGGAGAAACGATGGGGCTCTTCCAATTGAACGGCCAGGGCATAACGCGCTTTCTGAAAGACCTGAAGCCTTCAAACATAGACGATATCAACGCCATGGTCGCTCTTTATCGACCCGGCCCGCTTCAATTTATCCCCCAATATATCGCCAGAAAACACAACGCCCGTCTTATAAAGTACGCCGACCCGGCTCTTGAACCAATTTTAGAGAGAACTTACGGTATTTTGGTTTACCAGGATGACCTTTTGGTGATGGCCCATGAGCTGGCCGGATATTCGTGGCTTGAAGTTGATAAATTCAGAAAGGCCGTCGGAAAAAAAATTCCAAAACTGATGGCCGAGCAGAAAGAAAAATTCATTTCCGGATGCATTAAGACAAAAAACTGGAGCAAAGAAAGAGCCGAGGAAATTTGGGCTTGGATAGAACCTTTCGCCGCCTACGGTTTCAACAAAGCCCATTCCGTAAGCTACGGGAAAGTGGCTTATCAAACGGCTTACATGAAAGCCAATTTTCCGGTTGAATATATGGCCGCCGTCCTGACGGCCGATTCCGGCGATGTTGAAAAAATCGCGGAAGGAATCAGCGAGTGCAAAAGACTCGGCATTAAAGTCTTGCCACCGAACATCAATGAAAGCCTGGGGGCTTTCACCGTCGTTGACAACGACGGCAAACTGGCCGAGAGTAAAGGAGAAGCAAAGGCTATCAGGTTCGGACTCTACACCATAAAAAACCTCGGCCAGGGCATCAGTGATGTTATTATTGAAGAAGCTAAAAAGAACGGAAAATTTGAATCAATAACGGACTTTCTGACAAGAGTTCTGAACAAAAACCTCAATAAAAAATCTCTGGAAGCTCTGATTAAGTCCGGGGCTATGGATACCTTCGGCGAAAGAGGACGGCTTCTCGGAAACCTGGAAACTTTTTTGGAATACAACAAAGAGATGAGTCATGCCCCGGAAAGTCAGGACTCGCTTTTTACGGGAATACCAGAAATAAAAAGGGAACGGCTTGCCTTGAAAAAAGTTCCGGAAGCCACGCAAGACGAAAAACTGGGCTGGGAGAAAGAACTCCTCGGCCTTTATCTTTCCGGACATCCTCTGGAAAAACATGAAGAAAAATTAAAGAAAAACGAATACTCCATCAAAAGAGCCAAGATCGGATTCAAAGCGGGCATGACAACCGTCGTCTCCGGAATCGTGGAAAATTTGAAAGAAATTCTGACCAAAAAAGGAGAAAAGATGGCTTTTGCGCGCCTGGCCGATTTTGAAGAATCAATTGAAATCGTCATTTTTCCGGAAACTTATAAAAAATATCGCAAGTTCCTTGCGGCAGACGAATGTCTTTCCGTAAAAGGGCGGGTTTCGGAAAGAAACGGCGAAATAAGCATCGTGGCCGAAGCGGTTAAGCCTTTGTAGTTTTTAGACACGCTCCGATCGCGGAAATGTTCTCGGAACTTTTTATTTTTATTTATTTTTATTCTTTTATTCAGAGCTTTTCACTTCTGAAATATCTAGTAGAATTATTCATGTATGGCAAATAAGGAAAAATTAGAGAAAACTAGACATTCCTTGGCCCACCTCTTGGCGGCCGCCGTTTTAGAACTTTACCCGAAGGCTTTGCCAACCATCGGTCCGACCATTGAAAATGGCTTCTATTATGACTTCGATTTCGGCCATATAAAAATCTCTGAAGAAGCTCTGCCGAAAATTGAGAAGATGATGAGAAAAATCCTGCCTTCTTGGCATTCTTATGAAGAAAGAGAACTAAATCGGATTGATGCAAAAAAAGAATATCGGGAAAATCCTTATAAAAAAGAATTGATTGATGAAATAGCGGAGAAAAAAGAAAAAATAACTTTTTACAAATTTGGAAAATTTGAAGACCTCTGCCGCGGAGGACATCTCAAAAACCCGGCCGAGGAAATAGACCCCGAGGCTTTCAGATTGCTTTCGGTGGCGGGCGCTTATTGGAAGGGGGATGAAAAAAACAAAATGCTGACAAGAATATACGCCGCGGCTTTTGAATCAAAAAAAGAGCTGGAAGCGCATCTTTTGACGCTGGAGGAAGCAAAAAAAAGAGATCATCGAAAGCTTGGCAAAGAATTGGACCTTTTTGTTTTTTCGGAGCTTGTCGGGGCGGGACTCCCCCTGTGGACACCCAAAGGCACTCTCGTCAGACACCTTCTGGATGATTTCGTCTGGCAATTGCGGAAAGAAAGGGGTTACGAAAGAGTGGAGATTCCGCATTTAACGAAAAAAAACTTGTATGAAAAAAGTGGGCACTGGGCCAAGTTCGGTGATGACCTTTTTAGGATAAAAACGAGAGAAGGACACGAATTCGCCATCAAGCCGATGAACTGCCCGCATCACACCCAAATCTTCGCCAGAAAAACTTGGAGTTATAAAGAAATGCCCCAGAGATATGCCGACACCACTATGGTTTATCGCGATGAGCAGACGGGAGAACTTCACGGTCTTTCCCGCGTCCGGTCCATAACCCAGGACGACGCCCATGTCTTCTGTCGGGAAAAACAAGCCAAGGAAGAGGCTATGAAAATTTGGGATATTGTGGAAACCTTTTATAAAACTTTCGGCTTTGAGTTGAAAGTCAAGCTCTCCATCCATGACAAGGATAATATGGATAGATTTATGGGAGATGTTTCAGGCTGGGAGAAAGCGGTGGAAGATTTTAAATCCTGGATAGAAGAAAAAGGGGCGGAATACGGTTTGGGCGTGGGGGAAGCCGCTTTTTACGGGCCCAAGATAGACTTTATCGCCAAAGATTCTCTGGGACGAGAATGGCAGGTGGCGACAATTCAAATAGACAGAAGTATGCCGGAAAGTTTTGACTTATATTGCATCAATGAAAAAAACGAAAAAGAGAGAGTGGTTATGCTTCATGCCGCCATCATGGGTTCCATTGAGAGATTTTTAAGCGTTTATCTTGAACACTCCGCCGGCATCTTTCCTCTTTGGCTCTCGCCGGAACAGATTTTTATTCTTCCGGTAGCGAAAGACCACAATGCCTTCGCTTGGCAGACCTGCAACAAACTTAGAAAGGCCGGCCTGCGAGTAAGAGTGGACGACAACAGCGAGCCGTTGGGCAAAAAAATCAGAAGAACCAAAATTTCAAAAATTCCCTACTATATGGTCATCGGAGGCAATGAAATGACCTCCGATAAATTAAAAATTGAAGACAGAAATGGAAAAGCGGAAGAGATGGATTTGAAAAATCTCATCGAAAAACTCAAAAAGGAAATAGAAAGCCGATCCTAAAAAAACGATTACGCCCCTAAAAAATGAATTTGAGACTCTAGTATTCAATTAAATGCTGAAATGTTGCGTCAGTAATACATACTATAGTATGTATTATCATATATATTATAATACATATTATTTTATCTCAACGCGACTTACGGTTATCCTGACACGGTTTATAGTTACCCCAACGCGCTCTATAATCACTCCAACGCGGTCTATAGTCACCCCTCCACGGTCTATGTTCCAATTCGCGCGAATTGGAACATAGACCGTGGAGATAAAGAAGAGCGGGCAGAGTGGTTATAGTGTCATATCAAAATTCGAGCCCAAAGGTCCGTTTATCGTCATAAAAATAAAAGAGGTTGGATAATGTTTTGACAATATGTATTATAATAAATGTCAAAAAGGGCCATTAGCTCATCTGGCAGAGCGCACCCATGGCATGGGTGAGGTAAGCGGTTCGAGTCCGCTATGGTCCACCACATTTGAAGAAAGAAATTTATGATAGTACTCGATGGATTTTTCAAAGACGCAAATAAGAAAGAGGCAATTTCATGGGCATTTTATGATTTTGCAAATTCTTCTTACGCGTTATTGATTTTAAGTTTTGTTTTCCCGATTTATTTCAAAGAGGTAATTGCAGGAGTTGAAAAGGGCGATTTCTATTGGGGACTACTTGTAAGCATCTCTATTCTTATTGGTGGTTTAATTGCTCCAATAATTGGAGCAATAGCTGATTATGACTCGCGCAAGAAAATAAAATTTATTATTTTTGCTTTAGTGTCAATGACCGGCACAGTTTTTCTATTTTTCAGCGGTTCAAATAAATTATTACTTGTCTCCCTAATTTTTCTGATTAGCAATGTCGCCTTTGAGTTGGCACAAACTTTGTATGATTCTTTTCTTGCGCGTGTTTCCACAAAAGAAACTGTTGGTAGGATTTCCGGAATGGCCTGGGGACTTGGTTATATCGGCGGAGTTGTTGCCATGCTCGCTCTAAAACCTTTATATGAAAACGGATACGCTGGAGATTTTGAATTTGGATACAAATTAGTATTTCCTTTGACTGCATTATTCTTCTTTCTATTCTCACTTCCTTCCTTTATTTTTATCAAGGAAAAATCGGAAAATAGAAAGAAGGAATCGATTTCTGCACTCGTAAAACACGGGGTAAAAAGCGTTATCGGGACAATAAAAAATCTAAAGCAACACAAAAATATTGCTTGGTTTTTGGTGGGTTTCTATTTTGTAAATGACGCATTGGTAACGATATTTGCTTTTGGCCCAATTTACGCAAGAACAACTTTCGGAATGGAGTTTAAAGAAATTCTAACCTTACTTTTAATTGTCCAGATTGTTGCTTTCCCCGCCGCAACAATCTTTGGTCTTTTAAGCGATAAAAAAGGTTCAAAAAAGATTCTTTTATTCACGATAGCAGTTTGGATATTAATTATTGCGTTACTATCTATCGCGACTACGAAAACCATGTTTTATGGAATCATGCTTTTGGCTGGTCTTGTTATTGGCTCAAGCCAAGCCATAGCGCGTTCTTGGCTGAGTAAACTCGTTCCGGACGAAAAACGATTTGAGTTTTTTGGATTTAATGGTTTTGCCAGTAAAATTGCGGCAACGACCGGGCCGATTTTGTTCGGCGCTGTTTCTGTAGCGACAGGCAACCAACGATTGGCAATGGCCGCCCTCATTCCATTTTTTATTATTGCCTTTATAATTTTTGCCGGAATTAAAGAGGAAAAAGTTGAATCGTTGCCGCGAATCAGTAATAATTAGTTTGTGGCGTGCCAATCTGCTAAAATGAAATCTATCGTATGAAATGGAAATTTTTTAATCATCTTAAAGAAGCTGATAAGTCGGAGGCGGTAAAAGCTTTGATTGATAAAAGCTCTCCCGACCAAATGTTTTTTGTCATGGTTATTCTCTCTGTCTTAATGGCCACTTTTGGCCTTTTACAGGACAATGCCCCCGTCATTATTGGCAGTATGATGATTGCTCCGGTCCTCTATCCTATCCTTAGCTTGGCTATGGGTTTTGTCATGTCTGACGGAAACCTCATTGGTCGCTCTTTCAAGACAATCGTTCGTTCTGTTCTTTTTGCTCTAGGCGCTTCCGTTTTTGTTACTGTCTTCTTCTCCGTAGGCGAGTCAATCAATGAAGAAATTATTCTTTTTGCCAGACCAAGCTTAATTTCAGCCGCTATCGCCGTGGTGGCGGGGTTGGCTGTGGCTTTTTCCCTGACAAAAAAGGAAATAAATACCACTTTGCCGGGAGTGGCTATTTCGGTCTCTCTTGTTCCTCCTTTGGCGGTTGTGGGAATAGGAATAGCAAAAGCAAGCTGGACTCTGATCTCAAGCTCCCTTCTTTTGTTCATAATCAATATTCTCGGTATAGTCTTTGCCAGCATGCTCCTTTTCTCTTCGATGAATTTCTATTCCAGAAGAGGAGAGGCTAGACGAAAGCTTTGGGAGGATAATCGGGAAATAGAGAAAGAAAAACTGGTGGAGAGAGAATAAAAAGACCCATGGTGTGGCGAGAGCACGGGTTCATGGCCTGGGTGAGGTAGGTAATTCAAGTCCTCTACGATATAACCAAAAGGATATAAACTACTTTTTAAAATCAGAGCGGGAACGGACGCGGGAGTTCTTTCTCCCCCCAACCTCCTTCCTTTTTGCCCACCCGAGCGTTCAGTTCCTGCCGCGCTTCGCACGGTAATCAGTCAGGATTTTGTTCCCACCTTCGCCTGTGGGCTTCGGACGGGCAGGCAAAAAAGGTTCAAGCGGCGTTCAGTAATTGCGACCAGTCAAAACTTTTCAACTTTTTTAGCAAATCAAATTTGGTAATGTTTGCGCGCTCGCTACTTAAGGTGACTTGCCACGAGCGAGCGAAGCGAGTCGAGTGGACCCGGGGAGAATCGAACTCCCGACCCGGCAATGCGAATGCCGTATAATACCACTTTACGACGGGCCCAAAAACCCTCAATGTCTAACTTGGTTGACGATTCTGAACTTAGCGCGAACCCATTTTGAACGAAATTGCTGACGCAATTTCGCGATACTTCCCAAAACCGTCCGCTCGGGCGGGGTGGGAAGAAAAAAGGGTGTGGGGAAAATGAATTCCCGCCCCGCCTTCGCTTTCTAAAAGTGTCGCGCCGACAATTGCGAAAACAAATACAATTAAATAATAGCGAAAAAAATTGTTTTCGCAAAGTTTGTTCTTTGAAATGAAAAGAGGGCTGATCGCGACGCGTTGTCGCAACCAGCCCCGGTTGACTAGGTTCCCGCCTTCACTACAGCGAGACCAGCTTCACTCTAGCCCTGAGCTCCGCCTTGCGCGGGTCGCTCTCCGGCAGAAGCCCGACGAGCTCTCGAGTGAGCCACTCGCGAATCCGAGCACCCTCCTTGGAGTGCTGGAACCGCTTGGTTCCCTCGATCTCTCTTATGGCTTGCCGGAGGATGGTGAGCGTACCACCGAGCTTGGATTCGCTCACTTCGAGACGGTCGTGCAGGGCCAACAAATGTCTCGTGACATCTCCTAGTTGGGATATCGAGAAAAGGCCCACAAGCCACGCGATTTCCGCGAGCTCTCTGACAACAATTCTCGACCCCTCTTCATCAATGAGATAGAACCTCGAGAATTCCAAGGCTCGCGGGTACTTTGAAGTACCAGAGGGATAGGCCCTGATATCCCACTTTCTACCGAGCGTCCAGCCGCACACCATCTTCGGCTTGGCGAACCAGCCGCCGAGCGGGATCGCGACGATGAGCTGGGAACTGCGTTCCATCGCGAGGACAGCGCGCAACTTCCGGCTCTCAACGTAGAGCGGGTTGTTGCGCACGATCCTTGGCGGGCGGGATCCATCGTAGATTTGCGTCCACGTGAACACCTTGTAGTACCCACGGACGTTCCGCTTTAGGTACTCGCGGAAGCTAAAGAGCTCATCTCCGCACTTCCTGGTGTTGAGCACGAAGAAGAACCCAATCACTCCGGAGACTGCGCCTCCGAAGCCCGCCTGCCAGCTGTACGCGCCAGAGCCGATCTTGCCGACACTGAGCACGGACACCAGTAGAAAGGCGGCGGCGGAACAGGCAAACATAAGGATGTCGCCTGCTCTTTTGAGTGGCCTGAACTTCTGTTCCGTATCCATCGTTACACTCCTTTGCCGGCCCAAGTTGGGCGGGTAGCGCTACGGACAGGCCTAAAGTCCTGCCAGTACGCTAGGGTTGAAAAAGAACTACATTACTGAGACC
>Ga0210050_1000600_pt1 | contig 44554 bp, 37 predicted proteins | sample CryGey132114_all_FD_185463 | JGI IMG/M metagenome (GOLD analysis project Ga0210050, IMG submission 185463) | Groundwater microbial communities from aquifer - Crystal Geyser CG22_combo_CG10-13_8/21/14_all (SPAdes) (version 2) | ecosystem: Environmental > Aquatic > Deep subsurface > Groundwater ... | reverse complement strand
GCATAATACTTCAATATTCCTGAAGTATTATGCCATGACGACATCTTACAAACAGAAGGCACAGCGTCTCCATGAGACCGCATCCGCGCAAGGCGGCTACTTCACAACGAAGCAGGCCGCCGCCGCGGGCTATGCGGCCAGCACGCACTCGTATAACATCAAGGCGGGAAACTGGGTCCGGGAGCATCGGGGCATTTACCGGCTCGCGAATTACCCCAACCCGGACCATCCCGATCTCATCACCTGGTCTCTTTGGTCCAGCAATCGGAAGGGAGAGCCCCAAGGAATTTACTCGCATCAGACCGCGCTAAGCATCTACGATCTCTCGGATCTCAATCCTCCGAAGATTCACATGACCGTGCCGTCCGGCTTTCGCCGAAACAGCGCCATTCCCGAGGTGCTAATCCTTCACCGCGGGGACTTTAAAAAGCACGAAGTGGAGTCCATGCACGGCTTTAAGGTGGCGCGTCCGCTGCGCGCGATCGCCGACCTGCTGAGAGAGGAAACCGTTGAGCTGGACCACATGCGACAGGCGGTGCGGCAGGCTTTCCAGCGGGGGATTCTAAGCAAGGGAGAGATCGAGCAAAGCCATCTTCCCGAGGAAATGAAAAAGCGGATCCTCCAGTTCAGAGAGAAGGTTTGATGGATAAGATTAAAAAGTACGCCACGCCGACGGCGTTTCGCCGCGCGCTTGAAGACCGGCTCAAGCTGTTGGCGAAGGCGGAAGGCCTCGACATCCAGCGGTTGTTGCGCGAGGTGGCGTTTGACCGTCTGCTGGCTCGCCTGTTTTCAGGCGTGAAGGCCCCCTGGGTTCTTAAGGGCGGCTACGCCTTGGAGCTGCGGATCAAGGAAGCCCGCGTCACCAGGGACATCGATTTGGTGCTCCGTGAATCTTTGGGCAAGGAGCGAGGAGAGCCGATCAACGAAGCGATCTTCGAGGTCCTTAGGAGCGCGGCGCAACAGGATATGGAGGATTTCTTCTCCTTCGTGATCGGCGGCGTTATGCAAGACCTGGACGCCGCCCCTTACGGCGGCGCACGTTTCCCGGTTGAGGCCCGCATGGATGGACGAAGTTTCGTGAAGTTCCACATCGACATAGCGGCCGGCGACGTGGTCATGACTCCGCTCGACACGATCGAGGGCCGCGACTGGCTGAAATTCGCCGGGATACCCGCCGCTAAATTCCCGACGATTTCCCGGGAGCAGCACTTCGCAGAGAAGGTGCACGCTTATACGGTTCCTCGCCCATCGGTCAATTCCCGGGTAAGGGATATGGTCGATATGCTCCTGCTCATCCGGTCGAGCCCGAAGCTGGACCTACCTCTGGTCAAGAAAGCCATCGACGCGACCTTCAAGCGGAGAAAAACGCATGCGATGCCGGATATCTTGAACCCGCCGCCGGCCGATTGGAAGCAGCGCTACACCGAACTCGCGCTCCAATGCGATCTTTCGGAGGACTTGGACGGAGCGTTTCGATTGCTGGACGCCTACCTCAAATCTCTCTAAGTCTCCTCGGTCGAAGTCGGCTTGAGCAGAACGGCGCATTTCAGACGGTGGATCACGGGTTCACCGGTCCGTTGTAGGTTTGCGGTCCCGTCGTGCCGTTTTCGCTCGTCAGCGTGCCGGTGTTGCGCACGGTCCGCCCCACAAGCAGCACATCCCCGCCGAGCGCCGTGATCTCCCCGGCGTTCACGACGCCCGCTTGAGAGGGGCCCGAGAAGGTCATGTCGCCGCCGGCCAGAAACTGGGAGTCCGTCAGGCCCAGCGTCGAGGCGATGAAGCTCTGCGTATTGATGACCCCGTCGGCGCCCACCGTAATCCCGTTCGGGTTGATCAAGTAAATCTGGCCGTTGGCGGAGAGGGTGCCGAGTATAGAGGAAGGGTTGGCGCTTGTTACCCGGTTAAGTGCGGCCGAGGTCGCAGAGGGCTGCACGAACCGCGTAGTTTCACCGGAAGCGATGGAGAAGTCGTTCCAGTTAATGATGGCCCGATCGGTCGTCTGGTTGACGGTTAAAGTCGAGCCGCTCGAGCCGATGGTCGCCGAGCCGGAGGTCACGACACCGCCGGACGGGTTGGCCCAAGCGGCGGGTACGGCAAGGAGGAGCGCGAGCCCGACGCGCAACGCGCGGCAGCACAAATCAGTGGATCGTTCCTGAGCTACCCCGCCAGCTGGGCCATTCTATCACATTTCCGGTTTTTAAACCGTCGCCGCTGTTTGTTCTTCTTTTTCACAGCCCCCTCGAGGTGCATCCTCCCCGCGTCTCAAGACGCCCTTTTGATCCGGGAGTCCCAGTCGGGCGCGATTTTGCAGGCGAACCTTCCGGCTCAAGAACTGTTTGGAAGGTCATTGCCCGAGTTCCTGGGGTTAAAGCTGCGGGATTTGCTGTTGCCTGCGGACCGGGTGCGCAAATCCACGGGTGAGCGGCGCGCGAAGGAGCGGCTGGAACTCCCGCATTTTCAGCGGAAGTCCGGATCGATATTCCCGGCCGATGTTTGGCGGACTTTCCTGGTTTTGAAAAATCGTCCCTACAATCTACTGATGGTTCGAGACGCCACTAAACGCCTGCGCGAGGAATCCTCCCGGAGGAGGAAGCAATCCCGCGACGTTTTCATGGGGGACATCGTTCACGAGCTGCGTTCTCCGATCGCGGTCATTCAGGGTTCGATAGAAACCCTGCGCTCGGCATCCCAAGACCCCGCCTCTCAAACCGTTTTGTTCAAATTCATAGAAGATCACGCCAAGCGGATGTCGGGATTGGTGGATCGTCTTCTGGATTTTGCCGGCGCGAAGTCGAGTACGACGAAGCCCGCCCATATTCCACTGGCAAAAGTCCTGTGGGAGATCGCCGCCGCGTTCGTTCCAATCGCCAAGCGCCGCCGGATCGCCCTGAAGATGGACATAGAGCCGAACCTGGTCGTCTTCGCAAACCCGGACCATCTCCCCCACATCTACGGGAACCTTATCGACAACGCCATTAAATTCACCCCGCGCGGAGGAACGGTCGAGGTTCTCGGGCGCTCTAAGGGGGACGCGTCCGAGTTGTCTATCAGCGATTCGGGTCCCGGCATCCCCTCCGAGGACCTTCAAAGGGTTTTCGACCGGCTCTTTCGCAGCGCGGGATCGCGCAACGTGAAGGGCTCCGGACTCGGCCTCGCGATTGTTGAAAATATGGTTGAAGCAAACGGGGGCACGGTGGTCGCGGACAATGTTCCGGGCGGCGGCGCGAGATTCTTGGTCTCGCTTCCTTCGACCCTTTAGGACCGCGGCGAAGGGGCGCTCGCCTATGCCGTCACGGACTCCTGCTTTGGCGATTCGATTTCAGCGAACTCAACCCTGAACTCGACGTCGTTGCCGCGGTGGATCTTGCCGTCGGCAGCGGTCAGGCGGACCGCGGCTTCATGCCTGCCGGGCTTGTACCCGCTCCAATCGAACCACCAATATCCGTCCGATGCGCGGCAAGCTTGCCAGGGGCCGCCGTCCATCGCTGCCTCCACGTAACCGTCGACTTCAGCCGCGATGCGCAGCGTGTATCGATCCGACCACAGCGTTTCGCCGCTGGACGGGTACTCGATCACGACCGTATCCGAATCGAGCCTGGTCCCCGCTCCATTGAGGGGAGCCGCTTTGTTCCGTCGATGATGCGCCTTCATTTGTTTCGTGCTCATGGTGTTGTCCTCCTCAGGGAAGGTTGCCACTCGATGCGTAAATTGGAAATTAGAAAATTGGACAGATCTCCATTGAAAAAATCTATGCTCGGCTTTCACCCGGGTGCTCGCGCGCTCTCCGACGGCGTGAGGGACGCTGCGGCAAGTCTCCTATGCTAAACTCTCCTCGATGTCTTGGACCGAATGGATCGCCGCGGCGAGTTATCTTTGGAGCGTTTGGCTTTTGGCCGAGAATAAGCCGCTGGGTTGGTGGATCGGGCTGATCGGCACCGTCCTTTACATTTGGATCTTCTACGTCGTTTGGCTGCCCGGGGAGATTCTGATCCAGGCGTACTTTCTCGCGACCAGCCTCTGGGGCATCTGGATGTGGCTGCACGGGGGCAAGAATCGCGAGCCCGAGCCGGTGACGCGCGCCTCCGGCCGCCTGCTGGCCGGGACCGCCGTGGTTTTCGCGCTCGGCTGGGCCGGGCTGTTTTGGGCGTTTACGGCGATGGAGGGCAAGGTCCCCCTTTGGGATTCGTTTACGACCATCGTTTCCTTCATCGCGCAATACTATCTCGTGAAGCGCTGCGTCGAGAGCTGGCACCTGTGGATTCTCGTCGACATCGTGTACGTCCCCCTCTACGCCTCGCGCGGTCTCACCGTCACCGCGGGCCTCTACGCGATCTTCCTATGGCTGGCCTATCGGGGTCTTAAGAACTTCCAGAAAGAATACCGAAGCGCCGCCGCCTCTAAAGCGCTTTAAAGAGCGGGAGAGCCGGAATTTACTTGCAAAAGGCGGCTTAAAGGGTATAATGAAACTAGGTTTCAATAAGAGATGAGCACGGACGCCCTCACCTTGGATCGCTTGGCGCGGATGCAGACCGCGGTGGTCCTCGGCTACGACCCGAAATTTCCGGCCGCGCGCCGTGAACGCTTCGAGGACCTCGGTCTGCTGCCCGACACCACGGTGCAGCGTCTGCATACCGCCCCGCTCGGAGATCCCATCGCGTTTTCGATCCGGGAGACCGTGCTGTGCCTTCGCCGCGAAGATGCCCGGCGCATTTTCGTCAAGAGCGTGCTTCCATGAGCGCGGCCTCTTTAATCGCCGAAGAAGAGAAGCTCGCGACCGTCGCTTTGGTCGGTTCCCCCAACTGCGGCAAGACGACCTTGTTCAACGCGATGACGGGGATGAACCAGAAGGTCGGCAATTATCCCGGAGTGACGGTCGAGGAGAAGGACGGACTCTTGGTGCGCGGCGGCCGCAAGGCGCGCATCTTGGATTTGCCGGGGCTCTACGGATTCTCGGCGATGAGCCCCGACGAGGCCATCGCGCGCGAGATCATCGAAGGCAAGAGCGCGTTCGAACGGCGGCCCGACGCGGTCTTGTTCATTTTGGACGGCAGCGCGCTGCACCGCTCGCTGGGGCTGCTCGCGACGGTGCTCCAGGAGGGACTGCCGACCGCCGTCGCGTTGACGATGGTCGACGAGATCACCGCGCGCGGCGGACGGCTCGACACGCTGAAGCTTTCCCGCGCGTTGGGGGTCCCGGTGTTCGGAGTCGTCGGACACAAAGGCACGGGCGTCGCCGAAGTGCTTGACGCCGCGGTGGATGCGCAGTCCTGGCCCCGGCCCGTGGTCGCGGCGCCGCTGGAGTCGGCCGTCGCGCGGGCGGCCTGGTCCGACACGGTGCTGCAGGAATGCTACCGGGAGCCGAAAAAGGAAAATCGTCTCTCCCGGCGCATCGACGAATTCGTGCTGCATCCGGTGATGGGTCCCGTGATTTTTCTGCTGGTGATGGGCTTTCTGTTTCAGGCGATTTTCACGTGGGCCGGACCGCTGATGGACCTGATGTCGGGGGCCTGCTCCGGCTTCGGCGCGTGGATCGAGTCCTGGGCGCCGGCGGGCCTGCCGCGCGACCTCGTTGTTCACGGGGTCGTGGAAGGCGTCGGCGGGGTCCTCGTCTTTCTCCCCCAGATCATGATTCTGTTCTTCCTGATCAACCTTCTGGAAGCCGTCGGCTACATGGCGCGGGCGGCTTTTCTGGCGGACCGATTGATGGGTTTCGTCGGCCTGCAGGGACGCTCCTTCGTCGCGCTCTTGTCCTGCCACGCCTGCGCGGTGCCGGGGATCATGGCGACGCGGTCGATTCCCTCCGAATCCGATCGGTTGAAGACGATGCTCGTCGCGCCGTTTATGGTTTGTTCGGCGCGGCTGCCGGTGTACACTTTGCTGATCGCCGCCTTCGTTCCCGAGAGGGCCTTTTGGGGCCCACTCGGCATTCAGGGACTGATCCTGTTCGGCCTCTATCTATTTGGGGCGGTCACCGCGTTTACGGCGTCTTGGGTGCTCTCAAAAACCTTGGTGAAGGGGAGCTTGCTCCCGTTTTACATGGAACTCCCCCCCTATCGCTGGCCGACCTTCCGCAACGTCTTCTTGTCGATGTGGCATCGCGCGAAGATCTTCGTTTCACGGGCGGGGCGGGTGATCCTTCCGGCCTCCATGCTGCTTTGGGTTCTGCTGGCGTTTCCGCGGGCGCAGGCCGATCCGGGCGTACCCGCGGCGGTGGCCCAGAGCCGTCAATTGCAGCAAAGCTTCGCGGGGCGCATCGGTCGATTCGTGGAGCCGGTGTTCGCCCCGGCGGGCTTCGACTGGCGCATCAACATCGGCGTGATCGCCTCGTTGGCGGCGCGCGAAGTGGTGATTTCGACCTTGGCGCAGATTTACGGCGTTGAAAGCGAGGACGAGACGGGTCTGGTGGACATGCTTAAGAAGGCCCGCGATCCCGAAACGGGACGGCCGCTCATGGATTTCCCGACGGCGATGGCCTTGATCGCGTTCTTCGTCTTCGCCCTGCAGTGCATTTCGACTTTGGCGATCATGCGCCGCGAGACTGAAACCTGGAAATGGCCCGCCTTCGCCTTCGGGTACATGGGCGTGATGGCCTGGATCGCCGCCGTGGCGGCGTACCAGATCCTTTCGCGCCTTTCCGTCTAAGCCGGGACCGCTTCCTTTTTGATCCGCGCGATCGCCTCGGACGCGTAGGCCTTGATGCGCGTGTCGTGGGCGTTCTTGCGGGCCTTCTCGAGCGTCGGGATCGCTTTAGGATCGCCGATCGAGCCGAGGGACTGGATCGCCTGCAGCGAGACGCGCTCGTCTTTCGAAAGCGCGGCGTCGCAGACCCAATCGAGCGCTTCGGGCGCGACAGGCACGAAGGAGGCGACGCCTCGCAGGGCGTGCACCTTCAGCGGATACCCCGCCGTCTTCGCCAGAGAACGCAGCAGAGGCAAATGCCTGCGGTCTTTTTGCGACGCGAGCGCGGTGACGGCGGCGCCTTCCACCGAGTTCCAGTAGGACTTGCGTTTGAGTTGGCTCTTGATCTTGGCGGTCCACTTCGGGTCCATCGTGCGGCCTAACGCGCGGATCGCCTCCCCCTTCACGGGGAGGCTCTTGTCCGAGGCGATCAGGGGCGCCAACACCTTCGCTCCGTCCGGATGCCCGAACCCGCCGATCGCGCCGGCGACGGCGCGTCGAACCTTTGGGGACTTGACCTTCAGGAGGCGTCTGAGCGCTGAGAAGGCCTCTTCCGTGCGGATCGTTCCGAGCGCCTTGGCCGCCTCGGCGGCCGTGCCCCAGAACCCATCGGTGCGGCCCGCGGTTTCAAGCGCCTTGATCGCGGCGGCGTCTCCCCAATGCGCGACCTGCCAGGCGGCGCGGGAACGGCTCAATCCGGTTTTCGCGCCCTTGAGTTCGGCGAGCCACATCGCGTGCGGCTTGTGCATCGTCAGCCGCTTCAGCACGGTATGCTCCGCGTCGAATTCGACCATCGCGGGTTCGGCGGGGAGTTTGAAGTGATGATCGCGCTTCGCGTGCCTGACGCGTTCGCGGTACTCCTTCACCCACGCGCCGTTTTTTCCGGTGAAGCGAATAACCACGGCGGCGTCGAAGACCGGCGTGCCTCCCCCGTTCCCTTGGGTTTGGCGAACGCAGAGTCCCGCCTCCTTCTTCTTCTTGTCCCAGGAAAACCGGACGTCAAAAACCGGGAAGCCCGATTTGTACACCCACTGATCGAAGAATTTGCGCAGGTTGCGGCCGGTCGCCTCTTCGATCGCGACGATCAGATCCGTGGTTTCAACGCTTTGATTGCGGTGCTTTTGCAGGTAATGACGAAGGGAGTTCCACCAGTCGGTTTCCCCGAGTTGGGCGCGCAGCATGTGGAGCACCCATCCGCCTTTCTCATAGAGATGCCGGTCGAAGAGCACCCAGGGGTAGCGGTATTGCCGGGAAACGAGCGGCCTTCGGTAGCGCGTGGAATCCTCGTGCAGATAGCTGCGCCGGTTGGTTTCGAGCTCGTGATCCGCCTCGTCTCGACCCTTGTCCTCTTCGGTGAAGAGCATCTCGCAATAGGTTGCGAATCCTTCGTTAAGCCAGGCGTGCGACCAGTCCCGGCAGGTCAGGAGATCGCCGAACCAATGGTGCGCAAGTTCGTGGGAGACCAGAAGATCCAAGTCGTAGTCGAGCGCCGCCTCAGCCGATAGAAGGCAGGCGTCCGTCTGAGTGGTGCAGGTTGTGTTTTCCATGCCGCCCGGGAATTCCGCGGCGGCGACCTGCGCGTAGCGCGGGTACGGATAGCGTACGCCGAGCTTGCGCGAGAGGATGTCCATGGCGGCGACGGTCTTGGAAAACCCCCGCCGCGCGTCCGCCTCGCGGCCTTTTTCGGCGTAATAGACCACCGGCACATCTTCCCAGCGGTCTTCGATCACCGAGAAGCGGCCGACACAGAGGCAGACGAGATAAAGAGAATGGGGATGATCCATCCGCCAGTGAAAAATCTCTTTCGCGCCCTGCACGCGGTGTTCGTGCAGTTCCCCGTTGGAGGCGGCGACGAAGCCTTTCGGAACGGTCGCCACGACCTCGGTCGTGGCCTTTTCGTTGGGAATATCGTGACACGGGAACCAATAGTGAGCGTCCTCGGGCTGGCCTTGGCTCCACATCTGAGAGGCGGGACCGGTTCCTTCTGCCGGGGAGAAATGCAGACCGCATTTTGGGGAGACGATGCGGTATCGGATGGAGACGGCCGTTTCTTCTCCTTGCGAGAGGGATTGGGACAATTTGAAGCTCAGGCGGTCGTCCTTGTGGCGGAACGCCAGCTTTTTGCCGCTTTCGGTTACGTCCAGAATCTTCATCCCCCCGGCGCGGAGCTTGACCGTTCGTGAGGAGTGCGACAAGGCGCGCAGCGTCGTCCGGACGAGCCCGGTCGCGGCGCGGCGCTTGAGGTCGCAGTCGAGTTCGATGCGGACATGGACGGTGTCGAAGTCGCGGTCTGGGGCGTAGCGGGATTTCGTACCCAGCAGGGACCCCGAGATCTCCGGGGGCGCCGAGCCGGCGGCGCCGAGGCGCCGATCCGCGGCTTCGGCGGCGGTCTCGTAGTAACGGCAGCACCGAAGGTGCTCCCTCATGAGGCGACCGAGTTCCCGCGGGCTTTGTTGATCTCGCCGACGAGCGCGGGGAGCACGAGGATCGCGTCGCCCTTTACCGCGTACGTCGCCATCTTCATCATCGGGCATTCGGCGTCGGTATTGATCGCGACGATCACGTCCGAGGATTTCATGCCGGCGAGGTGCTGGATTTGCCCGGAGATCCCCGCCGCGACATACAGGCGGGGGCGGACCTGTCGTCCGGTCAATCCGACCTGATGCTTATAGGGGACCCATCCCGCGTCGACGATCGCGCGGCTTGCGCCGACGGCCGCCCCGAGCGACTTCGCCAGATTCCGGATCAGCTCGAAGTTCTCCGGCTTGCCGAGACCGCGCCCGCCTGAGACTACTTTTTCCGCCGCGCCGAGGTCGACCTCGTTGTTTTCGTCGGCGGAGAAGGAAACAAACTCCGTATTCGCCGTCCAGGAGGACGCGTCGACGGTTCCGTTGACGATTTCAGCTTTCTGGTCTCCGGCGGGGGACCGATCAAACGCCATCGGAGCGAGGGTCACGATTTCGGGCCCGTCGGCGGCATTCACCGAAACGGTCGCGATCACGTTGCTCGCGTAGGCCGAGCGCTTCAGGGTCAGCGTTCCGTCGCTCACGCTGATTTCGCCGGCCCCCGAGGCGAGCGCCCCGTCCAACGAGACGGCGACCCGGGGAGCCACCGAGCGTCCGTAGAGCGACGCGGTGAAGAGGATCGTTTTGGGCTTTTCGGCCGCGGCTGCCGCGGCGATCGCGCCGGCGTGAGCCTCGTCGACGAGTTGCCCGAGGGCGTCATGATCGAGAATCAGGACCTTGTCGGCGCCGCGCGCGGCGATCTCACCGGCTTTCGCCGTGACGCCGTGTCCGGCGACGACCGCCGTCACGGTTTCCCCGCGCGCTTCTGCGATGATCCGGGCTGCGGTGATCAGCTCAAACAACGCCGGGGAGAGGTTTCCGTGCCGCACCTCGCCGACGCACCAAATGCCTTTGCCTTCATATGCCATCGGAGTGCTCCCTTAAATGAATTTCGCTTCTTTGAGTTTTGCGACGAGGTTTTTCGCCTGTTCCTCCGGCGAGTCCCCTTCGATCCGCAGCCCGGACCCGCGGGCGGGTACGGGCTCCATCGTGACGACGGCGGTGCGCGAACCGGCGGTCCCGACCGAGGAGGGGTCGAGGGCGAGATCCGAGGCGCTCCACTTCGCCACGACGGCCTTCTTCGCCTTCATCTTTCCCTTCAGGGAGGGCAGCCGCGGTTCGTTGATCTCCTTGGTCACTCCGACGACGGCGGGCAGCGCGAGCTTCAGCGTGTCGGCCCCATCCTCGGTCATCCGCTCGACCGTGATGGAGGTCTCGTCGATCGCGGTGATCTTGCGCACGGCCACAACGCTGGGCCGCTTCATCCGCGCGCCGACCAAAGCCGTCATGTGACCGGACTCGCCGTCGTTGGTTTGCTTTCCGAACAGGACGAGCTTGACGTCGGCGAGCTTCTCGACGGCAGCCGCGAGAATTCGCGAGGTGGCGATCGTGTCCGATCCGTCAAAGGCCGGGTCCGTGAGGAGGACGCCTTCGTCTGCCCCGAGGGCGAGAGCGGCTTTCACCACTTCCTCGGACTCCGCGGCGCCGGCCGAGAGGATCGTCACCTTGGAGCCGGGGAGTTTTTCGGTGATGCGGATCGCTTCCTCGACGGCGTATTCGTCGAACGGATTGATGCCGTGCGGCAGCCCGGCGGTCTGCACCTTTCCGTCGCCCCCGATGGCGACGGTGGTTGAAGACGGCGTGCGTTTGACGCAGACGGCGATGTGAATTCCCATGGTGTCTCCTGTTTATCCCTGAGCGCTCGGGCGCTTTCCTTTAGCCGGCTTGCGGGCGGCGCCGCCCCGCTTGTTTTCTATGCGCTGGAGCGCGTCCCGGGCCGCTTCCTGCTCCGCTTCCTTCTTCGTTTTCCCTGAGCCGGTCCCCAGCGTCTTCGAGGCGAACGATACTTCGACGTGAAACGTCTTGTCGTGATCGGGCCCCGTCGCTTGCACAATCGTGTAATCCGGCATGCGTTGGTGACGTTTTTGAACCAGTTCCTGAAGGCGACTCTTAAAATCGGTCTCGACGAAATCCGCCATCTCGTCGAGAAAGCATCGGTGGACAAAGGCGTCGGCCGAATCGAATCCGCCGTCGATAAAAACCGCGCCGATCACGGCTTCCAGCGCGTTCGCCAAAAGGCTCGGACGCGAACGCCCCCCCGTCGACTCTTCACCCGACCCGAGCCTTAGGTGGACGCCGAGCTCGATGCGCTCGGCCCACCGGGCCAAAGAGGCCCGGGAGACGAGGGACGCCCGATGCTTGGATAGGCGCCCCTCGTCTTCCCCGGGGTGCTCGTTAAACAGAAGGCGGGCTACCACGACCGACAGCACGCTGTCGCCCAGAAATTCCAGGCGCTCGTTGTGACCGTCGGCATCCCGCTCGAAGGCGTACGACTTGTGCGTCAGCGCTTCGAGCAGCAGTTCCTTGTCGCGGAACGTGTAGCCGATGACCTCCTCGATCGAGGGCGTCATCGCGGTGCCGCGATCCGCCTTACTTCTTCGCGTGCGCCTTGATGTACTCGATCGCCTGGCCGACGGTTTGAATCTTCTCGGCCTGTTCGTCCGGGATCTCGGTGTCGAATTCCTCTTCAAGAGCCATGACGAGCTCAACGGTGTCGAGGGAGTCGGCTCCGAGGTCGTTGACGAAATGGGCCTGCGGGGTCACTTCGGCGGCGTCGACGCCGAGCTGCTCCACAATGATTTTCTTTACGCGGTCTTCGTAGTTGTTATCGGACATGATGAGTCGTGTCTCCTTGGAAGTACGGCTATTTCGTCACAGCTCCCGGCCGCCGTCCGCCACGATCACCTGACCGGTGATGTAGGTGGCGTCGTCGGATGCCAGGAAAAATACGACGTTGGCGATCTCAGACGGTTCTCCCATGCGGCTCAGGGTGATCCGCTCGAAGAGTTTCTTCTTCGGCTCTTCGGGAATCGCGTCGGTCATGCGAGTGTGGATGAAGCCGGGCGCGACCGCGTTCACGAGAATGTTGCGGGAGGCGAATTCCTTCGCGCACGCCTTCGTGAGCCCGATGATGCCCGCCTTCGAGGCGGCGTAATTCGCCTGGCCGGCGTTTCCTTCCATGCCGACGACGGAGGCGATGTTGATGATGCGCCCGGTACGGGCCTTCATCATCGTGCGGAGCACCGCTTTCGTGCACAGGAACGCGCCCTTCAGGTTGACGCCGAGAACGGCGTCCCAATCCTGTTCGGACATGCGCATCAAGAGCCCGTCTTTGGTGATTCCGGCGTTGTTGACGAGAACGTCGATTTTTCCGAATTTCTCGACGACGGCTTTGACGGCCGCGTCGCAGGCGTCTTTGTCGGCAACGTTGGCCGCGATCCCGAGGGTTTCCACTCCGTGATCGGCGGCGAGCGCGTCGGCGGCGTCTTTTGCGGATTTTTCGTCCATGTCGACGACGACGACCTTCGCGCCTTCGCGGGCGAAGCGTTCGGCCGTCGCGCGCCCGATGCCGAGCGCCGCGCCGGTGATGATGACGACTTTATCCTTCAGACGCTGCGCGCCCGAGGCGCCCGTCAGCGGTCGATCCTGCACACCTGTGTTGTCCATCGCTGAATTCCCCCTAACCTTGTTCCCGTCGCCGTTACGCCCGCTCATCCTGCATCCCCGTCTTAACGTCTTCGAGCCTTCGCTGCACGCGATCGCGAAACTCGGAGTTGGAGAGCCGCACCGCCGACTCAACGGCCTCTGCGGCGCCGTCCCGGGTTGCGCGGCAAACGACCCCCGTACCGCCGATTCCCAATAGGGCGGTTCCTCCCCCCCCTATTGCGCGCCCGAAGGCGGCGGAGTCCTCGAAAACGCCCCGCGCAAGCGCCGCGCCAAGCTTACGAAAGGGACTTTTTACGACGCTGGATTCTAACATTAAGGAATGTTGCTTCGCAAAGCCCCTCAGCGCGCCCAAAACGGCCTCTCCGCAGTCCCCATCCGCGACGACGACGTCAAAGCCGCCGGCCGCCAGACTTTCGGAATTGATCGGCCCTTCAAAACGCACTCCCGCGTATTTAAGCAACGGAAGCGCCTCGCGCACCAACTCGCCCGGGCCCGAGCCCCGTGTCCCCGAACCAAGCACGCGAACGACCGGATCGCGGCGGTCCATCACGCAGCGAGCGTAGAGAGAGCCCATCAGCGCGAATTGAAGCAGATGCCAGGGCTTGCAGTCCGTCGCCGCGCCGGTATCGAGCAGCAGCGCGGGGCCGCCGGATACGGGCAAGAGAGACGCGGCCGCGGGCCGCAGCACCCCCGGCAGGCGCTTGCAGTGCCACAATCCCGCGGCGGCCGCGACCCGCACGGGGGCGACGGTGACGAAGGCATCCGCTTCTCCGGAAGCGGCGCAGGCAGCGGCGAGCAGCACCGATGCGTCGACGTTGTCCCTGCAGGCGGTCTGCGGATCCTCATCGGGGCCGATGACCCCGGGCGCGTCGTGGATGGAGAGTCCTTGGTTCTCGGAAGCGCCAAGCATGGCGAGTTCAGAGCGCAGCGCCTCTTCGGGGCCGAAGAGGCGAAGCTCGAGGCCTCCCTTTCGGGCGGCCTCGAGCGCCCCGGCGAGAGCGGGCTGAATCGGACCGCCTCCGAGATCGAGGGCGATCCTCATTGGTACTAGCCCTGCTGCTCTTCGCCGCCTTCCTGCTGTTTGGCCTTCTTTTCCTTCTTGGCGATCACGAGCTTCCCGCCGTAGAAGCCGCATTCCTTGCAGACGGTATGCGGACGGACCATCGACTTGCAGTTGGTGCAGCGGCTCTGGCCGCCGAGGTGAAGCTGCGAGTTCTTGGAACGGCGGTTGCCGGTGCGGCGCGGCGTGTGTTTGCGGAATGGATTGGGCATGACGTTAGTTCTCCTTGAATTTCTTGAGAGCGTCGAACGGGGACGAAGTCGGTTCCGGGGCGGGCTGGCCCGGTTCCCGGCCGTCGTTTCCCCACGGGATCGGACAATCGGGACGGCAAAGAGAGCGCTGCGGAATCTCGAGCAGCGCGGCTTCCCGGAGCGGACCGGAGACGTCGATGGTCTCGTCGGTGAGCGGGAAGGTTTCGTCGAACTGCGCCTCGTAGGGCGCGTCGTGAAGGGTCAGGCAGCGGCTGCAGGCCACCGTCCAGGCCCCGGCGATGCGGGCCTCCAGCAGGATGCTGCTTCCTCCGATGGAAAAATCGAGAGCGGCGGCCACGTCGCCGGCGTGGACCGCCTCCGGGAGCGGTTCTATAAACAGCGACGACGCCGGAATCGTCAAGGACGCCGAGAGGCCGCGATTGTCCCGAATCTGCGCGACGGGAAATTTCAGCGGCGTGCAATCGCTCATTTGAAATTCACCGTGCGCCGGACGAAATAGTTGCGCTTGCCGCGCAGTTCGTAGTAGATGCGGATCAGGATTTCGGCCAGCAGGCCCAACAGCAGCAGCTGCAGCCCGATCAAGGAGAAGAAGATGGAAATCTGAAACAGCGGCTGGTCCTTGACGAAAACGCCGAGCCAGTATTTCTTGTAAAGCGTCACGCCGCCGAGGAAAGCGCCGGCGGCGAGCATGAGCGCACCGCCCCCGCCGAAAAGGTAATTCGGCTTTGTGAGATACTGATGCATGAATTTAACCGTGTGCAAATCGAGGACGACTTTGAAAATCCGGATGAGGCCGTACTTCGAAACGCCGCGCGTGCGCGGCCTGTGGTTGACGGGGACCTCGACGATGCGCGCACCCAAGAAACCGGCGAGGGCGGGGATAAAGCGGTGCATCTCCCCGTAGAGCCGGAGGTTCTTGATGAAATCGGCCCGGTAAATTTTGAGGGTGCAGCCGTAGTCGTGCAGCGTGACGCCGGTGGTGCGCGAAATAATCGCGTTGGCGATTTGCGAGGGCAGACGGCGCGTGAACCATTTGTCCTGCCGGCGTTTGCGCCAGCCGCTGACCACGTCCCAACCCTCTCCTTCATCGAGCTTCACCAGCATCCCCGGAATATCGCGAGGATCGTTCTGGAGGTCCGAGTCCAGGAACGCGAGGACCTGTCCCGCCGCGTGATCGATTCCCGCCGCCATCGCGGCGGTCTGACCGAAATTCGTGCCCAGCCGGACCGCTTTAAAGCGCGGGTCGAGGCGTCCGAGCGTCTCGATTTCCGCAAAGGAGCGGTCGGTGGATCCGTCGTCGACGAGGATGACTTCGTAATCAATCGAAACGAGAGCCTCGCGGATCTCCTTGCCGAGATCAGCGAGATTTTCTTCTTCGTTGTAAACGGGGACGACGACGCTCAGTTTCGGACCCCCGCTCGCGAGCGGAGTCGAAGGGCGGACCGTCCCCTCAGGGGACGTGCTCATGGGTCTACGCGGCAGCGGCCTCCCGAATTAAATCCAAGTTCTTCACGGAATCTCCGAATCCAAATGAATCCGTTCATACTAGCATTTTACGAGCACCGGTCGTCTTGATAGCCCCGTCGAAATCCGGCACAGCGGGGCTACCGCCCCACTAGGCCGGATGTTCTTATAGCCCCGTCGAAATCCGGCACAGCGGGGCTACCGCCCCACTAGGCCGGATGTTCTTATAGCCCCGTCGAAATCCGGCACAGCGGGGCTACCGCCCCACTAGATATTTGGACGGATCCTTAAGGAAGGCGGAGGCGTCGAGGACTCCCTGATCCACCGCGGGCCGGCAGAAACGGGTCTTAAAGCCGAGCATGGAGTAGTCCAAGCGTCGGGAAGGAAACACCTTGAAAATACGGGGGCGCCGAGGGTGCGCGCTCAACGTGCTGAGCCCGACGTCGATGTAGTCCCAAAGTCCCTCGCGAACGGTTTGTTCTCGGCGTGGGAGGTAGCCCCATCCGGGATCGCGGCCGATTTCATCGGGGCGGGTCATGACCAAGACGAGGATATCCTCGCAGCCGGCCAAGGATTCGAAACTGATTTTTTCGGACACCCACACTCCGCCGTCCACGAAATGCCGGATTTGCCCCCCCACTTCGATTTGGACCGGCGGGAACACGATCGGAATCGAGCAGCTTGCCATCAGATGGCGGTGGATCGGCCCGTCCCAACCGTCTTCGCCCTGGGGCGTGAAGCGGGCGTAGCATTTGCGGTCGTCGCGCTTATCGGTCGAGACGATCGTGAAGCGGGCGCGGCAGTTGCGGCGGGCTTCGTCGTCGTCGCCTCCATGCGTGACGACTTCCGCGATGGCGTCGTTGGTGTAAAGGCTGAGCGGGAAGAGTTTCGGCTTGAAGCGCATCACTCGGGCCCCGTCGATGTTCCTCCAGATGTCGAGCAGGACGTCCATCTTGCGCAGGCAGTAGCCGGCTCCGTTGAGCGACCCGATGGAGAACCCGAGAACGTCGTCGAAACGCAGGCCGGCTCGGACGAGTCCGTCGAGCATGCCGGCCTGCCAGGCTCCGAGGGAACCGCCTCCAGCCAAAACGAGGCCGAGCGAGCGTCCGAGGCCCGGCGCCTTCACGGCGCCGCTCCGGTCAGAGAAGGTCCGGCGAGCCCCTCGAGCAGGTCCGTGAGCAGGCGCTCTTGAAGGCGAACCATCCCGTCGATGTCGAAGTCCGCTCCGATGGCTCGGACGGCTTCCCGTCCGAGCCGCTCCCGGAGCGTCTTGTCTTCGACGAGCGCGAGGACGCGGTCCGCGAGGGTTTGCCAGTCGCCGGGGGCGACCGAGAATCCGTTGAGGCCGTCCCGCACGAGGTCCCGAACGCCGTCGACCCCGTAGCAGACAGGCGGGAGTCCGGATTTCATCGCCTCCACCAACGCGCGCGGCAGTCCCTCCCACAACGAGGTCATGAGGAAGATGTCGGCCGCGGCGAGGAGTTCCCGGGCGTCGTCGCGCCAGCCCAGGAAGCGAACGTTCCGGGAGAGACCCTTGGCGATAACGCGCGCTTCGAGGCGCGCGCGCGCCGGGCCGTCGCCGATGAAAACGAAGGAAACCTGGGGACAGCGCGCCACGACGCTTTCCGCCGCTTTGAGAAAATCGCCGGGGTTCTTTTGGGGCTTTAAGTTGCCGATGCTGAGAACCAAGGGCGGGTCCCGCCTGAGTCCGGCCAAGGCGCGCTTCTCCTTTTTTCCGGGGATCGGAGCCGGAAGTTCCGCAAGGGCCACGCCGCTGCGAATCAAAACGGCGGCTTCGGGAGCGACTAAGCCGTGGCGAACGGCGGTGTCGATGTTGGCCTTCGAGACGAAGATCAAACGGGTCGACAGGCGCGCGGCGAGGCGCTCGAGAAAGACGAAGACGGTTTTCATGAGAGGTTTTTGGCCTTCGTGAAATCCGAACCCGTGGTAGGTGTGCAGGATCAGCGGGACGCCCGCCAGCGCCGCCGCGAAACGGCCGAGAATCCCGGCCTTCGACGAGTGCGTGTGGACGACCGCGGGGTTTTCCTCACGCAGCATCCGGGTGAGTTCCAACAGCGCGATGACGTCGCGAAACGGGGAGACCTCCCGGACCAAGTCCTCGACGAAGCGCACCTTGACCCGGGGGCCGAGCGCGGCGGCTTTGGCGTCCAAATGCCCCCCTGGGCCCGTGAGAAGAACGGTCTCGAAGCGTTCGTGATCGAGGTGTTCGACCGTGTACAGCGTGTTCTGCTGCGCCCCGCCGAAATCAAGACGGGTGATGATGTGCACGACCTTCGCCTTCATGCGATCATTCTAGGAAATTAGCGTTTCTCTGCGGGGCGGCGGCGGTGGGGCTGGCGGTGATGCGATTTCGTGCGGGGGCGGCGGTAGCCCTGGGGTTTCGCCGGCGCCGCCGGCTTGGGGGCTTCGAAGACGACGGGTTTCGGCTTCGTATAGCCCTGGTAGCGGAGGCCGGAGCCGTAATAGTGATCGAGAATCTCGTCGAAGCGCCGACCGAGATGCGCCTGTCCGAGCGTCCCCGCGATGCAGACGCCTCGTCCGTGTCCGGTTCCGGCGCCCCACACGAGAATCTTCAGAAGCCGCTTCCCTTTGTAGATCGGCAGCAGCGAAAACATCGTCGAACGGAGACCTCCGGGCGAGAGCACGGCCTCCACGGCCTCCGCTCCTTTGAATTCCGCTTGTCCCCGGGCGCCGATCACGCGCACGCCCTGCACCCGGCCGGTCGCGTCGCGCCCGAGCACCACGATGCGCCGGAGCGGTCCCACATCCGCGACGCGCTCGACGCGTTCCCGGATCGGATCGGGGTCAAGGATGCGCACCCAGCGGTTCCAATTCGCGGGAACGATCGAAGACGCCTCATGATAGAGCTTCTTATCGGGAAAGCGATGCGTCAGGCGTTCGAAATCGAGCGGGGAGCGCAGCACCAGCGCCGGCGTGCGTCGGTCCTGCACTCCGCTGAGCGTGGACCAGCCGCAGGAGCGGTGTTCTTCAAGCGCCATGCCTTGCGGTGGGAGAATCGTCACGCCCCGCGTTTCCCGCACCGCCTCGGTGGAGTCGGCGCGCTCTTTCGCCAACCCTCGGTACAGGAAGCAGTGTTCTCCGTCGCAGAGCTGGGTGCGTTCGGCGTTGGAGACGCCCCGGCGCAAGCGCTCGAGAACCTTCGAGCGCGTGAGAACCGCGAGCGTACGGTACGCCGCCGGAGGACTTCCCGGAGGCAGTGCGGTCGGCGTGATTCCGAAGAGGTATTCCTGCAGGGGAACTTCGTTGACCAAATGAAAGCCGTCGGGAGTCGGAATCACCTCGAGCATGCCGCGCAATTCCCGGTCGGAAAGATCGAGACCCCGTACGTCAGTCGGTTGCGGGTTCTTGACCAGGAGCGTGTATCCCTCGTGCGTGGGCTGAAATCGAAACGGTTGTTTGGTGACGTAGACGATGTTCCCGTTCGTGTCCCGGATTTCGATCAGGCGGCTGTCGGCGCGATACGAGATCTCCCATTGGCGATACGGCGGCGCCGCCTGCACGACTTCGTCCTCGAGCCTTAGGTCCCAAAGGCGCGTCGTCGTGCTGCCCATGACGTAGAACCGGGTCAAGTGCCGCGGAAGCCCGTCCGGTCCCGCAAACAACGCGACGCGCACGGCGGGCGGGGCGCGGTCCGCCTCGCTTTCGTCCTCAAGGCCGCGGAACATCGGGCGGGCCAGGCGCACCAGCGGAAGGGAATCCTCCGGGGGGCCTTCGATGTAGCGCTCTAGTTTTTTCAGCTTTCCCGCCGCCGTCGGATCGCGGGGATCGAGGTCCCCGAGAAGCTTGTAGGCTTGCCATGCGGCTTTGGCTTGGCCTGTTTTTTCGTAGACCTCGGCGAGTTCGCGGGCGGCTTCGGGCTGCTCGCGGTCCGCTTCGAGGGAATCGGTGAAGAGCTGAATCGCGGGCGCGTAATCGCGTCGCCGCAGACGCAGGCGAGCGAGTTCGAGCGAGGCCGCCGAACGAAGATAGGTGCTGCGCTTGATCGCGTTTTCGAACTCGGGAAGGGCCGCCTTGTCGTTGCCGTCGATCGAGTCGCTCAGGCCGAGACCGAGATGGGCCTCCCCTTCGTCATCGGGACGGTCCGAATTTTCAACGGCTTTCTTGAATGCGTCGCGCGCCTCTTTAAATCGTCCGAGAGCGAGGTAGTTCCACGCGCGTTGATTCCAGAGGAAGGAATCGGTCTTGTCGAGAAGCGTGGCCTTCAGCCACTGGGGCGCGGCTTCGTCGGGTTTCCCTTGATCGCGCAGCATCAGCGCGAGATTCGCCGTCGGCCCGGCGTCGAGCGAGCCGAGCGCGACCAAATAGAGGTATCCGGCCTCGGCCGCTTGGTAGCGTCCTTGCAAGTATTCGGACAGCGACCCGCGATAGGTCTCAATGATTTCCGATTCCGCATCCGCGGGTTCCGCCGCCGACGACGGGTGCGGCGGGACCGCGAGCGCGGCGGCGAGGCAGAGGCGAAAGAACGCGTTCATCCTACTTTCGCTCTCCTAAATAGGAATCGGAGGAATCCGCCGCGCGGACGACCGGCGTGGTTTCGCGCGGAATTCGGACTTCGATGCTGTTGAGCAGAACCTTCCCCCATTTGTATTTTCGCCGGCGGCCGAGACGCGCGGCGCTGGGCATCCGCGACGCGAGCCTGCTGACGTCGTGGCCGCGCGCCGAGGCGTCTTGAAGCTTGGCGCTCACGCGCCGGAACTCCTGCAGGTACTCCCGATCCCGGCGGGCTTCGACGGACCGTTTGAGATCCTCCGCGAGCGGAGAATCGGAGCGAATGGACGGATACGCGCGCTTCTCGTAAATCTCCCGAACCCGTCCGCCGAAATTCGCGTATACCCAGCCGAGCGCGGCGGAGACCACGATCAGGGCAAGCAGTCGTTTTAAATTCTTCATCGGAAAAACGGACGCCGACTCCGACCGTCCGCAACTCCTTTATAACGGCTCCGGAAACCCCTGTCAATCGACGGGGGCTACTGACGCGGGACGCCGGGGAGCAGAAGCTCGTCGAGCGTGAGCTCATCTTCGGACTGTCCGCCGGAGGAGTCATCCTCTTCCTCCGCGGGTTCGGAAGCCGCGGCCGCCGCCGCTTTCTCCGCGGCCCTGCGCTGACGCCGGGAGAGCCGAGCGGGTTTCGCGGGTTCGGGCGGGGCCTCCTCCTCCGCTTCCGGCGCCGGAGCCTTCTTGATCGGGGCGCGTTCCCCGAGCGATGAATCGAGCAGCATTTGGCCGAGCGGATCGTTCAAGGATCCGTCGTCGGCGAGTTCGGAGCGGGGAGGCGCGCTGCGGCGTCTGCGGGACGCGCCGCCGCCTCGCCGAGTGCTCCGGGCCTTCGGCTTGGGGGCTGCCGGAGGTTTCGCCGCGGCGGGAAGTTCTCCGTTTAAGGCCTGAATGCTCTTGGCCGTGAGACCGCGGATTTGTCCCTCATCGAGCATTACCTCGAATTGAAAATCCGGGGCGGATCCCGGTTTGCCGTAGAAATTCACCTGGAAGCGGCTGGGGGCGAGGCGTTCGGCATTCCACGGCTCAAGAAGCCGGGCGGAACCCTTGCGGTCCTCGAGGATCTGAGCGAGCGTGCGTCCCGAGGCGCCGACCGGGTAATTTTTCGCGAAATCGATCGCCTCCTGAGTCCGGTCCGGCATTTCTTCGGGAGCGGCGGAAGTCTCCTCCGGAGTCTCTTTCAGCGTTGCGATCGGTGATCCTTTCGTCGGCAGCAGTCCCAGTTTCTGAAGATAAGGCTTGATCAGGGGTTTGACGACCGGGAGAATCGGCTTGAGCATCGGATCGAGATACGGTTTCAAAATCCCCATTTGATAACCCTGGAACGCCGCGCCGGCGACGAGCGTCATGAAAACCGTGAAGATCATGAGTTTCCGGAAAAAACCGCTTTTGGTTTTTGTTGCCGCCGTCTGCGCCGCGCCTGCGGCCGAGAGATCTACGAGATCGGCGTCCCCGGCGCCGAAATCGGGCGACGGTGCGGGCAAAGTCGGCGGAGGAACGAGAGGTTCGGACACCATTCCGGGAGCGGTGTTCGGAATGTCGATGCCGGGCACCGGCGCATCGAGCGAAGGCGGCGGTTCGAGGGTGACCGCCGGCGCATCATCGGGAAATTCCAGGCCGCCGGGTCCATCGAACGTATCCTCGGCCCCGGGCATTTCCATTCCGGGAGGCGGCGGCAGGTCGCCGGGAGGCGGCTGCAAATCGGAAGGAGGAGGCAGATCGCTTTCCTCGAACGACATCTCGGGCATTGGAAGCGGCGCGTCGTCGCCCTCGGGTATTTCGAGCGACGGCGGCGGCACTTCCTCGAGCGACCCCGCCAATCCGGGAGGCGGTGGAAGCTCCCCTAAGTCCCCCGCGCCGGCGGCGGCCGGCAGATCCCCGGCGTCTTCGAGACCGGGAGTCGGAGCGCTGGAAGCGAAAACGGGCGTGGCCGGGCCGGCCTTGCGCAGGCCGATCATCTCCTCTTTGAGTTCGTCGCGCAGCCGCCCCTGATTTTCTTCGAGCTTGGAAAGCGAGTCCTGAATGTCGGAACGGACCGAGTCGAGCTGGCCCTTCAATTCACCGATAAGCTCGGTTTCCTGAGAGAGTTCGTCCTTCGTCCTGCCGATCTCTTCCTTTAGACCGCCCTCGGTCGCTTCGATGCGCGTTTCCAATCCCGTGAGCTTGTCCTTGAGCTGCGCGCTCTCCTGCGTCTTTTCATCGAGGTGAACCTTGAGACCGGTGATCTCCTCTTCACGCTGGCGCAGTTCGTCTTGAAGCTGGGTCAATGAATTTTCAAGCAGAGAAACTTTTTCCTGCAGCGTTCCGAGAACGGCGAGATCGCGCAGCGTCGGTTCGGGAGGGATCAGGCTGGCGCCGGGCTCGATGAAAGAGGAATACGATCCCGCGGGGACACGGGCTTTGCGCAGAAGCACTTCAGCGAGTTCGGCGACGACGCCCGCGCGCTGCCAATCGCCCATCTGAGTCCCCTTGCGTCCCTCGGGGCAAACAAGCGATTCCGCTGAAAATCCCCCCTGTTCGGAGAGTTCCTCGCGGTCGTACGGGCCGACGACCTGATTGTGTTGAAACATCCAGTATTTCATGCGCATGACGGAAGAGGCCGCATCGCGAGGCGGTCTCCGGCGTCTTATTGAGTGTAACAGCCGCATGCCCGCGCCGCAATGTCGGGGTTGTTACGGAATATCGAAGAGATTCCGAATTTCCCAACGCTTCGCGTTGTGCTATAATCATCCGGCGTCGGGCTATCGGCCGACGCTTTGTGAGCTAGGGCCATTAGCTCAACGGTAGAGCAGACGCCTCTTAAGCGTAAGGTTACAGGTTCGAATCCCGTATGGCCCACTCTTTTTCGATTCAAACGGTCCCGGTCGTGTTGAGCCTGCTGCTTTCAAGCGCGGCTTACGCCGGGGCCGTTTCTATTGCCCCGCTGTCCGCGCCGAAGAAAGGCGAGACCGACAAGCCCCGCTCTTAGTATCCTTTTCATTCGGGCCGGTGGCGGAATGGCAAACGCGCACGCCTTAGGAGCGTGTGCCGCAAGGCTTGTGGGTTCGAGTCCCACCCGGCCCATGATTGCGGCGATCGGGGTCGGTCGTCAAGTTGTTTAAGTTGTTAAAGTTGTTTCGAGGGTTTAAACCCAAAACTTGAACAACTTGAACAACTTGACGACCGACCCCCGCTGGAATGCGGTATAATAGAGGTCCGCAAGAAGCTTCCCCGCTAAATCAAGGAGATACGATTTCATGGCCATTTGGACCCCCACGCAGAAGTTGAAGACGACCAAACTCGAGGAAAAGGGCACGCTTCGCCGCTACAAGGTGGAAGTCCCCGAGGACAAGCTGGAGGAGGCCGCACAGAACATGCTGGTCCGCATGCAGTTGACCGTCCGCCTGCCCGGCTTTCGCCAGGGGAAGGCCCCGCTGGAGATGGTCAAGCGGCAGTTAGGCGACCGCGTGCGCGCCGAGGCCGTGGAGGATTTGCTCAAGCAGGTGATCGGCGACGTCATTAAGGAACAGGACCTTCGCCCGATCACCATGCCCGAGGTGAAGGACCTGCACCTGCAAAACGGCAAGCCGTTGAGCTTTGAGCTCCAGGTCGAAGTCGCCCCGAACGTCGACCCTAAGGGGTATAAGGGAATTTCCGTCACGAAGAACGAATACGCGGTCGACGAAAAGGACATCGACGAGCGGGTGAAGCAGCTTCAGGAAGGCAACGCTCGGCTCGAGGCCGTCGAAGACGGCGTCATCGCCGAGAATCACTATGTGGTCATCAATTTCGAATTGACCCGCGACGGGAAGACGATCGAGGGCGGCAGCGGAAAGGGCGAACTGGTCGACATGAGTTCCGAGCAAACCATCGACGGCCTGACCCAGGGGCTGCTCGGCGCCAAGCGCGGCGACGAGAAGGAATTCGAGGTGAAGATCGAAAAGAAGGACACGCACGCGAAGGTGAAGATCGTCGAGGTCAAGAACAAGATCATTCCCGCGCTCGACGACGATTTCGCGAAGGACCTCGGATTCGACACGCTCGACGCGCTCAAGGAGAAGCTGCGCGAAATCGTGAAGGGCGAGAACGAGCGCAAATCCGATCACGAGCTGCAGCGCGAGATCGAGGAGAAGCTTCTCTCCGATAATAAATTCGACGTCCCCGCCCGCATGGTCGATCAGCAGGCCGACTACATGCTGCAGCGCATCACCGGACGCTTGAACGGACAGAAGATTTCCGAGAAGGAACTCGCCGATCTCAAAGAGAAGATCCGTCCGGACGCCGAGAAATCCGTCCGCATGCAGTTCATCATTTCCGAGATCGCGCATCGCGACAAGGTCGAGGCCACCGACGAGGAGTTCCAAGCCGAGCTCGAGCAGGCCCTCGAAGGGACCGAGAACGACGCCCAGAAGAAGGAAGTCCGAGAGACCTTCGCGAAGCGCGAGAACGATATCCGCGCGGCGTTGCGCGAGCGCAAGGTGCTTAAGAGCATCCGCGACGCGGCGAAGATCAAGACCGTGAAGGTGTAAGACGCCTCTCGATTAGAGAACCGGCCCCTCCCTTTTAGGGAGGGGCCGCTCTTTATTCAGCCGGTGGAGGTGGTGGTGGTGGTTCCGGCCGAATCAGATCCGGATTTGCGGCAGCGTCTTCAGCACTTCCGAGGCGATCTCGGCGTACACCGAACGGATCGCCGGGTCGGAGGACTCGAACTCCTCTGCCGGGGTTACCGGCACCGGCTGTTCATCCGCGCCGGCCGCGAAAATCGTCTTCACCGCCTCCTGCAGTTCGCCTGAGGGCGAGACCAGAAAGCTGTACTGTTCGATCTTGAAGGTCCCGGAATCGTCCTGGGTCCAGGTCTCGTAGTAGACGGAAACGTCGCCGACCAAATGCCGCAGCACCGCGACCTTGATGTCCGAATCGGACTCCGGCATTTCCGCGAACTGCTGGCAGGCCAGCATCTCGATTCCGCTTTCCCCTTCCCCCCGGGTTTGCGAGACGCAGCGCGCGGGCTGGTTGAAAAGGTCGAAGCCTGCCTGACCGTATTTAAGGAGGTGCTTGGATATCTTCTCGCCGTTCTCGTAGTTCGCCGCCCCGGTTCGCGTGATCGTCAGGCCGCGTCCGATTTTCCGGACTTCGGCTTTCTTCATCTTCTTTCCGTTTTCCTTCGTTGAGACCGCGAGCCGCTGCATGCCGGCCATCGGCACTGCGCTCATGCCGGGAAGAGCGCGCATCTGAAGCGCGAGGCTTTCCAGTCCGGCGGCGGAGGCGGTCGAGGCCGCGAGGATGAGGACTGCGAAGGTTCGGATCATCTTCATGATCCTAGTGTGCCCGCGAAGCCGCGGGAGCGGTTGGGGCCCGGGACCCCCCGGCCGCGCGTATTGCGGCCTAGGGGAATTTGGGACCTCTGGGTTAATTTCGACGATGCGCGCTTCTAAGCGTTCGCTTCGAGCTGCTTTTGGACCTGCTCCAGCGCTTTGCCTTTCTGGTCGCGGATGGTTTTCGCGAGCATCGGCATCATCATCTTGTAGACCATGCTTTGAGCGACCAGTTCCACGGTGAGGTCGACGACGGTGGCGCCGTCCTTCTCGCTGAAATCCAATTCGACCGTGGTCGGGAGGTCCTTTACATGGAACTTGCGCACGACGCGCTTGGGTTCGTCCCATTCCAGCGTCTCGATGCGGATGTCCTGCATGCCGGGGAAGTCGCTGGAGATAGTCTGTTCGGAGCCGGGACCGGAAGCGGGTTTCCCCGCGACGCTCTGGAGTCGGATCTTGCCCTGGCCGGCCTTCGCCAAATGCTGAAAATCATTGACGACTTTGAAGACCTCGTCGCGGGGTCTTTTGATCGTGATTTGGAAGCTCTCTTTCATTGCGGGAATTTTATCAAATCCTTCCTAATTTGTCTGAAAATGTCGCCTTTTCGTCTCCGGGCGGGATGAAAATTGTTATATTGATGCCATGATCATCCCTACGATTCTCGAACGCTGGAACCAAGGCTCGGCCGTCGGATACGACATCTATTCCCGCCTTTTGAAGGACCGGATCATCTTCGTCGGCGGCAGCGAGGGCGTCGTCACCACCGACTCCGCAAACCTGCTGATCGCGCAGATGCTCTATCTCGAAGCGGAAGACAACGACAAGGACATCTATCTTTACATCAACTCCCCCGGCGGAATGGTCACCGCGGGATACGCCGTCTACGACACGATGCAGTACATCAAGGCCCCGATCACGACGATCTGCATGGGGATGGCGATGAGCTTCGGCGCGGTGCTTCTCGCGGCCGGATCGAAAGGAAAGCGCATGGCGCTGCCCTATTCGCGCATCATGATCCACCAGCCTCTGATCGGCGGCTACGGCATTTCGGGGCAGGCCTCCGACATCCAGATCGAGGCCGACGAGATGATGAAGACCAAGCGCAAGCTCAACGAACTTTTCGCGGCGCACACCGGCAAGAATCTCGAACAGATCGAGAAGGACATGGAGCGCAACTACTACATGTCCGCCGAGGAAGCGAAGGCGTACGGCATCATCGACCACGTCATCCAGCACCGGCCCCACGACCTGGGCGTCGGGCAGAACTAGGCCTAATCCGTTGAAAAAACCCCCCCCTACCCCTGAATCGCGCCGTGCCGAACGCCCCGGCCGTCTGCCCCTGCTCGCGGTGCGGGATGTGGTCGTGTTCCCGCACATGGCGCTGCCGCTTTCCGTGGGCCGGGAGCGGTCGATCAAGGCGCTCGAACAGGCGATGCAGGCGGGGAAGCTCGTCGCGGTGACGGCGCAAAAGAAGGCGTCGATCGAGGATCCGAAGGAAGGCGATCTTTACAAAACCGGAGTGCTCGCCGAGGTGATCCAGTTCCTCCGCATGCCTGATGGAACGCTGAAGGTTTTCCTCCAGGGGGTCACCCGCGTTCAACTCACGGGCCTTCGGCTCGCGGGATCGGGATATTGGGAAGGCGATCTCGCGTACCCCGCGGAGAAAGTCGAAGACACGCCGAAGCTCGAAGCCCTCATGCGCCAGTGCGTCCAATCTTTCGAGTCCTACTTGAAGATGACCCGCCGGGCGCCGCCGGAAGCGGGGCAATCCCTCTCTCAGATCCGCGACGCCTCCCGGCTCGCCGACATGATCGCGTCGAACTCGGTAACCAAGCTTCCGGACCGGCAGTCCCTTTTGGAAGCCATCGATCCGGTGAAGCGGCTGGAGAAGCTCGCGGAACTTATCAACTCCGAGATCGAGATCCTCGGGCTGGAGAAGAAGATCCACACTCGAGTGCGGTCTTCCATTCAGAAGACGCAGAAGGAGTACTACCTGACGGAGCAGATGAAGGCGATTCAGAAGGAGCTCCGCCAGAAGGACGATTTCGCCAAAGAGATCGAGGAACTCGCGCTCAAGGTGAAGGAAGCGAAGATGCTCGAGGCCGCGGAAGAGGCGGCCTTTAAGGAGCTTCGCCGGCTCGAGAAAATGATGCCGTTCTCCCCCGAGTCCACCGTCAGCCGCTCCTATCTCGATTGGATGATCCATTTGCCGTGGTCCGTCAAAACGCAGGACAAGCTCGACGTGATCCGCGCCAAGAAAATTCTCGACGACGATCACTTCGGACTCGATAAGGCCAAGGACCGCATTCTCGAGTATCTCGCCGTCTGCAAATTGACGAAGAAGCTCCGCGGACCGATCCTCTGCTTCGTCGGTCCGCCCGGCGTCGGAAAGACCAGCCTCGGACGCTCGATCGCGACGGCGATGAACCGCCGCTTCGCGCGCATCTCCCTGGGCGGAGTGCGCGACGAGGCCGAAATCCGCGGCCACCGCCGCACCTACATCGGTTCCCTCCCGGGGCGCATCATCCAATCGCTGCGAAAGGCGAAGAGCAACAACCCGGTTTTCCTGCTCGATGAAATCGACAAGATGGGAACGGACTGGCGGGGCGACCCGGCGGCCGCCTTGCTCGAAGTCCTCGACCCGGAGCAGAACAACTCTTTCGTCGACCACTATCTCGACACGGAGTTCGACCTTTCCAGGGTGATGTTCATCTGCACGGCGAATTCCCTCGAGGGCGTTCCGATTCCGCTGCAGGACCGTCTGGAAATCATTCGCTTTTCCGGCTACACGCACAGCGAGAAGGCCCGCATCGCCAACGATCATTTGATCCCCAAACAGGTGAAGCTGCATGGGCTGAAGCCGACTCAGCTGCAAATCTCGGACGACGCGCTCGGCCGCGTGATGCAGGAATACACGCGCGAGGCCGGCGTGCGCAGTCTCGAGCGAGAAATCGCGACGCTTTGCCGGCGGGCCGCCCGCCAGGTCGTTGAAAAGAAGGTGAAGACCGTTAAGGTCAACGCCGCGAATCTTCAGAGGTCGCTGGGCATCCCGAAGTACGCCCCCGAAGATAAGTCCCACAACGGGGTCGGCGTTTCGACCGGTCTCGCGTGGAGCGAGGTGGGCGGATCGATTCTGGCCATTGAAGTGGCCACGTCGAAGGGCAAGGGCGAGATCCTCTTGACCGGAAAACTCGGGACGGTGATGCAGGAATCGGCGAAAACCGCCGTCTCCTACGTCAAGTCGGTCGCGGAGCAGTTGGGGATCGACCCCGACCTGTTCTCGAAGCTCAATTTTCACATCCACGTTCCGGAAGGGGCGACGCCCAAGGACGGCCCTTCGGCCGGCATTGCGATCGCCACGGCCATCGCCAGCCAGATGACGGGCCGGCCGGTGCTCGACGGCGTCGGTATGACGGGAGAGATCACTCTGCGCGGACGCGTGCTTCCGATCGGCGGCTTAAAGGACAAGGTGATGGCCGCGCACCGCATGGGTCTGCGCGTGATTTTGTTCCCCGAGCTCAACCGCAAGGACCTCGAGGAAATCCCCAAGGACGTTCAGAGCGGCTTGGACATGATCGGCGTGAGCCACATCAGCCAGGTGCTCGATCAGGCCCTGGCGCCCGACTCCGACGGGGACAAGCCTAAGTCGCGGAGCGCTTCCTGGAAGCGCGCCGATCCGAAAACCGGCGGCAGCGGCTACACCGCCCCGAACGCGTAAGCCTGGGGCGGACAGCGGCCCTCGGCGGACGCCTGAGGGCGAAGGAGAAACGATGGACAAATTCCGCATTCTCGTGACCGACAAGATCGACCCGAAAGGGCTCGAGCCCCTGCAGCAGGATCCCGCGTGCGAACTGGTGATGGCCGTCACGCCGTCGGATGCGACGCTCGAGTCGGAGGTCCCCAAGGCCGAGGCCTGGCTGGTCCGGTCGGAAACGAAGATTACCGCTCAATGGCTCGAAAAGGCGGGCGCGCTCAAGCTGATCGGCCGCGCGGGCGTCGGCGTCGACAACATCGATGTGAAGGACGCGTCGCGGCGCGGGATCGCCGTCGTGAACGCCCCGGCCGCCAATACGATTTCCGCGTGCGAGCACACGTTCGGACTCATGCTCGCTCTGGCGCGCAACATCGCCCAGGCCGACGGCCGCCTGAAGGCGGGCGGTTGGGACCGCTCGAAGTTCATGGGAACCGAACTGCAGGAGAAGACGCTGGGTCTCGCCGGCTTCGGACGCATCGGCCGCGAAGTCGCCAAGCGCGCCCGCGCCTTCGGGATGAAGGTGCTCGCTTACGATCCGTTCATCTCCGCCGAGCAGGCCGAGCAGTTCGGCGTGACGCTCTCGGACTTTAAGCCGCTTCTTGAGAACTCCGACTATGTGTCCCTGCACATGCCCGTAACCGAGAAGACTCGCGGGATCATCGACGCCAAGACGCTCGGCTGGTTCAAGAAAGACGCGCGGTTGATCAATTGCGCGCGCGGCGAACTGATCGTCGAGAAGGATTTGATCGAAGCGCTCAAGTCCGGGAAGCTCAAGGGCGCGGCGCTTGACGTGTTCGACGGCGAACCGCTCGACGTGAAAAGCGAACTCCGCGGGCTTTCCAACGTGATCCTCACCCCCCACCTCGGGGCCTCCACCGAGGAGGCGCAGTTCAAGGTCGCCGAGGAACTTTCGAAGAGCGTGCTCGAATTCCGCACAAAGGGCCTGGTGCGCAACGCGATCAATCTGCCCGGTTTCGATCCGGATCAGTTGGAATCCCTCGGCGCGACGCTCGACCTTGCGGACAAGCTCGGCCGCTTCCTCGGGCAGACGCTCGACTCGGGGTTGAAGGGGATTCGCTGCCGCTTCCATGGGGAATTTCCGGACGGCGCGCGCCGGCCGCTTTCGGTCGCGGCCGTGAAGGGCGCTCTTTCAACGATCATGGACTTCACGCTCTCGTTCATCAACACTCCGATTCTCGCGATGGAACGAGGCATCGAGATCTCGGAATCGACCGCCCCCTCCCCCGAGGGCTACGCGCGCCTGCTGACGGTGACCGCGGTGACCGACAAAGGCGAGCGCAGCGTGTCGGGGACGGTCGGCGACGACGGCAAGCTGCGCATCGTACGCCTGGACGAACTCTTCGTGGACGTCAGCCCCGAAGGGCGGATGCTCGTGCTCTCCAACGACGACACCCCCGGCATCATCGGGGCCGTCGGCTCTTTGCTCGGCGCGCACGACGTCAATATCGCCGACATGCGCGTGGGCCGCAAGTCGGCGCGCGGCGAAGCGGTGATGGTGATCACGCTGGATGAAGAACCCTCGGCCGAACTGCAGAGCGAGCTTAAAAAAGTCCCCGGCGTTAAAACCGTCCGCGGGGTCGTTTTATAAGAATGGACCTGGTCCCTACTTTAAAAAGGGCGGACGGTCGCTAGGAGCAGCGCGACGGTTGCGATGAAGACGGCGAAGCCGCGGGCGAACTGAAGACTTTTCGGAGAAACCCCGCCCTCGGGACCGCGCCGCGCTTTGATAATCCACAGCGTCACGGCGATTAAGAGGGCCGCGAGGAAAAGCTTCGCGATCATCCACCCTTCCCCTAAGTAGTGCTTCGGCGCCCAGGAAAACAGCGCCGCCCCGCAGACCAGCGCCAGTCCCATTCCGGGATGCACGAGGCGGTACAGCAGTTCGTGCTCGATTCCCGCGAGGGCTTCCGAGGGAACGCCCGGGAGGTCGTGGCGCATCTCGAGGACGCGGGAGGTGCCCCAAAGCCCGCCCAGCCAAAGCGCGAGTCCGAGGATATGAAAGGCGACGAGTATCGAGAGAATCATAGGCAAACTTTAGCAAAACGGGACTAGGCTTATAGCACCAGACGGAAATAGGCCCTATTTTCATTAAATTAGCGCCGGTTGGCCCATTCATCACGCTGAAGCGAGGTCTACTATGTAGTATCCCGGAGCGGGATTTAGGTCAATTAAAGATGATGGGGAACAGAGACATGGGGAAGTCCTCGAGCCTTGCCGCAGCCGCGAATAAACTCCTTTCCACGGCGCTCGCCGCGGCCCTGCTGTTGACGGGACCGGGCGGGATCGCCTTCGCCGCGCCGATCGCGCGGGTCAATATCGGCCAAACGGCGCTCGGCACCGTCATCGCTCCCGCCGCGACGGCGCTTGGGCAATCCCAGGCGGCCACGGTCGGCTCGATGCAGATGACCTTCTCCCCGGGTCTCTCCGCTTCGACTCTGATCGTTGCCCAGGAAGCCGTGATCGGCTCCGCGGCCAAGGCGACCCCCTCCGCCCAACGCCCGACCGCCGTTCTCCCCACCGCCTCCGCCGCTCCGATTCAAGCCGAGGCGCTCCCGGCCGGTCTCTCCGCGGTGGACCGCCACCCGGTGATCGGGATCGTCAACGAGATCCAGCGCGTCGGCGGCCAAAAGCTTCTTAACGAATTTACCGGAGCTCGTTCCGCGCAGGATCTGGGCGCGGTCGCGGCCGCGCTTCCGGCCGGCGCCGCGAAAAGCAATTTGACCGCGTTCGCCCAACGCTTGGCGCTGCCCGACGGCGGCGGAGCCCGTCTGTCGGAGGTGTTCGACGGCGGCGCCGCGAAAACCGATCGTTCGGCGCTGCCGGCTCAGGAGGCCGCCAAGACTTCCGGCTTCTATCATTGGCTCGCGACGGCGCGCCTGCCGCGCCCGATCGCGGGTTTGCGCCGTTGGGCGGCCGCGAAGGCCGAGGCCGCCCGCCCGAAAGTCGAGAAGATGGATACCGAGCGGTTCCGGCTGAAAGGATCCGACGTCCGCTGGAGCCCGAACCCGAACTATCTGCCGAAGAAGGCCACCGAGGCGAAGCTTCGCAAGAAAGGAGTGGTCGGTCAGGACGCGGCGCTCGACGCGATGCGCTTCGGCATGGAACTTTGGGAAAAGGGCTACAACCTGATCGTCTCCGGTCCGGACGGGACCGGCCGCGAAACTGCGGTTCGGCAGCTGCTTTCGGAAATCGCGCCGAAGCGCGCGACGCCCAACGATCTCGTGGCGGTGACCCATCTCGACAATCCGGAGAATCCGGTGGTGTTGGAGATGGCCCCGGGCGAAGGCCGTGAGTTCAAGGCCGGCGTCGAGGCCGTGCTCGAAAACGTCGGCGGATCGCTCGAAAAGGTTTTTTCCACGGGCCAGTACGCCCAGATGAAGAAGAAGCTCCTGGGCAGCCTTCAGGCCGCCGTCGCCGACCGCCAGAAGGCGATCGAGCGCAAGGCGGCGAAGGTCAAGATCAAGGGGGAATGGGGTCTGCGCATCTCCGTGCGCCAGATGAGCGAGAACCAGTTCGGGATCATGGCCGAGGTCACCTACCAGGGCGAACCGCTCAAAGCCGAAGAGATCGACGAAAAGATCGAAGGCAAACCCTATTCGAAGGAAGACCTGATGGCGGAACTCAAGGCGGCGTCCAAGCCTCTGATCGAGGAGTACGGCAAGATCATGAAGGTGAACATGGAGGAGCAGGCGAAGGTGACGGCCAAGCTCCAACAGGTCGAGGTGCAGCTGGCCGGACAGGTCATCTCCCAGCTTGCCGGACCCGTGTACCAGTTGGCCTCCGGCGCCCCTTCCCATGAGGACCAGGCCCATCACGACTGGCGCGCGCGCCAGCAGGCCTATTGGGCCGAGTTCGAGGCGAAGGTCGCCGCGGCCGAAATCGGGCCGCTGCGCATCGCGTTCACCCAGCAGGGCCAGATCGTGATGGTCTACGGGGAAAAGACGATCGTCACGCCGAAGGTGTTCGAAGAGCTGAAGGCGAAGGGCGTGATCGGCGCCGGAGAGACCTTCGAGTCCTTCGTCCAGCGCGCGTTGGCCGTCGCGAAGCCGCTGTTGGCCGAACAGGAAGCGATCGCCGAGAAGATTTCGGCCGAACACGCGAAGATACACGAGAACGATCCGCCGCTGAGCGAAAGCCGCAAACAGGCGGTGGCGTGGCTGGAAACCTTCGTGGAGCATTTGGTGAAGAACTATCCGGCCTTCGTCTCCAACGACTCCCCCAAAAATCCGATGGCCGGCGATCCCCAAGACAGCGTGAAGGTCTCGCTGCTCACCGACAACGCGAACACGCAGGGCGCGCCCGTCGTGTTCGAGAAATCCCCGAACTTCTCCAATCTGTTCGGCGAGGCCGAGGGCGGAAGTCAGATGGTCATCATGCCCGGGTTGGCGATGCCGGTGAAGCGCAAGTCCCCCGGCGGGCCGGTTCTCAAGAGCGGCTCGTTTTTGAAGGCGCGGGGCGGCTACCTCGTTTTGGATCTGCTTGAGACTTTGCGCGAGGGCACCTACCCGTTCCTCATGCGCATGGTTCGCAGCGGCCAGGCGACGATCACCGAAGGCGGCGTGCAGGGCATCGCCACCGGACAGGGCGAGCAGTACAAGGTGGACGTGAAGGGCGAGAACATGGTGAAGATCGTGTTCATCGCCTCGCCGATGATGCACATGATGGTCGAACACAACGACGAGGACTTCTCCGGCCTGTTCCGGGCCGCGGCGGAGTTCGAGCGCTCGTTTAAGATCGCGAAGGAGACGATTCAGGCGTTCTTGAGCTTCCTGCACACGCAAATCCAATACAGCGGCGGAAAGCTGCTCGACATGAGTCAGAGCGCCATCGCCGGCGTTCTCGAGGAAAGCGCCAAAATGGCGGGTTCCAACCGGAAACTGACCGCCCAGTTCGGCGCGGTCAACAGCCTGCTGCTCGAGGCGTCGCACTACGCCCGCAAGGCGAGCCGGGACATCGTGGAGGCCGAGGACGTCCGCCAGGCCGTCGACGCCCGCTCCGCGCGCCGCGGTTCGAGCCGCAAGCACATGCTCGACCTGTTCGGCGAAGGCACCTTCCATGTGGACATCGAGGGCGAGGTCCAGGGACAAAACAACGGCCTGGCCGTCGTCGGCCACGACTTCGGCGTCCCGTCCCGCATCACCTACGAGGCGGGCGTTCGCACCGGCGGACGGCTGATCGTCTCCACCGACCAGGACGCGCACTCCACCGGAAGCAGCTTCGATAAATCGGTCGGCGTGATCCAGGGCTTCCTTAAGCGCACCTTCGGCAGCCGGCAGGCGATCCCGGCCGAGGTCTCCATCGAGTTCGCCCAGCAGTACGGCGGCATCGACGGGGACTCGGCGACGCAGACCATGACCTACGGCGTGCTCTCCGCCTACTCCGGCGCGAAGATCAAGCAAGGCATCGCGATGACCGGCTCGATGGACCAAAAGGGCAACGTCCAGGTGATCGGCGGCGTCAACGAGAAGATCACGGGCTTCTACGACGTGGTCGTCGACATGCTGCGCCGCCAGGGCAAGGAGCTCAACGGCGAGCAGGGCGTTCTGATTCCCGAAATGAACGTCGCGGACCTGATGCTTAGGCCGGACATTAAGCAGGCGGTCGATGAGGGCAAATTCAAGATCTGGGCGATCAGCCATGTGAGCCAGGGCGTCGAGATCCTGATGGACAAGCCCTACTCCGAAGTGATCCGCGACGCGAACAAGTACTTCGCGCAGATCCGCTCCGAGGCCGCGAAAGCCGGCAAGTAAGCCTTTGTAAAAAAGCCCCCGGCGATCGCCGGGGGCTTTTTTATTCGGCGACGGTGATCAAGAGGCGCCGGCGCACCGCCGTGGTAAGACCGACGATGCCGCCGACGATCAAGAGACAGCCGACCCAGGTCCACGCGTCGGGCACTTCCCCCCACCACAGCCGGCCGCCGGCGATGTTTAAGACGATGATGAAGGTCGCGCCGACCGACGCGCGCGCCACGGGCGCTTTCGTGATGCCGGTGGTCAAGAAGAGTTGGCCGACCGTGGCGGTCGCGCCGACCGCGAACATCAGCGCCCATTCTCGCGGCGTGGGGAGGTAGCCGCTTTTGAGCGCGAAGGGCAGGAAGACGCAGGTTCCGATCAGTCCGAAATAGAAGATGATCCGAAGCGGCGGTTCGGTCTTCCCGAGCGAGCGAATCGTCGCGAAGGCCAAGGAGGAGAAGATTCCGGAGAGCAGCGCCGCGTAGTAAGGCAGGGATTCCAGGCTTAATTCCGGCCGCAGCGCGAGATACACGCCGGAGAACGCGACGAGCAGGCAGAAGACTCCGGCCTTATCGAGCTTCTCGTCCAAGAACAGCACGCCCCAGATCGCCGCGTACAGCGGGCTCGCGTGGCTCATCAGCATCACGTTGGCGACGGGGATGCGCGGCAGCGCCCAGAACAGGCAGACCATCGCCGAGATGCCCCAGACCCCTCTTAGAAATAGGCGAAAGCCGTGTTCGCTGCGGTAGGACAGCCCGCGGCGGTGCATGAACACCGCGATCATCGGCAGCGCGACGACCGAGCGCATGAACGCGATCCAGGCGGTCGGGATTTCGGTTCCGAGCAATTTGACCAACAAAGTGGTCGCGGAGAACCAGGTCGAGGAGAAGAGAACCAGCAGGAGGCCGTCCGTCCGTCGGAGCCGTTCTCGCCACATGCTCAATCATGGTATAATAAAGGTGTATCCGGCGTAGCTCAGCGGTAGAGCAATCGGCTGTCAGATCGGCAGCTTCCACCGGTAACGGTGGTTGAAAAATCGGGTGAATTCAGGGAACCCTAACGCGGCTTCCAGGCTGCAACGGGAATCCTGAGCCAAGCCTCGAGACGGTTCGGGGAAGGTGCAGAGACTAGAGCGAGAGCTCGTACTTCGGCGAGGTTCGCCGCGGGAAGCGCCCGACACCCTTCGTGGGTGATGAGATAGTCCAAGCCTCGGTGAAAGCCGGGGGGCCTTGTAACCGATGGGTCGTAGGTTCGAATCCTACCGCCGGAGATTTTCTCAGAAAAAGGCTCAGCTAAATTAGCTGAGCCTTTTTTGTAAAGCGGAAAATCTCCGGCAGTGCCGCGCCCTGGGGGCGCGGTGCCGCCGGAGATTTGTCAGAGAGTCTCAGCAGGACTCCGGCGACGGTTTCGAACTCCGGGAACGTCATATACTCAGCGGTATCCTGGGTCGGTTTGACGCAGGTTATTGCTCGGATGGGCGAGCCGACGAGACGCAGACTCGTAGCACTCCCCCGCCCTGCACAACTAATTCAGAACCCGAATCTGTCTCACTATATCTTGGCACAAAGGGTGTCGGCGGACAAAATCGGCCCCTTGCGGGCCGGGCCTATGTCTACTACACTGTATTACAGTAGCGACAAGGAGAGCCTGAGAACATGAGCGATATTCTTAAAAAAGCACATCAATACTCGCTTCAATTCTCGTGCCGCATCCCTCTTAGAACGGAATTGAAGGCGAGTGAGCGAGAGGCTCTGAAGGCCAACCTCCAGGAGCTTGATCCCACTCATTACCAGATTTTTGATGCGGGGATTCAGGTGCCTCAGCGAGGGCCTGCCCCTCTGTATCAAGTCTTCCGCCAATACAATATGGATGGCGGCGCAGTCGCAACAGCCCCTTCCTTTTTCATTGGCACTGACGCCATAACCATTTACCATCTCATCAAAGCTGGCGAGAGAACATTCCATCACGATATTTCATTGCAAGCCAAAGACTTAAACAAGAAGATGGAAACCTCGCTGTTCAAAGTTGCCGAAATCCTAAAAGGCCTGCGCTTCTCTCGTGCTGGCAAGATTTTTGAAATCGTAATCCCGTATTCTGCCGGGGACAAGCCGGCTCTCTTAAAGAAAATTCTCGCGGACAACTCTGCTGACATCGCTGTAGTGCAACTTGTATTCAATCGCATCGTCGCGGGCTCATCCGGCAAGCTGATGAACATAAACACCCAGGTGATATTTCAGCAGATGAAGCTCGAAGACAACTTCAACCTGATGGTGAAGGTTGATATTAACAACCGCGATCTTGCGAACAGCATGGAACCGCGTGATGTCGCAGCTGTTTGGAAGGAGGCTGACGAATTGATTGGCGCCAGCCTGGAGGCAGTGACTTTATGAGTCTAACCCTAGATAAGGATGAATTCTTTTTGTTGCAACACTCCTCGACCGAGACTTCGGGGGACACTGCCTTATACCTCATGCTCGCATCCGAAATACCTGCGACCCCTCAGGGGCAGAGTGGGCCGGGACAAAGCTCCGCATACCTGATTGGCTGCACTCCGCAGATTTGCGGAGGAGCTCCCATAATTATTGGGACACGCATTTCGGTGCATCATCTCATCGAGGCACTTACGAGACTGGGGGAGAAATCTCGCCTTGGTGCCGTCTATCCTCAACTGTCTGCGGGCCAGATTGATGCTGCTGAGGAGTATTACCGGCAGCATCCCGCTGAAATTGAGGAACTCATCGAGGAAGAGACCCGGTCCGAATTCGCCATCCAGTGATACCTGTGGAAGCTTCCCAGGAGCGAACCGAGCTTCCCGTCATTTACCTAAATGAAAACATCGAATACCCCGTTAAAAAGTTACTAGAAAGGTCGGGGTTTTCTGTTGTACACACACTTGATGCGGGCAATAGCGGGAAACCAGACGATTTTCAACTCGAATTTTCAGCCCAGAAGAATTGGGTTATGGTTACCCACAATCGCCGGGATTTCCGCATAATCCATCAACGTTGGGCTACCGCAAAAAAGAACCACGGTGGTATTATTGTGATTGGTTCTGTTGGGCAGCCAGAAGTGATTGCTCAGCGTATCGCAAAGTTTTTTCACATCCAATGGAGGAGCCTGCCCCCCTCGTTTTGTGAAGCGCCACCGGACATTTAAACCGGAAGCCCCTGGGCGGGAAGAGCAAGTCGAATATGTCCGGGGCGCCCGGAAAGGCCAAGGCCGGTCCGATGGCGCGCACAACGCGGCCGACGGCTAAATCGGTCGCTTTTCCCTCCCCCCGCTCCAGCCGAGTCAGCGTGTTGCACCCAATGCCGGCGCGGCGCGCCAACTCCAAGTACGAAAACGCTCGACCCTGGCGAAAAGCGTCCAGTGGCTCAAGGAAAACAAGGCCATCACCGATGGCAAGCGCCGGGAATTGCTCTCAGCCTTGAAAACCTCGGACGCAGAGTGCACTGAAACGAGGCCTCGAAAAGCGCACGGATAGAACGGCCGGTTACAGGAAAGTTCGGCTCAGCAGGCATAGGAGTCCACCGAAGCAAACGACTTCGCCGCAGAGGCCCATGACAGTCAGGATCGCCGGCGAGCGCAGCCGAAACAGCACGCGGAATATCCCGCGGCTGGCCCCGTAGAAGGCATCGTTGAGAGTGACCACCGCGTATAAAGGGAAGGCCAGCAGCATCACATAGAGGTGCGCCAGGGCAAACGAGATCAGCGTGAAGAGCGACAGGACCTCGAAGACCTCCCGCGGCTTCCGGGCGAGGCCCGACAGGTCCGGCGTCCAGCCCCACCAGTAGTGCGCCGCGAGGCCGAGCACGGCACCGGTGATGAGTAGCCGAGCCAAAGGCCACCAATCCCACCGTTGCGCCGGTCGCGCCTGAGCGCGGATATCAGAACGCTCAGTGCTCATAGAAACCGATCCAGTTCCCCATCCAGCTTGAAGGCCTTCTTGAGCCTCTTCATTACTACGTCTTTCGGCCTTGAACCGTTCCGTTCGTAGCCCTTTGTGCCAAGAGACGAGGAGAAAAAACAGCTTGAAGGACCTGAAATTAGTTCTGACCCCCAGGGATATGAAGGCGCTTTCTCATCTTGAGAAGTGGGGCATCTTGGGCCTTGGCCAGCTCTACGGAATCGTGGTGGAGACGGAGGCCGAGACGCCGGCCAGGGTGGCCCGATTCTTCAACGAGACCAGCCGGAGGGACTACGGCCGGTGGTTCACGCAGCGACTGAGCGCGCTGTGCCGGAGGACATTCATCAAGGAGCATTTCTACGTCAACCATCCCAAGATGTTCACGCTCGCGGAGCGCGGGCATGCGGAGCTTAAGGGGCGCAGCCTCTCGATCATGAAGCGCTGGCGCGACTCGGTTACCGAGGAACTCCTCTCGCATGAACTCCATGTGGCCGCGGTCGGCCTGGTCCTGACCGAACTCTACGACTTTAGGGTCCGGACCGAGCGCGAGCGCTATGTCTGGAGCGGGCGCGGCGGGCGCAGCCCGGCGCCGGTGCGGGCGGTCTCGGACCTCTGGGTGGTGGACGCCCAGCCCAAGGCCATCGAGGTTGAGATGAGCAAGAAGTCCGAGAGCCGCTACAAGGAAATTTGGGACGCCTACCGGCTGAGGCTATCGGGGAACGCCGTCGTCCTTTACCTCACCGCCTGGCCGGACGCGGCCAGCCGCGCCAAGCTCAGCGAACACACGAGCGCAATCTTCAGCGAGAGATACGCGGACTATCTCCACCTAGGCGTCGAGGAGTGGCGCAAAAGCTGCTCCGATCATGAGAAGCTCGGCAAGAAGGCCGTCCTCTTCGTCATGGTGGACGACACCAAGAACTGCGACGAGGTCGGCGAATACCCAAAGGGACGTAGTTTTTGCGTTTAAGCACGGTGGAAGAAGATTAACTCGAAGGCGGAAACAGCAGATCAAACACATCCGCCGTCCCTGGAAAGACCTCAGCCACCGCAGGCCCAAGCGCCCGCACAACGCGCCCAACCACCGCGTCAATCGCCTTCCCCTCCCCCCGCTCCAGCCGAGTCAGCGTGTTGCACCCAATGCCGGCGCGGCGCGCCAACTCCAAGTAGGAAAACCCCAAACGCCGCCGAATAAAGCGAATCCGCTCCCCGAGAGAGGCCGCGCGCAGGTCGGCTGGAAGAATTTCGCCCATATGAACCACGGTTTTAAGTGTTCGCCGCTTCGTCCTACTAGGGGAGCCATTTGAAAAACATAGGAGCCACCTTTACCTTTTGTGAGGCAGTTTCGTATTTTCCGAACTTTCCTATGGATTCCTCTTTGAATGGCAGCCTATGCGGCTCAAATGGTTCAATAGTTCTTGATGCTTTTGACTATTACGAATTCTGGACCCTCGGCCGGTGATTTGGGCTTTCTATTGTATAAGCACCCTGACCGGCTGCAATCCTTCCCCCTCTCGTTCGGGAAGGCCCATGTCTTTTATCCCGAATCGGAACCGGAAAAATGTACCGCTGCTCTCCTTCTTGAGGTCGATCCGATCGACTTAGTCCGTGGTCGGTCAGAACATCGCTTGGACCAATATGTGAATGATCGTCCCTACGCATCTTCGTCCTATATGAGTGTTGCGATCGCGAAGATCTTCAATTCGGCGCTTGCCGGGAAGTGCAAAGGGCGTGAGGATTTATTAGAGAAGTTGCTCCGGCTCGAAGCTCGTGTGTCGTGCTTGCCCTGCCGAGGGAACGAGGATTATGTTACTCGCCTCTTCGAACCCCTGGGCTATGATCTTGTTTTCGAGACGCAGCCGCTCGATCCTTACTTCCAGGATTGGGGCAAGAGTCCCTACGGGAACCTCCTCATTAGAAAATCTCAGACACTGAAGGAATTGCTGACGCATCTCTATGTCTTGATTCCAGTTCTCGATGTGAATAAGCACTATTGGGTTGGGGACGATGAGATCGAAAAACTATTAAAGCGTGGCGAAGGGTGGCTGGCCACTCATCCCGAGAAAGATAGCATCACCCGTCGATACCTCAAGAATCGGTGGAGCCTCGCACGTGAAGCGTTAGCTCGCCTGGCAGACACTCCCGCCGCCGACCTCGCGTCGTCGGAGGAGAAAGCTCCCAAGCAGGAGGAAGCCCTAGAGCGTGTTCTTAGTCTGAATGAACAGAGACAAGCCTGCGTGCTTTCCGTCCTAAGGGACAAGGGAGCGGCGAATGTGCTGGATCTGGGCTGTGGAGAGGGAAAACTCCTGAAGGTTCTTATGTCCGAGCGATCTTTTAAGAGGATCGTAGGCGTGGACGTGTCCCACCGCGCCCTCGAAAGGGCCGCCGATCGAATACATTTGGCAGACCTCCCCGCGATGCAGCGGGAGCGGATCGATCTGTTGCACGGTTCGCTGATGTACAGGGATAAGCGTCTTGCCGGGTTCGACGCGGCCACAGTGATCGAAGTCATCGAGCATCTTGATGCCCCTCGTTTGGCTGCTTTCGAGAGGGTCTTGTTCGAATTTGCCAAGCCGAAGATCGTCGTGATCACGACCCCGAACTCGGAGTACAACGCTAGATTTGAGAATCTCCCAGCTGGCAAGTTCCGGCATGAGGATCACCGGTTTGAGTGGACCCGATCCGAATTCCGCGATTGGGCGTCGGGTGTGGCGAATCGGTTCGGCTACAACGTCGACTTCATCCCGGTAGGCGACGAGGATCCGAAACTTGGCCCCCCGACGCAGATGGGAGTCTTCTCTCGATGAAAATAACTATCCCAGAATACTCGCTAGTCACTCTCGTCGGAACTTCGGGGTCCGGAAAGTCGTCGTTCGCTAAGAAGCATTTCAAGCCGACTGATGTCATCAGTTCAGACCAGTGCCGCGCGCTCGTCTCAGATGACGAGAATGACCTAGCTTCGACGAAGGACGCGTTCGAGGTTCTGCACTTCATCGCGAGGAAACGACTCAAGGCAGGTAGGGTCACGGTCATCGACGCGACGAACGTTCAGATGGAGGCGCGCAAGCCGCTAGTAGCTCTCGCACGGGAGCACCATTGTCTCCCCGTGGCAATCGTCCTGGATCTCCCGGAACGACTTTGTCAGGCCAGGAACAAAGATCGCCCCGACCGCGACTTCGGGCCCCATGTGATTCGCCAGCAGCGGAGCCAACTCCGTCGTTCTTTCAAGAGCCTGAAGCGTGAGGGATTCAGGAACATCCACATCTTGAAGTCCCAGGAAGAAGTGGATGGCGTGACAATCGAATACTCGAAGATGTGGAACAACAAGAAGGACGAGCATGGCCCCTTCGATATCATCGGGGACATACATGGCTGCTTTGACGAGTTGGAAGCCCTTCTCGACAAGCTTGGATATGTCGAAAACGGGGGCTCTCGGAAGCACCCTGATGGCCGGAAGGCGGTCTTTCTAGGGGACCTCGTGGACCGAGGGCCGAAGGTCCCTGAAGTTCTACGGTTAGTCATCGGTATGGTCGAAGGTGGTACGGCGCTTTGCGTTCCGGGGAACCACGACATCAAGCTCGTCAAGAAACTTCGTGGAAAGGATGTGCGGGTCACGCACGGTTTGGCTGAGACCCTCCAGCAATTGGAACCCGAGCCAAAGGAGTTCAAAGACAAGATCGCAGACTTCCTTCACGGTCTGATTAGTCACTATGTGCTCGATAACGGGGATCTCGTCGTCGCCCATGCTGGAATGCGTGAAGAAATGCAGGGGCGCGGCTCTGGAAAGATCCGAAGTTTCGCCTTATTTGGCGAGACGACCGGAGAGACCGACGAATACGGGCTCCCCGTACGGTACGATTGGGCATCCGAGTACCGCGGGAAGGCGGCCGTCGTTTACGGGCATACTCCCGTGCAAAAACCAGAATGGCTCAACAAGACCGTCAATGTCGATACCGGATGCGTGTTCGGTGGAAGCCTCACGGCTCTCCGCTACCCCGAAATGGAGTTTATTTCGGTCGACGCCTTCAGGATGTACTACGAGCCGGCAAAGCCTATCGGGGCCCCGAGTATTGGCGCACCCGACTTGAGTGCCCAACAAGAGCATGACGATATCCTCGATATTGAGGATGTTCTTGGCAAGCGTATCATCTCGACGACTTTGCGCGGCAATGTAACGGTTCGTGAGGAGAACGGTCTTGCCGCTCTCGAGGTAATGAGCCGGTTTGCGACGAATCCGAAGTGGCTCGTCTATCTTCCCCCGACCATGTCCCCCACCGAAACGTCCAAGGAAGATGGCTTGCTCGAGCACCCTTCGGAAGCTTTCTCGTATTTTCGGTCACAAGGAATCCTCAATGTCATTTGCGAAGAGAAGCATATGGGTTCCCGTGCCGTTGTTGTCGTTTGCAAGGACGAGGATGAAGCCAAGTCTCGATTCGGAGTCGTGGGCGATGGGATCGGAGTATGTTATACCCGGACTGGGCGACGCTTCTTCCATGATGACGCCTTAGAGCGAGAGTTCCTGACGGCAGTGAACAATGCATTGACAAAGGCCGATACCTGGGATGAATTTCAGACAGATTGGATCGTGCTAGACTGTGAGTTGATGCCGTGGTCAGCGAAAGCGCAGGAGTTGATCCGCCAACAATATGCCGCGGTTGGTTCCGCCTCAATGTTAGCCCTGGAATCAGCCATCGAGTCGCTCGTTACGGCAAAGGGCCGTCTCCCTGAAGCGGGTGTAATGCTGGATCGTTACTCCAATAGGCGGGATGCCTGCGAGCTTTATGCCAAGGCATATCGAAATTACTGCTGGCCCGTGAATTCCCTCGCTGATTTTAAATTGGCTCCCTTCCATATTCTTGCGACTGAGGGTGCCGTACACACCGATAAAAACCACCTATGGCATATGGAGAAGCTTCATAAGGTTGTCGAAGCCGGTGGTGCTCTTTTCCAGACGACCCAGTTTAGGACCATCGACATAACCGATGATAAGTCCGTTTCTGGGGGGATCGACTGGTGGTTGGAGATGACCAGCAAAGGCGGCGAAGGGATGGTCGTTAAGCCTTTGGATTTCATAGCGAAGGGTAAAAAGGGATTGGTCCAACCGGCCGTCAAATGTCGCGGCAAGGAATATCTGAGAATCATCTACGGTCCTGAATACACTCTACCGGACAATCTCGCGCGCCTGAAGTCGCGCGGACTGTCCCACAAGCGTTCTATGGCGTTGCGGGAGTTCGCCTTAGGAGTTGAGTCGCTTGAGCGCTTTGTAAGAAAGGAACCCCTTAGGAGGATCCACGAATGTGTGTTTGGGGTACTTGCCTTGGAAAGTGAGCCGGTGGACCCGCGCCTCTGAAGCATACTGCACGGAAAGACCAAAGTGAAGCGACTCGATGAGACCACGATATGGAGGGGTAGGAGAGACACCAGAAGATAGATGTCGGCTGCCACGAAGGAGATCATTACCAGGAAGGACTGGATTCATCCTTCTCTGACTCGTTGGGGGACAGGCGTTAGCCCCGAAAAAAGTGGGCGAGTTCACCGTCAAGCTTGAATGTCCGTTTCATCCGCCTGACGACCGCCGCGCCCGGTTTCGCGCCCCCCTTCTCGTACCGCCACACCGTTACCTTATTAACATTCAAAATCCGTGCAAGCTCCACCTGCTGAAGCCCCCGCCGCAACCGAAAGTTCCGCAACCACCCCCCGAAACTCGAAGGCGGAAACAGCAGATCAAACACATCCGCCGTCCCTGGAAAGACCTCAGCCACCGCAGGCCCAAGCGCCCGCACAACGCGCCCAACCACCGCGTCAATCGCCTTCCCCTCCCCCCGCTC
>Ga0210050_1000596_pt1 | contig 44777 bp, 38 predicted proteins | sample CryGey132114_all_FD_185463 | JGI IMG/M metagenome (GOLD analysis project Ga0210050, IMG submission 185463) | Groundwater microbial communities from aquifer - Crystal Geyser CG22_combo_CG10-13_8/21/14_all (SPAdes) (version 2) | ecosystem: Environmental > Aquatic > Deep subsurface > Groundwater ... | reverse complement strand
CAGAAGCATGTTATTTGCAGGCAAGTTTTATGATCCCTCATAAATTTTATCCCAAATATTTACTAACAAAATTTTTTATAAAAAATTTAAAATTTGAAAAAGCTAAACTGTGGGCTGATCAAATTCTTAATGATAAAGCTAAAGTAAACTCAACCGCTGTTTTAGAAATGAGAGATGAAATAGCCAAGTTGACAAAAGATATTAACTCCACAAAAAGTGGGGTTATAAATAAATCAATCACTAACAAAAAAAGGAGGTAATTATGTCTTTGCCAAAAAAAGGCGTTATTACTAAGATCAGTTCGATTGCTCTGTTCGTTTTTCTGATGCTCTTTAATGTTAAAGTAGCATTCTCGGATAAAAGTACCGGGGATATTGACATCCTTGGGATGAAAATATCTGTTTCTGTGCCGAGTGCATATGCTTCTATGACACGTCTAATTTGCGACAAACTAATTCGACCAGATTGGTCTGATTGTTCCACGAAAAGAGGAGGTATTTGTTGCGGATACGGATATCAGATAAAAGTATCGGAGAAATAGATATTTTGGGAATGAAAATATCTGTTTCTGTGCCGAGTGCATATGCTTCTATGACACGTCTATTTTGCGACAAACTAATTCGACCAGATTGGTCTGATTGTTCCTCGAAAAGAGGAGGTATTTGTTGCGGATACGGATATTAGTAATTGGATGACAAATCACAGGAGTCTTTCATAGAAAGACTCCTTATTTATTCAAAAATGAGAATTCTACTATGAAAAATGCTCTATGTTTTCTAATGATTATTGTATTCTTTGGTTGTAGCGAATCTAAAAAGAATAATATTTATAAGTCAAAGTTAGTTAATAACAAACAACTTATTAAAAAGGACAGTCTCGTTTTTTATTATAAAGGAGATAGATTTGTTGGCGAAGCTAGGTACTTAATCTCCTTTAGAAACAATATTCTAATTTCTGACTTATACAAAAAGTGTATTTGGATATTTGATAAAAAATTGAATTTCATAAAAGTGCTCGGGAATGATGGAAGAGGTCCTGGAGAATATAGATATCCACCTAAACTTATTAATGATAACAACCAAAGACTTTTTGCTAGCAGTGATAAATTTATCGATGAATATGATTCAAATTTTACTTTTATCGGAAGAAAAAAGTTGCCCTCACAATTTGAATACGAAAATATTGACCCAATCCTCTTACACAACAGATTTATTTTTAATGTTGCATATCCTTATTCTATTGTCGAAAATGAGTACTTTAAAAAATACAAACCTTTGGCTGCTATTGATCGGGATAAACTAACTGTTGATACAACATTTGATTCCTGGGATGATAATTATTTTAAAGAAGACCTACAAGCTTATACACGGAATAATAGTGAAGCCTTATTAACGAAAAAAGATTCAAATTCTTTATTTGTTTTGCAAAGAGGTTCACAAAATATAAAATTATATGATAAAAATTATAATTTATTAAAAACTTTTGGAAGGAAACAGAAATATTTTAGAAATCCACCCAAAATTAAATTGATAGACACGCAAAGAAATGTAGAAAGTTTGGCTGATTTTATGGGGAAGATTACGTATTACATGAAAATAGAATATGATGAGACAACAAAATATTTTTATTTGGCTTATAATAATTTAGATCCAAATTACTATTTAAATAGATCGTTTGATTTCGGGAAACAATATATCCAAGTGTATAATGAAGATTATGATGTTGTTTTTGATGGAAACATTGATGGACGGTTGGTATTTGTTGAGGCTAACAAAATTTATACTTTGTCAAAAATGGAAGATAAGTTATTAAAAATAAACATCTACGAACTGTTATGACAAAGATTAATAAAAGTAGTATCATTATATTAATAATGTTTATTCTAGTGGGAACAATAGCCTTTCGATATTCATCGATAAAAAACTATGTTTTGGAAAATAATTTAGATGCAACCAAAAGGCAGAATAAAATATTTTTTAATCGAATGGAGTTAGAAAAATATTTTATATTAAAAGATGTAACTATTCTTAAAGTTGATAAGACCGATAGAGATATTATTTCCCAATCAAATAATTCGATAATAATTTATGTAAAAGATAGCTTAGCTTGCTTTAGTTGTTTGCAATATCATTTGGACCTTATAGCACATCAAGAAAGCAATTGGCCGGTTTTTCTACTTAATAGTAAATATGGTACTTTTGCAAAAACTTATGTGCCTAATATTATAATTATTAACTCAGAATTATCTATAAATCTGAAAAAACAATTCCTTAATTTTGACGTTACTATATTTTTAATAAATAAAGAAGGTAAGATTTGGTATATTTTACCACATAAAAAAGGAGAAGATTATAGAGGCGAAGTGTTATTAAGTATAATAAAAAATGAAAAAAAACTTTTTGTACCAGCTAAATTTTAATGCTTATGAAAAGCTTTTGAATTATATTTGAAAAATCATTTTCTATTCAAAATATTTATAAAAACATACTAAATTGCAACAAAAGAATTCTTCTCATTATATAATTTATAAATGTGTCAATAAGTTCAACCAGTATCCGCCGCCCGATAACAGTTACTGTTATTTTCATTGCCATTACATTGCTGGGCATTTTTTCCTTTTTCAATATAGGTATTGATCTTCTTCCTAATATTAACATTCCTCATTTAATTGTTCAAACAACATATTCCAACGCTTCACCCGAAGAAGTAGAAAAACAAATTACGGAGCCTCTCGAATCGGCTGTTGCAACGGTAACCGGAGTTAAAAAAGTAACCTCCGTTTCTAAAGAGGGTGTCTCTGTTATCTCTGTTGACTTTGTTTGGGGTACCGATATGAAGTTTGCCCTGCTTTCTTTAAGAGAGAAACTTGATAACATGAGTTTTGCTTTACCCCGTGAAACGGGGAGACCAACAATTATTCGCTCGGATCCTTCATCATCACCAATTATGACATTGGTTCTAGCTTATCGAGGAGAACAAAAAAGTCAAAAGTCAAAAATCAAAAGTCAAAAGTCAAAATTTCTAATCCCATACATAGATCATGATTCACCTCAACAAGACATTCAGAGGCTAATTGATCTTAAAGAAGCAGGAAGGATTGTATTCAAACGGCGGCTTGAACAAATTGACGGAGTTGCGCAGGCAATAATAACCGGTGGATTGGAAAGAGAAATTCTTATTCAAATTGAACCGGTAAAACTAAATGCACTTAATCTTACATTCGATGAAGTATCTTCAGCGCTTAATTCTTCCAATCTTAATATGCCCGCCGGTTCAATAATGAAAGGATTATTTCGTTATTCTTTAAGAACGCTCGGTGAGTTTAGAAATGTAAGAGATATTGAGAAAACGGTTGTTAAAAAAAATAGTAACGGTAGTTCTATCCTTATTGAAGACATCGCAACGGTAACGGAAAATTTTAAAGAGAGGGAAGGATTAACGAGATTCAACGGTAACGAAGCAATAGGAATTCTCATTTATAAACAACCGGAAGCAAATACGGTTTCAATTGCTCAATCGGTAAGGGAGACTATCTCTTCACTCAAAAAAAACTATCCCGAGTATGATCTTCTTGTTGTTTCGGATCAATCCGGATTTATTGAGAATGCAATTTCAAATGTAAAGCAGGAAATTTATTACGGCGGTATCTTAGCGGTAATTGTTCTCTTCTTCTTTCTTGCTAATCTAAGGCACATTTTAATTATTGGTATAACAATCCCCGCTTCATTAGTAATAACGATACTCCTGCTTTACCTGTTTAAGATCAACTTCAATATTATTTCTCTCGGCGGTATTGCTGTGGGTGTGGGAATGCTTCTCGATAATGCCATCATCGTAATAGAAAACAATATGCGCTATAGGGAGCTTGGATATTCCAACAGGCTGGCGGTTATAAAGGGAACACAAGAAGTGGCAATGCCGATAGTCGCTTCTACTTTAACTACCATTGCAGTATTTCTTCCGTTGATATTTGTCCGTGGAATTGTAAGTGAGCTTTTTAGAGATGAATCTTTGGCAATAGCGTTTTCGCTTGCAGCATCAATAATAACCGCATTAACATTGATACCGATGCTCGATTCCCGCGAGAGTTTTAGATTGATTAACGATCCCGAAAAATTTACCCAAGGATTTTTAATAATAAAACGGAACGAAGAAAAAAATCTTTTTAAGAGATTTGTCTTCTGGATACTCTTTCCTTTTAAAGTCTGTATAAGGTCATTCGTTTATGTTCTCGCCGTAATTCATCTAAGGGTTGGGGGATACCTTAATAAGAAGTTGGCGTATTTTTTTAGAGCAGTTGATAAATTTATGGAATACCTTATTGAAAAATATGAACTGCTTTTAGAATGGTCACTTGAAAATAAAAAGACGGTACTTGCTATTACACTTGGTTTAATTGTAATAACCGTTCTTGCCGCAATGGATATGAAAAAAGAATTCATTCCGAAAGGAGCGCAAGATGAGTTCATCCTTGATTTTGATTACACTTCAGGAACTTCATTACGGGGGAATGCCGCTCTTACTTCTAAAATTGAAAACTCGGTTCTTTCAATGCCTCATGTTAAAGCAATTGTTTCTAATATCGGGAGAGTTAATGAATTTGATTTTATGAACAAAGAACAGATAACGGTTAATAAAACAAATCTCATCATTAAATTAGATTCGTATGAAAACTATTACGATGTGCAGAACCATCTTAGAAAGATTTTGGAAAAATTAAAGGGAATTAAATATACATTCAATGAGGTAAAGACCTCTTATTCAATGTTAATTAGTCCTTCTGAAAATGATATTGCAATAAAAATAAAAAACAAAGATCTGGATAAAGCTTTTTCCAAAGCTGAAATGATCTTAAAAAAAATAAACAGCCAAAAGATAGAAGGCATTAAAGAGACCAGAATAGGGTTTGAAAAAGGAACACCGGAATTTTCTATTACCATTAACCGGGAAAAGTGTTTGGCTTATGGAGTGAGTGTCAGCCTGGTTGCAACGCAGATCGTTAATATGGTTAAAGGAAATGTCGCAACGTATTTTTCAGACTTTGATAAGAAAATCGGGATTAATATTCGAACGCCGGAAAACAATCGCGATGATATTCAGACGATTCTTCAGAATTACATTCAGAACGGGAATACGAAAATTCAGATAAAAGATTTAGTTGATTATAAATTCGGATTTAATTACAGCGAAATATGGCGAGAAGATCAATCGAGGACGTTATACATTTATTCTGCTCTTCAAAATGCAAAATTAGATGAGGTGATTAAAAATATTAATCACACAATTACTAATCTTTCAAAATCTCCGGAAGAAATTATAACAGTTGGCGGTGTAAACGAAGAAATAAACAATGCTTTTTCCGCTCTTTATGTTGCGCTAATAATTTCTGTTTTATTGATGTATATGGTTCTTGCTTCGGAATTTGAATCTGTTCTCTTTCCCTTTATTATTTTATTTTCGGTTCCGCTGGGACTTATCGGGGGTATCCTACTTCTTTATGTTTTTGGAGAAAGCATCAGCGTTATTTCATTAATGGGTTTAATTATTCTTGTAGGTATTGCCGATAATGATGCGGTTGTAAAAGTTGAATTTATTATTCGTAAAAGGAGAGAGGGGCTTTCGGTGCATGATGCAATAGTAGCTGCCGGTAAAGACCGATTTAGACCTATTGTTATGAACTCATTTACCGTTATGTTTGGAATGATTCCTATGATGATTGGAATAGGCGCCGCAACGCAATTGCGTATTTCTCTTTCACTTGCGGTTGTCGGCGGATTGATTTCCTCAACCTTTTTAACTTTGACGATAATTCCTGTTCTCTATACGTATATGGAAAGATATTCTAAAAAGAAATTTAACATAAACAAAAATGAAACCATTGGCGGTAAGTATGAAAATTAAATTATGGGTCTCGATAGTTATTGTTGTATTAGTAATCTCCACGTTGCTTTGGGTAGCACTTCCGGGGAAGAGCGAAAAGCAAAGAGAAGGAGACACTGCAAATATAAACTATGATAAATTAGATGAAATTGTTTTTGACGTACGAACAAAACCGGTAATAAAGGGTGATCTGTTTCTTTATATAAATGCTAATGGCATAGTAAGAGCAACTGAAGAACTTGAATTGACTTCCAATATCAGTGGAGTAATAACTACGCTCAATATTTTTGAGGGGAAAGAAGTTAAAAAAGGCGAATTGTTGATCGGTCTCGATGACCGTGAATATGAATTAGCTTTGAACGATGCCCGTGTGAAAGTTACCGATTCAAGAGTTGAGTATGGTTTTTTGGCAAAGGAAACTCCGGGAGATACAACTAATAATCCAAAAGCGCGGGAAATAACTGAACGTATCCAAAAGCTTGATAAAGACTTCAACGAAGGAAACATTAATGAGCTAAAATATAACGCGCTAAAAGATGAATTAGATATGAAGTTGATCTTTACGGGAGCTAAAAGGGAAGAGATAATTCAAAATAAAAGCGGGTTAACAACTGCTATCAATGCTTACAAAAGAGCAAAACTTAATTATGAGTACTCAAAGATATCAGCACCGTTCAACGGAACTGTAGGTGATTTTGATTTGGTGAAAGGACAGCGAATTAATGCGGGGCAAAAACTTTGTAAACTGTTCAACTCTTCTTCGCTTAGAATTGATGTGGGAGTTTTGGAAAACGATATAACGAAAATAAAGGTAGGTAATGTTGCGAAGATAGAAATTCCTTCTATAACCGGAGAAACTTTTAGCGGACGTGTAGTTAATGTAAGTCCTTACATCGATAAAGAAACTAAAACTTGTAAAGTAACTATTCAAATACAGAACGGTTCAAACAAATTAAAACCAGGTATGTTTGTTAAAGTATTCATCGAGTCAAATAATCTGCAAAGTAGAATTCTCATCCCTAAGGAAGCATTGCTTGTAAGAGATAAACGTCCTCTTGTTTTTGTTGTTGAAGGCGATCTTGCAAAATGGAAATACATCCAGATCGGTGAACAGAATGATGAATTTATTGAAGTAACAGAAGGACTCGAACCCCGTGAAAATGTTATTGTTGAAGGACAATATACGTTAGCGCATGATGCAAAGGTGAGAGTAATAAAATAATCCATTATCGGTTGCTGATACGGTTTTGATCTTTCATCTCGAGTCTTTTGTCAAATTGATCGTATCATCTGCGTTCAAATAATTATATCATTTTGAAAAAAATCTTTTACATATTTCTAACAAGACCGGTTACAACCGCTATGTTCTTTTTAAGCGTAGTTGTTGTTGGAATTGTTTCTGTTCTTAATCTTCCGGTTGAGTTAAGTCCTCATGTAGAATTTCCACGCTTATCTGTTTCAGTTTCCTGGACAGGTGTTTCCCCTGAAGCGGTTGAAGCGCATCTTACCTCTCCCATCGAAGCGGAGCTTGCAACAATTCAAGGAGTAAAAAAAATATCATCAACTTCATCTGAAGGATCCGCCCGGATATCTTTAGAATTCCATCCTTCAGTTGACATCGAATTTGCCCGTGTTGAGATAAATGAAAAACTTTCTTCCATTAAGAATGCTTTACCGGTTGGTGTTTCTTCTCCAAGGGTTTCACCTTACATACCTGAGGATCTTCAAAACTTACAAGGGTTTTTAACCTATTCTATTTCCTCTAACCGGTCATCTAACGACGTACGCAAGTATCTGCTGGATAATGTAGTAATGCGTCTTAAAAATGTTGATGGCGTTTCTGATGTTGATGTAAGAGGCGGTTCCGATAGATTAATTGAGATTATTATTGATTATGGTAAAGCTAAATCACTTGGAATACTTAATGAAGAGATCAACAATGCAATTTCCGAAACGGAAAAAATTCTTTCAGCAGGAAAACTTGAAAGAAATAACAACCAAATATTTGTAAAGATAAATAATGAAGTGATTAATCCGTCCCGCATCGGTGATCAGGTTGTTAAGATTTTGCCGAATGGAAACGCAATCCGCATCCGGGATATTGCTAAGATTATTGATGATTATGAAGAACAGCTCTCATATTATAGAATTAATGGAAAAGAATCCATTACACTAACAATCAATAAAGAACTCGGCGCTAATACTTTAAGTGTTGCAAAAGAAGTAGATAAAAGATTAAGAGATTTATCGAAAGAATTCCCCCCGGATTATATCATCATAAAAGAGATTGATAGAAGCGAAGATATTTACAAAGATCTTGATGAGTTGTACCGCGACGGGCTCTTCTCATTCATTATAATATTTTTTGTAATACTTTTACTTTTTAGAAATATACGTTATCCGTTTATTATTCTTAGTTCAATTATTTTTTCTTTACTCGCAGCTTTTTCATTATTCTATTTGTTTGGATTAACTCTTAACATTATTACATTCTCATGTTTTGTTCTTGGCTTTGGATTTATAGTTGATAACTCAATTGTTGTTCTGGATTATCTTGATAAACATTATGACGGACGCGGTGAAAAACATTTAACTGTGCTTATCAAAGAGATATTCTTCCCGTTATTTACATCAACAATTACCATTGTTGCTGTTTTTATTCCTTTACTATTTCTTACCGGGGAACTTAAACTTTATTTCCAACAGTTTGCTTTGGGGATTGGTTTTACACTTTTAGCGTCTTTAGTAGTTTCCTTTACTGTTGTGCCACTCTTATATCTTAAGACATTTCATGTGAGCAGAAGAAAAGTAAAAGATATAAAGAGTGAAAGTATCCTATATAAAGTTTATCGAATTATTGTATCTCAGATTATTAAAAGAAAAAAAGTGAGTGTTGCTTTCCTTTTATTAGTCATTGGTTTTCCTGTCTGGCTTCTCCCAACTAGAATTGAAACTCCAATCATCGGTGATGCTTACAACTCAGTCTTTGATAGCGAGACATATCAGGATGTAAAGCCATATATAAATTATGCGTTTGGAGGGGCGCTAAATTTGTTCTTTAATCATGTTTCCCGGGGAGAGCTTTGGAATTATGGCGCAGAGACTTACATCTATGTCCGGCTTGACTTACCGAATGGGAATAGAATTGAAAGAATAAATAAATTATGCGGTGATTTGGAGAATGAAATATCAGCTTATAAGAAAAACTTCAAAACTCTTATTGCCAATGTAATAGATGAAGAATCTGCTTCTCTTAGGGTTGAGTTTACACCGGAACAATCGAATTCAGCTTTTCCCTATACGCTAAAAAATTATATTACCGCTTACGCAACACGTCTTGGCGGAGTTGATTCTTATGTTTATGGATTTGGTCCCGGTTTTTCAAATGCCGGAGGCGGGGCATCCAGTAATTTTAATGTTGAAGTGAAAGGATTTAACTTTGAAAAAGTCAGGTCAATTGCGGAAACATTCCGGGATATTGTAAAAAGAAATCCACGAGTTGACAATGTGGATATCGATAAATCCGATTTTTATTGGTCATCTGAAACATTTGAAATAGTTGGAAAGATCGACCGGAGCCGTTTATCTGCTTATGGGATTACAGTTCAAGAACTTTTCAATATTATTGCCAAGAATACAAGCGGGAACATGAGTTACAGTCGCTTTAAAATTTTAAATGAATCAGTAAACTATCGTGTAAAATTTTCTAATTATGATAACATACAATTGGATGAACTTAAAAATCTAATTGTAAATGAAAATGGAAAAGAGAAGTTTAAAGTAAGTGATCTGATCACATTTGAAGAAAGGAAAGTTCTTTCTTCAATCAACAGGGTTGATCAACAATATGTCCGTTATGTCAGTTTTGAGTTTAAAGGTCCTTATAAATACGGTAATAATTTTTTGGAATCCTCTGTTGCATCTATTAAAGTCCCGGAAGGTTATTCGCTGAAGCAATCCGATTATTCGTTCCGCTTTGCCGAGAAAGATGAGATTGATATTTGGAAAGTATTAGGAGCTTCATTGTTTGTGATTTTTATAGTAACCGCGGGATTTTTTGAATCTTTTAAAAAACCATTAATAATAATTACCGCTGTACCTTACGCAATTATTGGAGCTATTTTTCTTTTCTGGTTAACAGATAATAATATAGAACGGGGAGCTTATGCAGGTATGTTACTATTGGTTGGTTTGTCGGTTTCGAATTCAATAGTTTTAGTAAGTTATCTCTCACAGAATGCTTTAACCAACATAGAAGAATTAATAAATGCGACAAAGACTCGTCTTCGCGCACTAACATCTACTACGTTAACAACCTTTGCTGCATTGCTTCCTTTTATTCTTAGTGAGCGAGCAACATTTTGGAAAAATTTAAGTATTAGTATTGCAGGGGGAATATTTATATCATACATCTATATTATCTTTTTTCTACCTCTGATTTATAAAATAATTTCTTTTCGGAAAAGAAGATTATGAAAAAACTTAGTGAAGTTTGGTCAAAAAGATTACAATAAAAAGATAGGCATTAATACTGCGCTGAAACTTATTTCCTCTTCAAAACAATAACCGTAGCGTCATCAAAAATGCTGTTTTCACCGATGAATCTTTTCAACTCTTTTAGGATACCGTCTTTGATCTCTTTGCTTGAAAGGTGCGAGTATTTGGTGATGACGTTTTTTAATTTCTCTTCACCAAATTCTCTTTCAAAAGAATTTCTGCTTTCTGTAAGTCCGTCTGTAAAAAGAACAAAAACATCTTCGCTTTTTGCTTCTATAAAAATTTCTTCAAGATTCTCATTAAAAATAGATTGATTCGATAATCCAATCCCGATTCCCTTCGGCTGGAAAAATTCAAAACTGTGTGAAGCGCGGGTGTATTTGTATAGGGGTAAATGACCGGCGCGGGCAAATTTGAAATTCCCTTCCTCATTAAGAGAAAGAATTGATGCAGTAAAAAAATTCCCAACTTTTATTTTTTTGTAAAGTTCACAGTTTAATTGAGAAAGAATCTCGGTAGGTGATTGGAAAAAATTCCCAAGAAGATGGAACGCCGCCTTTATTTGAAGCATATATAAAGCGGCTCCAAGTCCCTTGCCGGAAACATCACCAATGATTATATGTTTCAGTTTGTTATCGGTCGGGTCGCATGAAAAATCGAGATAATCACCTCCTACTTCCTGAGCGGTTTCGTAAAAAAAGTCAATATCATAAAAATCATTTTGTGGTGGTTCTTTCGGCAAAGCATTTATTTGAACGTCGCGGGCGACTTCCAATTCGTTCCGCATGATGAGTTTGTCAGCTAATTCAAATGCTAAGAGGATATTAATTCCGACAAAACCGGTAAGCACATAAAACCAAATATCGTTTTGCCATCCCCAGAAAAAAAGAAAAAGAAGAACGAAATAGATGAACCGTCTCGCGGGATTTAATTTTAAGAGAAATGCGATGAAAAGATTTTTTGCTAATTTTAAATATCGCATGGGGTTCCTTTTAGAGGAAACTTCTTCCGCGTACTTTGAATAGAATGTAAGATAACCGGCAGCATCTTTGGTTATCAGTTGCCTGATTTCCTTTGCGGAAATATCGGAAGTTAATATCCCGAACATTTCTCTTAATTTTTTTGTAGTACTTTGAGACATAAAACGACAGATTTTTTTAATTAAATTACAAAGTAAATCTATAAAAAAATTCCTGCTTATTCCAAACGGGAGAAAAGAAGGTTAAGCGGTAAGGCGGAAGAAGTAGAAAGTATCAAGTGGAAAGTTCTAAAACAGTTTTGAAGAGAAGAAAGATAAATGATAAAATTACATCGAAATATTTGTGAAGGAATTCTATTCAACCTCGATCAAATATTTTTCAAGAAAAAATTTGCGGATAAGGCAATTGAGCAATCGTTAAAGTCCAATAAAAAATGGGGAAGCCGGGACAGAAAATTTATTGCCGAAACAACCTATACAATCGTCCGCTATTGGCGTATGTTAAATGAGATGATGCGTATTAATGCTGAAGAAAACAGTGATTATCTCTGGAAACTTTTTGCCGGTTACCTTCTCTGGAAAAATATTCCTCTGCCACTGTGGGATGAATTTTCTTCGATCGATAAAGATAAAATATCGATTGAAAAGAACAGCAGACTGAATGAAAGAAAAATTAAAGAATCAATTCCCGATTGGCTTGATGAGTTGGGCGAAAAGGAATTAGGAAACAAATGGGATTCTGAAATTGCCGCGTTAAATAAAGAAGCTCCGGTTATTCTTCGTGCTAATACTTTAAAAATTTCTAAAGAACAGCTGATAGAAAAATTTTTAGAGATCGGGATACAAACCTTTCCTCTTGATTTTACGAACGATGCATTGCTTGTTGAACAGCGGCAAAATCTTTTTCAAACTCCCTATTTTAAAGAAGGTTACTTTGAACTCCAGGACGCATCATCTCAGCTTGTTGCAAATTATTTAGATGTAAAACCAGGAATGCGTGTAGTTGATGCATGTGCCGGAGCGGGAGGTAAATCACTTCACATTGCAGCGCTGATGCAAAATAAAGGCAAAGTTCTCGCACTCGATACGGAAGAGTGGAAATTGAATGAATTAAAAAAACGTGCAAATAGAAACGGGATAAGCATTATCGAAACAAGAACAATCACTTCTTCTAAAGTGATAAAACGTCTTGCAGAGAGCGCCGACCGCGTCTTACTTGATGTTCCTTGTTCCGGCTTGGGAGTATTGCGCCGTAATCCCGATGCAAAATGGAAACTAACGAACGAACGGATTGAAGAACTAAAATCTCTTCAGCAAAAAATTTTAGAAAGTTATTCGACAATGGTAAAACCCAACGGGAAAATTGTTTATTCAACTTGCTCAATTCTTCCTTCGGAAAATGAGGGACAAATTGAACGATTTTTTTCATCTGAAATGAATCGTCAAAAGTTCAAACTAATTGAGGAGAGAAAAATTTCTCCTGCCACCGATGGATTTGACGGATTTTACATTTGTGTACTTCGGCGGCTTGAATAAAATTGGTGGGGGAAAATTCCTATTTTTTGTTTCTTTTAACAACCCACTTTAATTCAATTTCTTTATCCTCATTGTTTACAATAAGTTACCCCTTAAAAATCTTCCTAACTGCATAAAAATAAATAAGTTATCAGAAAAAAAACTTCACCATTTTAAAAGATTTTTCTTGACTTTGCCGAAAAAAATCACTTATTTTGGGAGGTAGTGGGAGAAAGTGGTTTAAAAATCCAATTATGTAAGGAAGAGTAAGTTGTTCAAAGGTCAGTTTTTACATTCAATAGATAGCAAAGGAAGATTAAGTCTCCCTGCACGTTTACGAAAAAATGTGGCGCAAGACGCTGATAATTCTTTTGTAATGACATTAGGAATTGATAAGTGTATCGAAGTCTATCCTAAAGATCAATGGAAGTTGATAGAAGAAAAACTTTTAAAATTAAACTTCTTCGATCCAAAAGAAGCAAGACTGCTCCGCATGATGTTACAGAATGCACATGAGGATACGATGGATGCTCAATCAAGGATTTTAATCCCGCAGTTGCTTTTGGAGTATGCCGGAATAAAGAATGAGGTTAAAATAATTGGGATACTTAAAAAAATCGAGCTGTGGGCGCCCGAAACCTATGATGGATATATTTCAAGTTCTCCAGAAACCTTTGAACAAATTGCATCCCAAGTTATGAGAATGGAATGACCGAACAATTGCATCAACCGGTTTTATTGAATGAATCCGTCAGTTTGCTTATCAGCAATAAGTCCGGGAAATATTTTGACGGAACACTGGGTTTTGGCGGGCACTCGGAAGCGTTCTTACAACATTTAAACGATGATGCCCTTTTAGCCGCCACAGATGTGGATGAAACCGCTTTCAGCTATTGCCAAAAAGAATTTGTGAATGAAGAGCGTATGAAAATATATAATTTTAATTTTACTCAGATCGACAGCGTTGCAAAATTAGAAATGATTGATGGATTCGATGGAATTTTTGCAGACCTCGGTGTTTCTTCATATCAGTTAGATAATGTTGAAAAGGGATTTACGTTTCGTTCGGAAGCTCCGCTGGATTTACGCATGAATAAAAATTTAGCGATCAGCGCTGCTGATGTACTCAACACATTTGAAGAAGAGGAACTCACTGAAATATTTTATAAGTATGGTGAAGAGAAAAATTCAAGGAAAATAGCGAAATCAATTATTGAACAAAGAGGCTTCAAGAAATTTCAAACTTCTTCAGATCTTGTTGAAATAATTGAACAATTGACGCCGCAATATTTCGTTGTGAAAACACTTGCACGAATTTTTCAAGCATTACGAATTTATGTAAACGATGAGTTGACCGCGTTAAAAACTTTTCTTTCTAAAGCAGTTGATCTTCTTTTACCCGGAGGCCGCATCGTCATTTTAACGTATCATTCATTAGAAGACAGAATTGTTAAAGACTTTTTCAAATTTGAAGAATCCTCATGCATTTGTCCGCCTGATTTCCCGGTCTGCACCTGCAGTAAGGTAAGTAGATTAAAGTTTCTTATGAAAAAGCCAATACTGCCAACCGAAGATGAAATATTATTGAACAACAGAGCAAGAAGCGCAAAATTAAGGGCGGCAGAAAAAAAATGAACGGTAAGCATGACCATCAATTACTTAATGTAATCATTACGTTTGTGACAGCAATTTTACTGCTTCTTGGGTATGTGGGATTAAAACTTCGTATTGACTCAATGAAAAAAGAAGCAGTAATAACTAATGAACAAATAAAACAGCTGCAAAATCAAAAAACAAAACTCTTTGCAGATGCCCAATTCTTAAGTTCAGAAGAAAGGATAGTCCCGATTGCTGTCGCGGAATTGCAGCTCGAAAGAAGAGTTCCGTTTTATTCTGTTTCCATCTCAACTAGCGATTTACAAAATTTTGTAGGATCCGGAGAGACCCCCGAATGAACAATAATAGATTGCTGTTTGTCGTCATTTTTGTTTTTTTAGGTTTTCTCACACTTGTGTTTAGGCTGTACAACATCCAAATTTTACATAATGTTGAATATGGGGCATATGCCGAAATCCAAAACAAGGGAGTTCAAACAATTCTTGCACAACGCGGTTTAATTTATGATTGCAACGGGCTTGTGCTCTCATTCAATAAAAATGAAGTTTCTTTTTTTGTTGATGTAAAGTCAGCAAGAAAAAATGACAAACTGGAAATTGCTGAGTTGTTTTCGGGTCTCCTTGGGTATTCTTCCGAACACTATCTTGACATGATGAAGACTGCTAAAAGAAGAAATGTTTGCATTGCAAAAAAAGTCAGTTCAGAAAAAGCTTTAGCTTTAAAGAAAGCAAGAATTAATGGATTGAAATTTGAGGAAGACCCTTCGAGGGTTTACCAGTATGACAATTTTGCATCGCACATTTTAGGATATGTAAACGCCTCATTCTCTGGCGCCGACGGAATTGAAAAGTATTTTAACGATCAATTAAAAGGTGTTGACGGAAGCCGCATCATTTTGAAAGACGCGCGCGGTGAAATGATAACTGTCTTAGAAGAATCTGTCATTCCGCCTGCTCCCGGTAATTCAATTTATTTAACCATAGATAAATCATATCAAGTAATTTTAGAAAGCGCGTTAAAAAAAGCTGCAATTGAAAACATGGCAGAAAATGCTATCGGGATTATAATGGATCCGGCAAGCGGGAAAATACTCGCATTGGCAAGTAGTGATGATTACAATCTCAATTTTTATAACACCGCCGGAGATTCAATTAAACGGGATAAGGTCATTGCTGATATGTATGAACCCGGTTCAACTTTCAAAGCAATTTCAATGGCAGCATTTTTAGATAAAAAAACATGCTCACCCGAAGATAAAGTCTTTGGAGAAAACGGAAGTTATAAATTTAAAAATATCACTATTAAAGATTCGCATAATTCCGGATGGATGTCAGTGAAGGATGTGTTTGTGCATTCAAGTAATATTGGGATGTCGAAGCTTTCACAACGGATTGACCCAAGATCATTTTATCTTTATTTACGAGATTTCGGGATCGGGAATTATACTGATATTCCTTTGCCGGGAGAAGCAAAAGGAAATTTGAAGAATCCGGACAGTTGGTCTGATTACACTAAATCATCCATTTCGTTTGGCTACGAAGTAGCCGTTACTCCCATTCAATTAACTACAGCCTATGCTGCTATAATTAATGGAGGAAAATTATTTCAGCCGCAGTTGGTTGATAAAATTACAACAAATAATGGTGAAACAATTAACTCTTTTAAACCGAAGTTTGTAAGGCAGGTGCTTAAAAATGAAACTTCCCGATTAATGCGTGAATTTTTTGTTTCTGCCATCGAAGAGGGTACGGGGAAAAAAGCCAAACTTTCCTTCTGTACTGCCGGCGGAAAGACAGGCACATCAAGACAATTAATTGGAGGAAGATATTCAACACAAAAATATAATTCTTCATTTATCGGATTTTTCCCGGCAGACAACCCAAAATATCTGATTTATATTTTAGTAAACGCTCCCAAACAAAACAGTTATTACGGCGGTGATGTTGCCGCTCCGGTTTTTAAAGAAATAGCCACAAAAATTATTTCATTAAATCCGGGATTGAAAAATAAACATGATGAAAAAAAAGATGAAACAATTTTTTCTTACGATGCGCTTAATCGCTCCCCAAAAGCAGGATTAATCTTTGCTGACTCAAGGCAGTCTCAACAAGAGGTTGAGGGATTTGATTTTTCAAAAAAAATTATGCCTAACTTAGAAGGAAAGTCACTTCGTGAAGCAATTAGAATTCTCTCTATGTTTAGAATGAAATGTGAAATCACCGGAAGTGGAAGAATTATTTCTCAAAGTATTCTTGCAGGAACATCAATTAAAAAAGGAATGTTCTGTAAACTTACAGCACAAGATGAAACAAACGGAATTTCGCTTAACTAATGGAATTAACTCAACTTCTAAATAACGTCCATACAATTCAAGTTACCGGCGAGGTGCAGCGGAAGGATGTCAGCGGCATTTTTTACGATTCCCGTCGTGTTAAAGTCAACTCGATTTTCGTTGCAATCAAAGGTTTTACGAACGACGGACACAAATTCATTGCTGATGCGATTAATAAAGGAGCGATTGCGGTCGTAATAGAAGATACTAACTCAATTCCGGAACACTATTTTCATCTAAAAAAGATCGCAAGGATTCTCGTTCCTAATTCACGAAAAGCTTTGGCGGAAATTTCAAAAGCATTTTACAAAGAAGCTGCTTCGAAACTATTTTCTTATGCCGTTACCGGAACGAACGGGAAAACGACTACAACATTTCTCCTTAAAAATATTTTAGAAAAAGCTGGAAAGAAAACAGGGCTTCTCGGCACTATTACAAATGTTATCGGCAAGAAAATAATTGAATCGAGCATGACCACACCGGAATCTTCCGATTTGCACGAATTGTTTTTTTCGATGGTTGCAGAAAAATGTGATTCTGTAGTAATGGAGACCTCCTCTCACTCACTGGCGCTTGAGCGGGTTTATGGAATTCCTTTTAATGTTGCAATCTTTTCAAATATTACTTCGGATCATCTTGACTTCCACAAGACATTTGAAAATTATCTGGATGCAAAGAAAAAACTATTTGATGGTCTCTCAGGGCATTCATTCGCAGTAGTTAATTGTGACGACATCAATTATTTAGATTTAGTTAAAAACTGCAAAGCAAAAATTTTAACTTACGGCAAAAATGAAAATGCAGATTTTAGAGTTTCAAATATATCATTCAATCTAACGGGAACCCGTTTTTCATTATTTAATCACGGGGAAGAATACAAAGTTGAAACTCCGCTGATAGGTGAATTTAACGCTTACAATGCAGCTTCGGCATTTGCTGCCGCTTTTGTCGGAGGTATAGCTGTTGAACAAATTCTTGAAGGAATTAAAACTATTCCGCTTGTTCCGGGAAGGTTTGAGATCGTTTCGGGGAAATCTAAAAAAGCGGTTATTGATTATTCACACACCGCAGACAGCTTAGAAAAAGCGATTAGTAATTTGAGAAAAGTAATCTCGGCAGAAAATAAATTGGTTACGGTTTTCGGATGCGGTGGAAATCGTGACGTAACCAAGCGTCCGGAAATGGGAAGAATTGCAACAGAGCTGAGTGACTTCGTAATTATTACAAACGATAATCCTCGCAATGAAAATCCAAGGATGATTATTGCTGATATCGAAAAAGGGATCTCAAAAACCAATTACGAAATCATTTTGAATAGGGAAGAAGCCATTAAAAAAGCAATTACCGGGAGTGATGATTCTTCTGTCGTGCTGATTGCAGGAAAGGGACATGAAAATTACCAAATAATTCAAGGTGTTAAATCCCATTTCTCTGATAAAGAAATTGCTGAAAAATATTTGGCGGGTAGTTAAGAAAAGCAATGAAAAAAATAATTATAACGCTAAATGATTTATTCAACTTGCCTACGGCATCAATTTATTGCCCGGATGGGTATAAATCTGCTGCACACGTTACCATAGATTCAAGAAAAGTACAACCAAACTCAATCTTTGTAGCAATCAAAGGTGAAAAATTTAACGGGCATGATTTTGTTGATGAGGCGTTGGCAAAGGGCGCAAACGCGGTTGTCATTAATGAAGGTGAATTGAAAAAATATGAGAACAGTGAGGGAACAATTGTAACGGTCGAGAATACTGTTTATGCATTAGGTGATTTAGCGAATGTCTGGCGTAACAAATTGTCGGCAAAAGTTATAGGAATCACCGGAAGTAACGGTAAAACGACAACAAAAGAAATGCTTTCAGTATTACTCGCCGAACGATTTAAAGTCCAGGCAACGGTTGGCAATAACAATAATCATATCGGCGTACCGCTGACTATTTTTTCTTGCAGCTCTCAGCATCAAATACTTATTGCCGAAACCGGTACAAACCATTTTGGAGAAATCGCCTATTCAGCAAAAATTCTTCAACCCAACTTCGCATTGATAACAAACATCGGCGCTTCACATTTAGAATATTTGAAAGATCTTCAAGGAGTAAGGAAAGAAAAAATATCTTTATTCGATGAAACAAAAAAGAATAAAGGGTTGGTCTTTATTAACTTTGACGATTCACGCTTGAACTCGTTGATAACGAAATATAGAAATATTTCATTTGGTTTTGATAATGGAGCTGATGTTCAAGCGTCAATGAAAGGCTGCACTAAAGATGGAAGAATTATTCTTCGAATTCATAACAAAAAAACGACGATTGAGTGTGTTTCTCCTTTATTGGGGGAACATAATGCGAAAAATTTAATCGCTGCAATTGCTGTTGCATTAAAACTTGGATTGACAAAAAACGAAATCCTTGCCGGAATTGCAAAAATTAAACCGATAAAACAGCGGCTTGTAAGCAAAATATTTGAAAATGTTTTATTGATTGATGACACTTATAATGCCAATCCTCAGTCAATGAGAGCCGCATTTGAAACGATGAAATCCATTTCACTGTATCCAAAAAAAATTGCAATACTTGGCGATATGTTTGAACTTGGGACTGATTCGAAAAAAGAACATGAACTTTTAACAGCATCCATTAAAAAAAATAAGATCAATGACGTTTATCTTTTGGGAAAAGGGATGAAGTTTCTTTCTAAAAAACTTCAAGATGAAAAGATCATTTGTAAGCATTTTGCATCTCGAGAAAAGTTAGAGCAATTTCTTGAAGGTCATCCCTTCCAAAATGCTGTGGTAATTGTAAAAGGTTCGCGGGGGATGAAAATGGAAGATTTTGTTCATCAATTAGAATGCAAGTTGGGAAAATAATGCTTTACTATTTTCTTGAATATATTAATAAAACGTTTAATCCGCCAGGGTTTGATGTCTTCAGATTCTTGACATTCCGCAGTGCGTTAGCCGCTATTTCAGCATTATTGATTTCATTGCTCTTTGCACCAAGGATAATTAGACTGCTTCAAAAAAATCAAATCGGTGAGGCAAAGAAAGCCGATGGACCCAAGAATCATTGGTCAAAAGCCGGTACGCCGACTATGGGTGGATTAATAATTATTTCTTCAATCGTAATACCTGTTTTACTTTGGAGCGATATTAAAAGTGTATATATCATTTTAGTGTTGGCAGGAACAGTCTGGTTAAGTTTAGTTGGATTTCTAGATGATTATCTCAAAGTTGTAAAAAAACTACCCAACGGTTTAATTGCACGCTATAAACTTCTTGGACAAGTGATCATTGGTCTTGTCGTTGGTATCGTTATCTGGTATTCACCCGAATTTGCCGGGAAAAGCACGCTCACCACAATTCCATTTTTAAAAGACATGAATTTCGATTTCTCTTTTTTCTATATTCCTGTTGTTATATTTATTGTCACCGCAACTTCAAATGCCGTAAATCTAACCGATGGGCTCGACGGGTTAGCGATAGGAAATATCATGATAGTGATGATCGCGCTGGCAATAATCAGTTATGTTAGTGGAAACGTAAGGTATGCCGATTACTTAAACATTATGTATTTACGCGGCTCCGGTGAACTTACGGTTTTTATCGCGGCGGTCATAGGTGCTTCACTTGGATTTCTTTGGTATAATTTTTATCCGGCGCAAGTATTTATGGGGGATACCGGCTCCCTGGCTCTTGGTGGCGCCTTGGGAATATTGGTAGTTCTGATAAAAAAAGAATTTCTCCTGCCGATTCTCGGCGGAATCTTTTTTATCGAAACTGTTTCGGTAATTATTCAGCGCGTTTATTTCAAATACACAAAAAAGAAATATGGTGCTGGAAGAAGAGTTTTTAAGATGGCGCCTATTCATCACCATTTTGAAATGCTGGGATGGCCTGAACCGAAAATTGTAATGCGTTTTTATATCATTGCAATAATTTTGGCAATCATCAGTTTAGCTTCATTTAAAATTAGATAACTATGGATTTGCAAAACAAAAAAATAACGATTCTCGGTGCTGAAAGAAGCGGCAGGGGTGCGGCAATTCTCGTTAAAAAGCTTGGCGGCTCTCCTTTTGTAAGTGATTTTGCAGATGAAAAGAAAATTGAAAAGTCTTTAGCTGAATTAGAAGCTGCCGGGATTCCTTATGAAGCGGGTCAACACTCTGATAAAGTTTTTGATTGCGATTTTATAATTATTAGTCCGGGTGTTCCGTCTTCATCTAAAATTGTTCTTCAGGCAAAAGAAAAAAATATTCCAATTATTAGTGAGCTTGAATTCGCATCCCGTTTTTGCATAGGGAAAATAATTGCAATTACAGGCACTAACGGTAAAACTACAACTACCTCATTGATGGATCATGTCATCAATCTGAGCGGTAAAAAATCCTATGCCGCCGGAAATATTGGTTCCGCATTTTCTGAAATCGTTTTGGATGTGAAAGAAAATGAGTTCGTTTCTCTTGAAGTATCAAGCTTTCAGCTTGATTTCACGGAGAACTTCAATTCATTTATTTCTATCATTTTGAACATTACTCCTGATCACATGAACAGATACGACAATAGTCTTGAAAATTATGCACAGGCAAAGTTTTCTATTTGCAAACATCAAACCGGTGAACAAATATTTATTAAAAATGCCGATGATGAAATTCTTAAGAAATACTCATTCGAAACAAATGCAGAAATAAAAAATTTTTCGCTGACGAAAGAATTACAAAACGGCGCTTTTGTTTCCGGCGGGGAAATAATTTACATGGATCACGGGAAAACCTTTTTTAGCTGCAACGTGAACGAAATTTCTTTGCCCGGGGATCATAACCGCGCGAATGCTATGGCTGTGATAATTGCGGCAAATTGTATCGGTCTTCCTCAAGAAAAAATTATTAAAGGACTTCGCTCTTTTCAGGGAGTAGAACATAGATTAGAGTTAGTTGAAGACATTAATGGAGTTAAGTATATCAATGATTCAAAAGCGACGAATGTTGATGCTGTTTGGTACGCTTTAAAAAGTTTTGACCAACCTCTGTTTCTTATCCTTGGAGGACAAGACAAGGGGAATGACTATGACCAGATTAAAGAACTAGTGAAAAAGAAAGTTAAAAAGATATATGCCATCGGTTCCTCCGCAGAAAGGGTATTTAAATATTTCCATACAACCGTTAAAGTTGAGATTAAAGATTCAATGGAAGAGTGTGTAAAAGCTGCAAATCAGGATACGAGAGAAGGAGACATCGTTCTTCTTTCGCCAGCCTGCGCCAGTTTTGATATGTTTGAAAATTACGAACATCGCGGTAGAGTTTTTAAGCAAGCAGTAGGAGAATTACAAAAATGAAACGTCTGCCCGTCTTATTATTTCTCGGTTCTTTTTTCTTAATTCTTTTTGGATTGTACCTGGTGATGAGCGCCAGCAGCACATACAGCGGTTACAAGTTTGCGGATCAGTTCCATATGTTCAATAATCACCTATTTAAAGCTTTTGGCGGAATTATTTTAATGATGATTATTGCCTTTGTTCCATACGAAAATTATAAAAAATATTCAAAGATGATTCTCTTCGGAGTTGTGGCATTGCTTATCATTACCCTCTTCGTCTCAACAAAAATAAAAGGGGCACACCGTTGGTTAGATTTAGGATTTGTAAGTTTTCAAACATCCGAGATTGCAAAAATCGCTCTTTTTATTCACCTGGCTGCTTTGCTTGAAGAAAAAGGGGAAAATATAAAAATATTTAAGGGGGGGTTGCGTTATGCGCTCATCTGGATTTTTGGCATTGCAGTATTAATTTTTATTCAACCAAATATTAGCAGCGGATTAATTTTATTGTTCATCAGTTTTCTTATCTTGTTTATCGGTGGAGCGAAACTAAAACACTTATTTGCCTCAGTTTTCATTGCAGGCTCTCTCGTTGCGATGACAGCTATGCTCTTCCGGCATTCACGTGAACGAATTCTCACGTTTTTTTCAAGCTTGCAGGATGGTGGTGCTATCAATGATCAGGTTAGGCAAGCTATCGTTGGATTGGCAACCGGGCATTGGATCGGAGTTGGGTTTGGACATAGTAATCAAAGGAATTTATTTCTCCCCGAAGCTTATGGTGATTTTATTTTCGCTATTCTTGGAGAGGAGACAGGCTTTGTCGGTGTGGTGGTTATGCTGCTTATTTATTTAAGTTTATTTTTTATTGGAATTGTTATTGCGAAAAATGCAAAGGATCTTTTTGGTCAGTATTTAGGATTTGCAATTTCCTTTTCTTTTATAGCATCTGCTTTTATTAATGCATCTGTTGCCACCGGATTACTTCCAACAACCGGACTACCTTTACCGTTTCTTAGTTATGGAGGTACTTCCATGACAATTTTATGCGCATCAGTCGGAATATTAATAAACATCGGGTTAACAAGCGCGAAACAAAAGATTGAACAAGAGGCAGCGGTAACAGCTTGAAAACGACATCCCCATATCGTTTCCTGTTTGCCGGCGGTGGAACCGGGGGACATCTATTTCCGGCGGTAGCAGTTGCGGAAAAAATTCGTTTGCTGAAACCTGAAGCCGAATTCTTGTTCATAGGAACGAGATCAAAAATTGAAGGAAGAGTTGTTCCGAAACTCGGTTTTCAGTTCAAACCGATCTGGATAAAGGGTTTCGCAAGAAAATTTACAGTCGAAAATTTTCTCTTTCCCGTCAAACTATTGGTGAGCGTTTTTCAATCAATATTTTATTGTATGAAGTTTAAACCAAAAGTAGCCATTGGATCCGGCGGGTATGTTGCTGGTCCGGCAATTTTTGCTGCAAATCTTTTAGGTGCGAAAGTAATTTTACTTGAACAAAATAGTTTTCCCGGCATTACAACTCGTTTGCTTGAAAAATACGCACAGGAAATTCATGTGAGTTACGAAAGCTCAAAAAAATATTTTAAGAAAAATAAAATCCTTTTTGTAACAGGAAATCCTGTCCGAAATCTAAATGTGCTTATTAATAAGGAACAAGCTTTAGAAAAACTTCAACTTTCAGCGGATAAAAGGACTCTTCTTCTCTTAGGAGGGAGTTTAGGTGCGAAGAAATTAAATCAGATGATGGGGCAAGAATTGGCGTTACTGCTTGAGAATGGTCTACAGATTATTTGGCAGACAGGGCATCTGTATTATGAACAATATAAAAATTTGCAAAACGCCGATTGTAAAGTAATGGCTTTTGTAGAAGATATGCAGCTTGTTTACTCTGCTTGTGATGCTCTTCTATCGCGCGCAGGCGCAACAACAATTGCAGAAATCACTTCCTATGGAGTAGCATCTATTTTGGTCCCATCGCCAAATGTTGCGGAAAATCATCAATACTTTAATGCAAAAGCTTTAGTTGATGAGGGTGCAGCAATTCTTTTGGAAGAAAAAAATATCGAAGAAGAATTCGCACATGAAATTCTAATTCTAATTAAAAATAATAACGAACTTAATAAACTACGGGCAAACGCAAAAGCAATGGGAAGACCAAACGCTGCGGAAGAAATTGCCCAACGCGCTTTAATGCTTGCAGAACAATATTAAGAAATGAGAAACAATGTTTAAAAATATTAAAAAAGTTCACTTCGTCGGCATCGGCGGAATAGGTATGAGCGGCATCGCTGAAATTCTTCTCAACCAGGGATTTGAAATCACGGGTTCGGATAAAAGTTATTCTGAAGTAACAAACAGGCTCCAGGAACTCGGCATTAAAGTTTATGAAGGACATTCACCTGAAAATTTGAAAGATGCTGATGTGCTTGTTTATTCATCCGCTGTATCGCTTGATAACCCTGAAGTGAAAGAAGCCCTTGAAAGGAAAATTCCTGTTATTAAAAGAGCAGAAATGCTCGCAGAATGTATGCGCATGAAATACGGGATCGGCATTGCGGGTACTCACGGAAAGACAACTACTACCTCAATGGTCGGATTGGTTTTAACGGAAGGAAATATTGATCCAACTATCATTGTCGGAGGAAAACTCAGCGGACTTGGCGGTACAAACGCCAGACTTGGGAACGGAGAATTTATTGTTGTGGAAGCAGATGAATTTGATAGAACGTTTTTAAAACTTACTCCCACAATTGCAGCGATAACCACATTAGAGCAAGAGCACCTTGATACTTACAAAGACCTTGATGATATTAAAGAAGCTTTCATTGCTTTTGCTAATAAAGTTCCATTCTATGGATTTGTCGTCCTCTGTTTAGATGAACCGGCGCTTCAGGATATTCTTCCGCACATTAATAAAAAAGTAATAACTTACGGGACAACTTCTCAAGCCGATATGCGCGCAACAGAGATCAAACATTCGGAATTTATTAGTACCTACAAAGTTATTTATAGAGGAAATGAACTTGGGAACATAAAACTTAGTAATCCAGGTTTGCACTATGTTAAAAATTCTCTTGTTGCAGTAATTATTGGTTTAGAATTAGGTTTAGAATTTCCAACTATTAAAAAAGCGCTCGAATCATTTAGTGGTGTTTACCGTAGGTTTGAAATAAAATATAACAAAGAAGTTTTAGTGCTCGATGATTATGCCCATCATCCTACCGAAACCTCTGCTACTTTAGCAGGTATCCGTTCCGGCTGGAATAGGCGTTTGGTAGCTGTATTTCAACCTCATTTGTTTTCGAGAACCCGTGATTTTTATGAGGAGTTCGGCAGATCATTTCTGAATTCGGATATTTTTATTTGCACTGAGGTTTACCCTGCCAGGGAAGAACCAATCGCCGGAGTATCCGGTGAATTGATAGCCGAAGCAGCAAAAAAATTCGGACATAAAAATGTTTTTTACATAAAAAACAAAAACGATATTCCAAATTTTTTAAGCGAAATTAGAAAAAATGGAGATATCATTGTAACCATGGGAGCCGGAGATATTTGGAAATTCGGTGAAACATTTGTTAAGACATTAATAAATTAATTATTTATTGATTTATGCATAAAATCGTTAGTATAACGTTGTTTTCATTCTTAATTTTATTTTTAATATTAGTTGGATTTTTTTCATCGAAAAAAACAGAAGGTGAAGTGCTTCGAACTGTTGATTTACAAGGTTGTAATCTCTTATCGAAGAGTGAGTATCTGATATTTGCGAACATCAATACGGAAAGGGATTTAAGAAAATATTCTCTTTCCTCACTTCGTGAAAGATTTTTACAGCACCCTTACGTTGGAAATGCTTCCGTGCTGATTGATGTAGATAAAAAAGTGTACATAACCATTGAAGAAAAATCATTTGAAGCCGTTGCACTTCTGCATAAACAAGTATGTTTAATTAGTTCTCAAAACGAAATTATTCCGATTCTTCCTAATACGGAAGTTCTCGACTTTCCGGTTCTTACAAATTTATCGGAGAATAGCGTGGAAAAAGAAATTGAACGGAACAGGGATGTTCAGAGAGCATTTACTATAATCCGCTCCGCAAGAAAAATGAGTGATAATCTTTCTCAATCTATTTCTGAAATTAATTTACATAATGGAGGGGATATCACCCTTTCACTTTTGCATGGAACTTCAGTTATCTTTCTTGGAAAAAAAAATTTAACGGAAAAAATTTATACACTTGATGCGCTAATAAAACAGATAGGAAACAGAATCTCTTTGGCAAATACAAATTATATCGACCTTCGGTATGCCGGTAATATTTTTATCGGTACAGATGAGAACGCGGGAATATAAATGAAAAAACAGATTATTGCCGGTTTAGATTTAGGTACAACAAAAGTTTGTGCGGTCATCGCTGAAAAAACTGACAGCGATCGTTTTAAAATCCTCGGCTTTGGAGTTGCTCCATCCGAAGGCCTGCACCGAGGGTTAGTTGCTAATATTTCTAAAACTGCCGAGGCTATTAAAGCGGCAGTTTCTATTGCATCCAATAGAGCAGGGCTTAAATTTCCGGCGGTAAATGTTGGTGTAGCCGGTGAACATATTACAAGTATGCGGCATAGAAATTATGTTACGATAACAAATGAAGAGCATGAAATTACAAAAGAAGATCTTGATCGGCTCGAAGCTGATGTTCATACGATAAGAATACCTTCCGATCGTCAGATACTTCATATTATTCCCGAAGAATTTTTTGTTGATTACCAAGGTGGAATTGAAAATCCTATTGGGATGTCGGGTTCCCGCCTGGAGGCAACTAATCATGTGGTCTTAGCATCAATTCCGGCGATTCAAAATATCAGAAAATCAGTTGAACGGGCTGGTTTGCAAATTCAACAATTAATTTTGCAGCCGATCGCTTCAAGTTCATCGGTTTTAGACGATAGTGAAAGGGATCTTGGAGTTTTGTTGATTGATATTGGCGGAGGAACCACGGATATAGCTGTTATCCATCGTAAGGCAATTAAACATTCGAAAGTCTTTGGTGTAGCCGGTTACCAGGTTACCAACGATATCAGAGAAACCCTCGGTGTTGTTACTGAAGAAGCTGAGACTTTAAAAAAGCAATTTGGATACGCAACTGAAACTGCTATAATAAAAGAAGAGCAGATTTTAATTAAGGGCGTCGGTGCAAGAGGGAATACACGGGTTCCGATTAGTTTACTTACCCAGATAATCAGTTTAAGGATGAGAGAACTTTTTACTCTAATTGATCACGAAATAAAAAATTCGGGATTCAAGAATAAAATTAAAGCCGGGATAGTTCTTACCGGCGGCGGCTCTCTTCTTCGTGGAACTACAGAATTAGCTGAAGAGGTTTTCGGTCTTCCGGCAAGAATTGGTGTCCCTCTTGAAATTGCCACCGGAGGTATGACCGAAATCGAAAAACCTGAATTTGCTACGGTTGCAGGTTTGATTTGTGGTATTCCAGGGAGTACCGTTGAAACAATTGAAGTTATTGAAAAAGATACAAAAAAGAAAAAAAATAAAACCAAAGAATTTTGGAACAATTTCCGTCAATTTTTTGATGAATTATAAAATAACTATGGAGTAATCACATGGCTAATTTCGCTACAATCGATCGTTCAAAATCATCCGGCGCTTCACTTAAAGTTGTGGGTGTGGGTGGCGGTGGCTGCAACGCTGTTGAATCTATGATAAAAAGAGGATTAAACGGAGTTGAGTACGTTGCCGTTAATACTGATGCACAAGTGCTTGAAAGTAACGATGCCCAGCACAAAGTCCAGATTGGAACCAAGATGACCAAGGGACTTGGAGCTGGAGCTGATCCTAATGTTGGACGTAAAGCCGCTGAAGAAGACCGTGAAAAAATTGCGGAAGTTTTGAGTGGAGCAGATATGGTTTTTGTTACCTCAGGTATGGGTGGTGGAACCGGAACCGGCGCAGCCCCTATCGTGGCTTCAATTGCAAAAAGTTTAGGGGCTTTGGTCGTAGCAATTGTTACGAAACCATTTCGTTGGGAAGGGAAGCAACGTATGCTTAACTCTGAAGCGGGTATCCAAGAGTTGAAGCAGTTTGTTGACAGCCTTATTGTTATTCCGAACGACCGCCTTATTTCGATAATAGATAAGAATACAAATGCCTTCACTGCGTTTGACAAACCTAACGAATTGCTCTATGAGGCAACTCGCGGAATAGCCGACATTATTACCGTTGAAGGATTGATAAACGTTGACTTTGCGGATGTTCGCTCGGTGATGAATCAAAGCGGTATTGCAATTATGGGCTGCGGTATTGCAAGCGGCGAGAACAGAGCTGTTGAAGCCGCACAAAAGGCGATCTCAAGTCCATTGCTTGACGGAATAAGTATTAAAGGAGCAAAGAGTGTTCTCTTAAATGTTACAGGATCGAGCAACTTGACAATGCAGGAAATCTACGATGGTAATAATGTAATTTTCGAAGCCACCGGAGCTGAAAGTAATATGATCTTTGGATGCGTTCAAAAAGAATCTATGAATGATTACGTCTCCTACACGGTTATTGCAACCGGGTTTGATGATGCAAAAAAATCTTTTGGTAAAAAATCTTCTTCGCTTTTTCAAAACCAGGAAAAAAGTTCAAAGAATGAACAAGTCTCCAGAACATTTTCATTTAATTTTGATGAAGTGAAGAATGAGAATTTAGATGAACCGACAATTGCGCGCATTAATCTGAAATCCCCGGCAGCTACATTGTCTGAAGAAGAAGAATCGGTCTCTCCTGGTTTTACGTTCGATCGGTTTAAAAATGTAAGAATGGATGATATGGAGAAAGAAAAAACGAAGAAAAATATTTCAAATGAGGATGAAGATGAAAGTTCAAGTTTCCTTAGGATGATAATGGATTAATAAAAAACTGCACAACACTCCATCCCAACACCGGAGTATGCTATTCATCTATGTATCTTGATTCAATGGAGATATTTTCTTCCTGGTCTATTTGAACAATGATTCTGTTTGGTCTGCAGCAGATGCGGCAATCCTCAACAAAATCTTGTTTTCCGTTTATCGTTAGATCAACGTCAACGGTGTTATGAATCCCGCAATATTGGCAAATCCATACCAAATCTTCTTCAACTTGCATGAGAAATTCCTTTCGTGAATTAAAAGCAGCTAATAAAAATATTAACTAACCGCAAAATTCACTTTCTAATCATTAAAGTCAACAACTACATTTTTACTTTTTCTTATTGTGCAACAACCATTACAAGTGAGTATATTTACAAGAATAATCAAATGAATTATGGAAGAAACGGTCAGAGAACAAATAAAATATGCTGCGCAAATTATCCGCAACGGCGGGTTGGTCGCATTCCCAACTGAAACTGTTTATGGGCTTGGTGCTGATGGATTAAACCCGGTCGCTGTTGCAAAGATATTTGAAGTTAAAAATAGGCCTACTTTTAATCCCCTTATTTTGCATATCGAAAATGAAGACCGACTTATTTCGGTATGCAATATACCGAGCAACAAAGTGTATGATCTTATTCAGGAGTTTTGGCCCGGTCCCTTAACTTTGGTTTTACCGAAAAAACCAAACGTCCCCGAGATTGTCACAGGTGGATTTCCTAACGTTGGGGTTAGAATGCCTGACAATTTGATTGCACTGGAATTAATTAAAGAAAGCGATACCCCAATTGCGGCTCCCAGCGCTAATCTTTTCGGCCATTTAAGCCCAACCCGCGCCGGACACGTTCAAAAGCAGTTTGGCGACAGAATTGATATGATCCTTGATGGCGGTAAATGCAGCGTTGGAATTGAATCCACTATTCTTTTAGTTGAAGAGGAAGAAGTTACGTTATTGAGACCGGGAGGAATTCCTCTTGAATCTCTTAGAGAAGTAATTGGAGAGATTACACTCTTTCCCAAAAAAACTGATCGGCCCAATTCTCCCGGACAACTGGCTTACCATTATTCTCCTCAAACACCGCTTCGGATTTTAACAATTGAGAATATTGAAAAGTATAAAGATGAAAAAATTGGTGCAATATTCTTTAAAGGGAATGATTCGAAATTTAAGTTTGAAAAGGAAATTATTTTATCTCGTTCAGGTTCTCTAAGCGAAGCGGCTGCCAATCTTTTTTCCACGCTTCACAAGCTTGATGAGCTGCAGCTCGGCTGTATCCTCATTGAACCAATCCCGCAGGAAGGGCTTGGCGTAGCTTTGATGGATCGTATTCAGAAAGCTATTGCGAAGTATGAGATGAAGCAAATATTATGAATTGCTTTTTTACTTCAGAGCGTTTTATTTTGCCGATAGCGGATTTTGGCAGTTCTTCTACTTGAAAATATTTTTTCGGAATTTTGAAGGCAGGTAGGTGCCTCTTTAGAAAAATTTTTAATGCTGATAAATCAATTTTTCTCTTGTCTTTTGTAACTACGGCAGCAACAACAATTTCACCCCATTTGTTATCCGGTATACCGAAGACACATGCTTCATCTACATTTTGGAATTGCAAAAGTACTTTTTCAATTTCAATAGGTGAGAGGTTTTCTCCACCGCTAACGATCAAATCGGTTCTTCTGTTTTCTAAATAGAGGTAACCATCGGTATCATAATATCCAAAATCACCGGTCAAGTAGAAGCCATTATAAAATGCAGAGCTTGTATCCGCTGTATTAGAAAAATATTCTTTAAAAACGGAGAATGCCTTTACTCCGATTTCACCAATTTCATTTTGATGAAGGACATTTTTTCTTGCGTCGAAAATTTGAATCTCGACTTGATTTAATGGTTTCCCGATAGATTTTGGTTTGCAAACGAAATCTCCCGGAGTTAGAATGGTTATGAAGGCAGAGGTTTCCGTTGAGCCATAAACTTTATAAATTTTCCACCCCAGATTAGAAGCAGTAGAAAGCATCGCATCGGCGGCAAATCCGCCGCCAATCAATGCAGCACGTAGCTCTTTATTTGGTTGAGTTGGATCTTCACAAATACGTTTTAACTGCGTTGGGACAAGCGATATAAGGGTTGGTTTTAAAATCTTCAAATTTCTCTTTAAGGTAGTGAATTCGTTAGACTCGGGAAGAATTACCTTTGAACCGGCAAGAATAGCCCTTACAAGAATTGAAAATCCTCCGATATGATAGAGGGGCAGATTGAGATACCACGAATCTTTTTTAGAAAACTTGAAGATCGAGTCTCCTGTTTTAAATGCGGCGGACAAATTTTTGTAACTCAATGGAACGGCTTTTGGTTTGCCGCTTGTTCCTGATGTAAACAATAAAACGGCTGTACCTGAGTCTTTAAAATCGTTTGGAATTAATTTATTACCCGAAAAAGTATTTGAGGTGACAAACTTTTTTATGGTAGGAAAATAATCAGCAAAATTGTTTTCACAAATGGTGCATTCAGCATTGAGAAAATTTATTTTGTTTTCCAGTTCGTTTTTAAGAAGATGAACATTAAGCGGAACGGGGACTGCACCGGTTCGCCATAAACTGAGCACACTAAGAATAAGATCGAAAGAGTTAGTCATCAAAATTGGTACGAGTTTCTGATTGGTCAATCCTGCCGAAAGCATTTTCGAAGCAATGACTTTTGTCGCTTCAGAAACTTGTTCGTAAGTAAAAGAGAAGAAATCACCCGTTCGATCAACTCGATGAAGTAGAGAAAGATCCAACATTTCAGATTTTTCCACCAGGGTATGGTGTACGACTAAAAATTTGTTGTTGCTAAGATTTTCAAATTGAGCAAAAGGAGTAGAGAAAAACCCCTGACGGATCATAAAATACAACCAAGGGAAAGAAGGAAACCGAAGAGAGCTGAAAACTTCGCCGTTAATTCAAGCGCTGAATTTAATTGTATACCGCTCTGTTTAAAAATTGAAAGCATTAATTTATATGCAAGCGGAAGCGTTAGGTAGGGAAGAAAAATCCAGAAGCTAAAATTATAATTTGCGTACATGAGAAAGGGAACAAAGAACGAAGAAAAGAGTAAGATCACATATTCATATCGGGAAAAACTTTGCCCGAACGTAACCGCTAATGTATTCTTCCCGGCAGCTTTATCCTGGTCTCTATCCCGGTAATTATTCACAACAAGAATATTAGTTATTAATGCACCAACTGGAATTGCAGCAATAAATGCGATGGTGGATATTTCTTTTGTATTGACAAAAAATGTTCCTACCGTTCCTACGAAACCAAAAAAAAGAAAAACAAAAAGTTCTCCGAGTCCATGATAAGCCAGGGGATAAGGTCCCGCTGTATATGCGAGTGAAGCTATTATCGAAAGTAACCCGATAATCAAAATAAAATTGCCGGCGATATAAACCAGATAAAGCCCAAGAAGAAATGCTAACCCAAAGTTATAAATTATAACGATTTTCATTTGACGAGGGGATACTAACCCAGCATTGAGAACGCGTATGGGACCGATTCGTTTTTCCGTATCGGCGCCTTTCAGAAAATCGTAGAGATCATTAGTAAAATTTGCACCGACTTGAAAAAGTATTGAGCAGAGAAGGGCAACGATTGAAGCCGTGAGATTTAATTTCCCCTCAGCAAAAGCCAAAGATGCGCCAACAATGACAGGCACAAAAGCTGCAAATAAAGTTTTTGGTCTACTTGCAAGAAACCAAATTTCAAAAGTTGAATATTTTCTTTTAGTCATTAGGGAAGCTTTGGATATTTGTTGAAGTTAGGTTTTCGTTTCTCCAAATAAGCTTTCTTTCCTTCTTGCGCTTCTTCGGTCATGTAATAAAGCAACGTAGCATTTCCGGCAAGTTCTTGAATTCCCTGTTGCCCATCAAGCTCAGCGTTAAATGCAGATTTTAATAGGCGAAGAGAAAGAGGGCTCATCTCCAAAATTTCTTTTGCCCATTGTACGCCTTCATCTTCTAACTGATCAACAGGGACAACTTTATTGACCAATCCCATTTCATATGCTTCAGAAGCATTATACTGCCGGCACAAATACCAAATTTCACGCGCACGTTTTTGACCAACGAGCCTGGCTAAATAACTTGCACCGAAACCTCCATCAAAACTTCCGACCTTAGGACCGGTTTGTCCGAAGACTGCGTTATCGGCTGCAAGGGTTAAGTCGCAGACAACATGTAAAACATGCCCCCCGCCGATTGCATAACCGGCAACTAAAGCAATAACCGGTTTTGGAATACTTCGAATAAGTTTTTGCAGATCGAGTACATTTAAACGGGGAATACCATCGCCGCCGATATAACCTTGATCTCCGCGGATTCGTTGGTCACCGCCGGAACAAAATGCATATTTGCCATCGCTTGCAGGTCCTTTTCCTGTTAACAAAACCACTCCAATTGATTGATCTTCACGTGCATCGTTAAAAGCATCTAACATTTCAATTACCGTTTCGGGACGAAATGCGTTGCGTACCTCGGGTCGGTTAATGGTCACTTTTGCGATGCCGCCCATTTTTTCATAAAGAATATCTTTATAGTCTTTGGCTTTGATCCAATTTAGTTTCATTGAAAATCCATTTTCTAGTTTTATCATTTCAAAGTTTGTAAAAATTCTCTTATCAAATTTACAAAAACCTTCGGTTTTTCCAGATGAAGATTGTGTCCGGCATCTTCAATTATTTTGTGTATCGAATTTGGAAAAAGTGTTTCCATTTCGTTTTGAATTGCTGTGTATTTTGCATCAAGGCTGCCAGAAAGTAACAATGTGGGAATTTTAATTTCCGGCAGTGCACACCATAGATTTTTCATTTCACCTTGACCAAAACATCTCAAAGAGTTTGATAATCCGGTTTTCGAATTTGACCTGGTTTTCTTCTTTAGAGTTGAAATTTGTTTTTTTTGTGGAAGATTCTTTTGAGAAGCAAAAAGAGGTTGATTCTGCCAGAACGTAAAAAAATCTATTAAAGTATTATTCTTAATAAATGAGATCAGATCAGCATCATATTTTCGTCTTACTTTTTGCTCTAATTTAGTTTTGAGCCCGGGTGAACTACTTTCTAAAATTAATGCTTTAATTTTCCCGGGATACTTGTTGGCGAATTGCAATGCAAGCCTTCCCCCCATTGAATAACCGGTGAGGACGACACCGGTTAATTTCAGTCTGCATGAAATATCACTAATTAATTGCACGAGAAATTTAGTTTGATAGAATTTAGTGTTATCCGGTTTGCTGCTTTTGCCGAAACCAGGCAGATCAATTGCAATGAGTTGAAAATCAGAATCAAGAAGAGAAATAATTTCTTCCCAATCGCCGGAAGACCCGCCAAATCCATGCAGAAAAAAGATACCCGGTTTACCCGGATTTGATCTTCTAAAATTTTTCTTTACAAATACAGAAATATCTTTGAAAGTAAGAAACATTTCTTATTCCAATTCTGATAAGAGAGCGCATATACTATCCAAAAAATAGATGGCACGGCTTGTTTTTCTAACATGATTTTGGATCATCATTGAAAAAGAAAGTTGGTGATTATTTTTTGTTGTAACGTAACCTGAAAGGGCAGAAACACCGCTTATGGTTCCGGTTTTAGCTCGCACATTATTTTCCGCCAAAGTTCCTCGCATTCTTCGCCTAAGAGTTCCATCAACTCCGGCTAATGGGAAAGATAGTGACAATGTTTTATACAATTCAGGCTGTTGGAAATATAAATATATTAAAACTGCATTGAGCAGTTCGGTTGAAACAAGATTGTAGTGGGAAACTCCGCTGCCATCAACAATCCTGTAATTGTCCGGCACCATTCCCGCTATTGTAATCAAACTATCAACAAGAAGAATTCCATTCATGGGAGTTGCCGGCTTTCCGTAGAACTTATATGCCAATGCTCGAAGCGTCATTTCGGCGCTGAGATTATCGCTTTGTTTGTTCAGGTTAGCGATAACGTCTGTAAATTTTCTTCTGATAGTAAAGAGATGTTTTGCATTTCCAGGCAAACGCAACGTGTTTATAGAGCCGATAAAACCGATCCCGTTCCTTTCTAATTCTTCTTTTGCTAATGATAAAAAATATTTTTCCGGGTTAAAAATGTTAATTTCATATTTGAAATCATGGTCGCTTCGATTAATGGCTCCTTTGACAATGATATTATTTTTTCTGTTGACAAAATCTCTGGTGATTTCAAGTGAGGTTCGTCCAGCAGTATTCGTCATCGCCAAATTTTCGATTTCTAAATAATTTGTTGCCGGTTCAAGAAGTACTTTTGGCGCGCTACCGTTTTCAGTTGGTTGTACAAGGACTTTAACCGCGTTATCATTGATTGTGAGTGGAGTGAGATATGGAAAATCGGTTGATGGATCATCGTCCCACATCCAGCCGTTTCCCCAGAAAAGTGAATCAAGCATTGAAACATCGCCGTAAATATTTCCTTCAACATGGTCCACTCCCAGGTTTTTTACTGATGAAACTAAAACTTGTAAATCGGCAGAAGTAAAATCAGGGTCGCAGCCACCGACGAAAAATAAGTTTCCGAAGAGTGTTGAGTCGCTGATAAATCCATCGTAATAGAGGGAGGTTTCGAAAGAGAAATCTTGCCCCAGGAAAAGCAATCCTGCAGCAGAAGTGAGTATCTTCATGTTTGAAGCTGGATGCATAAGCATTGTATTATTTTTCTGATAAAGTTTTCTATTTGCTGTGAGATCAAAAATATCAACTGAAATTGACGCGGTATCAAAGAAAGATGCGGAAGTCAAACTATCCAATTTTAAGGTCATGTTCTTTTGGGTGGTTTGTGTGTAAAGCACAAGAGTAAATAAAATAACTGCGGAGAGAATTTTTAGTGCCATCTTAAAAAAATTTCCTTATTCTAAATTCGACCCCGATTTCTTCTTCTACAAGTTTCCTGGCTTTTTCAACTTCAACTTCATCAATGGAGACAATCGTAAGCACAACTTTATTAACATACTCTTTAGCCTGCGATACGAAATTTTTCATCGCCGTAAAATGATTTTTCTCCACCTTCATAATTGACGCATATTGATTTTCGTCTGATGAGTTCAAACTGATCGAAATTACATCAATAAGATTTGCAAGCTCGGGAACGATATTTCTTTTGTTGATGATATTTCCATGACCGTTAGTATTCAACCTGGTTCTGCCGCCGTTATCTTTCACATATTTTGCAATTTGTTTCACTACTTCAAAGCGGATGGTAGGTTCGCCGTAACCGCAAAAAACTATTTCACTAAATTGTTTTGGGTCGCCGATTTCATTAATATAAATTTCCGCAGGCGGTTCATCACCCTTTTTCATTTTCAAATTATAGCCATTTATCACTGCATCACCGTCTTTATCGCAAAAGTAACAACAGGCGTTGCAGCGGTTTGTGATATTGATATAAAGAGAGTTCCCAAGTTTATAAGTGAAACTTGTTCCGGCTTTTTCTCCGACACCAAAAAGCTTGAACGCATTAAACGTAGTAATCCGCCCAACTTCCTCTACGGAAACATTATGTAGTTCGGCAATTTTTTGCGCGATCAACGGAATGTTTGCCGGTTCATTTCTTTTACCGCGGTAGGGAACAGGAGTCATGAAGGGGGAATCGGTTTCAAGCAGTAAATGTTGAAGCTGAACTTTGGATACAACGGTTCGAAGTTCATCGGTCTTTTTAAAAGTAATATTACCGGTAAAGGAAAGAGAAAAATTCATTTCCGTAATTAAGAGCGCATCTTTCAAACTACCACTGAAGCAATGAAATTGTCCGCGTAAGCCTTGTTTGGAAAATTCTGCAACAATTGAAAATACATCTTCATCAGCTTCGCGGTTATGGATGATGACCGGCAGGTTCAAAGATATTGCAAGCTCAAGCTGCTTCCGGAAAGCTACAATCTGTTTTTCTTTCGGAGAGAAATCATAAAAATAATCCAATCCGATTTCTCCGATTGCAACAATTTTTTTGTGCTGTGCCAATTCTTTTAACCGGGGAAGATTACTGTCATTCCAATCTTTTGTATCATGCGGATGAATACCGACAGCGCCAAACAGCATCTCGTGTTTATCTATAAGTTCAATTACTTTAAGGGATGTGAGTAAGTCGGTTGCCGGAATTAAGATGTAATCTATTTTTGCATTTCTTGCATTTTGTAAAACTTTTTCGAGATCTTCTTGAAAGTTAGGGTAAAAAAGATGTGCGTGAGTGTCTATAAACATGGAATTCTTTTCAGTAATTGTTAGATAACTTCTCCGAGGAGAATAGCGGTTTCGTTCAATGCTATAGAGGCGTTTATTATTTTATCAACTTCGTCTTTAGCAACAACAGCAATAAGCCCTATGCCCAAATTAAAAGCTGCTCTCATCTCCTGGTCAGAAATCGAGCCGGTTTTTTGGATCAATTTAAAAAGATACGGAAGTTCCCAAGCTGTCCAATCAATTTTAAGATCACTTCCATCCGGAATGATCCTTTTAGTATTTCCAACAATTCCACCACCTGTGATATGGGAAAATCCGTGAATATCGGCTTCTTTTTTCAAATGAGTAATTAAATTTAAATAGGATTTATGAACACGGAGAAGCTCTTCTCCCAAGGGTAATTCTAAGTCATCAAATTTTTGATCGAATGAAAATATTTCAAGAACTTTTCTGGCAAGCGAGTAACCATTGGTGTGTAGCCCGTTGGCAACAAACCCGAGCAGCACATCCCCTTTGAGAATTCTTTTTCCGTTTATTATTTTTTTCTTCTCAACAACGCCAACTATCGTTCCTGACATGTCGTAATCATTATTTTGATAAACACCCGGCATTTCAGCGGTTTCACCTCCAATTAAGGCACAGCCATTTTGTTTGCACGCAACAGAGAATCCTTCAACAATTGATGAAGCGGTTTCGGGATTTAATTTCCCAAATGCTAAATAGTCCAAGAAGAAAAGTGGTTTAGCGCCACAAACAGCAATATCATTTACACAATGATTTACCAAATCCTGTCCAATCGTAGAATGAACATTCATAGCGATCGCAACTTTGAGTTTCGTTCCAACTCCATCCACGCTGGAGACGAGAACCGGCTCAGCGTAAACGTTTTTTTGAAATTCGAAAAAACCGCCAAATAAGCCCAAATCGCTTAAAACATTTTCGTTAAAAGTAGATTTTGCAAATCCCTTTATTTTTTTTACTGTTTCTTCGCCGGCTTTAATATCAACACCGGCTGTTTTATAAGTTAGTTCCACTGAAAGTCCTTTTAAATCGCTGAAGTAAAATTTAGAAAGTCTGATTCTAAAATAAGATTTTTGCATCTAAATCTTGTAAAGATTCGTAAATTTGATACCCATGAGGGGGATTTTGCAATGCCTTCAAAAATCGGCGGTTAATCATTATATTTACAGAAACAAATAAAAATAATACTGTGCATGAACTCTTAAACGAGCGGGAAAAGAATATTCTCCGCCTCATTATTCAACAATTTATTTTGACCGCGTCACCGGTCGGCTCAAGAAATATTTCCAAAAAATATCAAATTGGGCTATCACCGGCAACTGTTCGCAATATTATGGCCGATTTAGAGGAGAGCGGTTTTATAAATCATCCCCATACTTCTGCCGGCAGAATGCCAACAGATAAAGGGTACAGGGTTTATGTTGATTCTCTCATGGAGTTGGAGCATTTAAACAAAATTGATAAAAGAAAAATCAAACACTCATTTGAACAGCCTTTTGGTGAAACTGGAGAACTTCTTTCTTTAACCTCTAAATTGTTATCGAGTATCACAAATCAGATCGCTTGTGTCTTATACCCGAGTTTGGAGACAGGAATTTTAGAAAGAATACAGCTTGTCACAATTTCTTCCACTAGACTCTTGGTGGTAGTTTCAATTAAATCGGGATTGGTGAAAACTATAACTCTTGAATACAATACGGAATTCGAAGAGGAGAATATTTATTCTGTTCAACAGTTGTTAAATGAGAGATTAGGCGGACTTCCGCTTTCTGAAATACGCGCGACATTCCAGGAAAGGTTTCGTGATATTAATCAAAAAGAAAAGCCGGTGATAACTCTTTTCATTGATTCGGTTGATAAAATATTTATGGGGGCGAAAAAAGATGAAAAACTTTTTCTTTCCGGAACGAAAAATATTATCAAGCAGCCTGAATTTGAAACTCCGGGAAGAATTCAGGGCGTTATCGAACTGCTGGAGGAGAAGGAAATTATCATACACATTCTTGAGCAATCTTCTGAAGGTAAAAATGGAGAAATCTCAGTCTCAATCGGGAAAGAAATTCCAAATATGAAAATGGAAGAATACAGCGTTATCACAAAAGATTATAAAATTGGCGAAAGTAGTGGAACCCTTGGCATTGTTGGTCCAAAACGGATGGAATATGCAAAAATCATTTCAATAATAGATTATGTCTCAAATATATTAACAGGATATTTTACACAAAGATAAGGTCGGAGAAAATAAATGCCGGATGAAAAAGATCAGTTTGATACTCAAAATGATGAACAAATAAAGAATGGAGAAAACTTGGATTCACAAACTACTGAAACAGAAATAACTGCAGACTTAGAAGAATTGCACGTTGATCTTTCTGTTGAAAATAAAGAAAAGGAAATTGAGGAATTGAAATTAAATTTTAAAAAAGCGGAAACTGAAAAAAATGAATTGCAGGACAGGCTACTTAGAAAGATTGCAGAGTTTGATAATTATAAAAGAAGAACCGAGACCGAATTTTCAAACCTGTTCAAATATGCCGCCGAAAATTTTATAAAAAAAATTCTCCCCGTTGTTGACGATTTTGAAAGATCGCTGAAACATCTCGCGGAATCGGAAGAAAATTCTTCTGTCACCGATGGGATTAAACTCATCTACGAGAAGTTGATGAAAATTCTTGATGATCAGGGAGTTAAAAAAATTGATACAGTCGGTAAACCATTTGATGTCCATTTTCATGAAGCATTGCTCCAGCAAAAAGACGAACAACAACCGCCGCATATTGTTCTCGATGAATTAGAAACCGGCTATCTCTATCAGGATAAAGTAATTCGCCACTCAAAAGTTATTGTTAATGAGGATTTTCATGTTGAGGATACTGCTCCTGATGAAACAACGAAAGAAGAGCAATTATGAATAAGCGGGACTATTATGAGATTTTGGGAGTTGCTAAAACTGCCTCCGCAGACGAAATTAAAAAAGCTTACAGAAAAATTGCTATGCAGTTTCACCCTGATAGAAATCCTGACAATAAAGAAGCTGAAGATAAATTTAAAGAAGCCTCCGAAGCGTATGAAGTACTAAGTGACGCCACAAAGAGACAACGGTATGATCAATTTGGACATAGCGGTTTGCACGGCGGGCAGGATTTCCACGGCTTTTCAAATGTAAACGATATTTTTTCTCACTTCTCTGATATTTTTGGCGGCTCTTCAATCTTTGATGATTTCTTCGGTCAGACCTCTTCACGCGGTCGAGGCAGAAGGCGGTCCACCGGAACACCCGGTTCTGATTTGCGCGTTACCTTAAAAGTTACCCTTGAAGAAATAGCGAGCGGCGTTTCAAAAAAAATCAAAATTAAAAAATATGTCATCTGCGAATCATGCAAAGGCACTGGTTCCGATGGAGGAAGTTCGACCAAAACTTGTTCAGTCTGTAATGGTGCGGGTGAAGTCAGAAGTGTTTCCCGTTCAGTCTTCGGACAATTTGTCAACATTCAGCCCTGTTCAAATTGTAACGGAGAGGGAACGGTTGTTGATAAACCTTGTAGAGCCTGTGTTGGCGATGGAAGAAAACAGGAAGAAGTAACCATTAAAATTGACGTTCCGGCAGGCGTCTCTGATGGAAATTATATGACCTTGCGCGGGCAGGGAAATGCCGGTTTACGCGGTGGTTCGGCAGGAGATATTATCGTGGTGTTTCAGGAAACCCTCCACGAATATTTTAAACGTGAAGGGGATGATATCCTCTATGACCTCTTCTTGAGCTTCCCTGAAATTGTTCTTGGAACCGAAGTGGAAGTGCCGACTTTAAATGGAAAGGCAAAGTTGAAAATTGATGGAGGAACTCAACCGGGCAAACTTCTTCGAATGCGTGAAAAAGGAATTCAGCATTTAAATCAACACGGCGCAGGCGATCAACTTGTCCGCGTAAACATTGCTGTTCCGAAGAAAATTTCTGCTAAGGAGAGAGAGTTATTAAAAGAGCTTTTAGATATGCCAAATATTAAATTAAGTTCAGGGAGTGATGACAAAAATTTCTTTAAAAGGTTCGGATTGTAATTCAGTTTTTGTTTATGAAATAAAGCTGGAAAGTTAGCCGTGATAAAAAAACTTTCCCGGCTGACTTCGTTAACTGAAACTGAAGTGAAAATATTTCTCTTTGTGATCTCTATGATTTGTTTAGGTGGTGGAGTGAAATATTATAAATCACTTCCCGCCTACGAAGCAAAGAAATTTTCCTATGCTAAGGAAGATAGTTTATTCGCTTATTTCAAAAACCAGGAGATAGATACGGCGTTAATAGAATCCAAAACTCTTTTTCGAAACGAAAAGTCTTTTATAGCAAAAGGCAATGAAAAAAATCCCTACGTAAAGAAAACAGTTACCGGGAAACAGAATCTTAATACAGCTTCCGTAACTCAACTCACTACTCTTCCGGGAATTGGTTTCAAAACAGCAGAACAAATCATTGCTTATAGAAAACGTGTCGGTATTATAAAATCTTTGGATGAACTCTTGAATATCAAAGGAATAGGTGAAAAGAAACTATCAAAACTTCAGCCATTTATCACGTTTAAGTAATTTGTTTTTTGCCGCTTTGGAAAGTTTCTATGACTTCACCTATATTTATAATTATTAAATTAAATTATCTGCATGAAACCATTACCAAATAGGCTCAGTTTAAATCTTTCCGAAAACAGGTTACAGATCGTTGAACTTGTTTTTGCTGACAATTACTATCGTATCAATACTCTTGATGAAGTTTATTTTGATGAACCTCTTCATTATGAAACAGATAAGGACACAAAATTATTATTAACAATCCAAAGTGCTTTTAACGAAATACTGATTAAGGGATTGATCTCCACTACCGAAGTTTCTTTTACATTGCCGCTGCACTGTTTTACGTTTTTTCAAATCCCCTATGACAACACGCTTATGCGGAATGATCTTGAAGACCAATTTAGGTGGGAGTTCTCCGTACTCTATCCATTTAAAAATGAAGCCGAATATCAATTTCAGTTTTACGAGATGGTGAAATCAATCTTCGTCAAAGAACCCAAAGCAATTGTGATAGCGTTAGAGAAAAGAATAATTGATTTACTTTATACTTTTTGCGATAGGAATAATTTACTCTTGACAACAGTAGATTGCGATCATTTTGCTTTTGATAAAAGCGTTCAACTTATAGACAAGAAACAGGAAAAGGGAATCACGGGCAGTATTTATTTTGATGATCCTTTAGTTTCTTTCGAGCTTTTATTTGAGCAAAAACCGATTTTTATGAAAGTTTTTTCTCTGAAAAATAAGGCTGATTTCGTAAATGAAATTAAGACAATTCTTGCTCGTGAAATCCCAATTGACTTATCCGAATATAAAATTAATAAATGTTTTTTCGGAGGAGATGAAGTAACCATTTCATTTATCACTCATATAGAAGAACAACTTCAGATTCCTTGTTACTCTGTAAATCCTTTCATCCAATTCAGCATCGCTGAAGATTTTCAGAATGAAAAATATTTTAGGGAGAAAGCACATTCTTTCGCCGCTGCGGCTGGAATAGCTTTCCGTTTAGAATAGTGAAACTTCGAATCATTTCAGGATCCTTAAAGGGGCGGATGATCAAAGCTCCCGATTCCAATCTTACCCGCCCTACTACAGATAGAGTTCGGGAGACGATTTTTAATCTCTTACACAACAAAATTGATTTTGACGGAATCTCCGTTCTTGATTTTTTTGCCGGCTCCGGTGCCCTGGGGTTTGAAAGTATTAGCCGTGGAGCATCAAACGTAACCTTCATCGAAAAAAATTATCCTATTTATAAAAATCTTTTGGAGAATATCAAATCTCTGAATCTTGAAGAGAGCTGTGAAATAGTGAAAAGCGATGCAGTGCAATTTGCTAAATATACGACCGATAAACGCTTTAATTTAATTCTTGCAGACCCACCGTTTTTCCAATATTCTATTTATGAGGTTGTTAAATATGTTTTTGGAAATAATTTGCTTTCAGAAGAAGGCTATTTTATAGTTGAGCGTTCAATTCAAACTTTGAAAAAAGATGTTGAAGGGTTTGGCAAGGAGCCTTTTAAACGGATTGGCGATACATGTCTTTATGAATTTACGAAATCTACTGAAGCAAAACCTGAGGGAGATTGAATAATGTTGAGGGGGTTGAAGTGTTGAATCGTTGAAGGGTAATTATTGAAGCATAAAAATTAATTAAGCATGAACTCTCAGTCATTCATGCATTCATACGTTCACTCAAACTTACATTCGTAATCTAATCAATTTCTTTTCGTTGCAATTCTTCTTTACTCTCTTATTCTGCAAGTTTTTTTTAATTCAGAAACGAAAGATGCAACCGAATCATAACTTTCATTATTGATTAATTTTTTAATTACCGCGCTCCCCACAATTACTCCGTCGCAAAAATCTTGAATCTGTAAAATATTTTCAGCTGAAGAAATCCCAAACCCTGCTAACATTTTATTCTGCGAGATCAGTTTGCGGTTTTTTTGCATTGCCGAAATATCTTCATTGGTAAAACCATTTCTCGTTCCGGTTGTTCCGGTTACGCTTACATAGTAAACAAACCCCTTGCTTTTCTCATCGAGTGCAATTATTCTTTTCTTTGAAGAAGTTGGCGTTGCCAGCAGGATTATATCAAAATCTGCTTTTTGAAAAGTGATGAATTTGTCATATTCGTCTAAAGACAGATCAGGAATAATAACTCCATTGAATCCCGATAAAGAAGCATCGGTTACGAATTTATCAATTCCATAATTTGAGACGATATTCGCATACGTCATGGCGATCAGAGGTTTATCGGATTTCTTTCTGATTTCTTCTGCAAAGTGAAATGCATCCTGAATAGTAACGCCGTTCTCTAATGCAGTTTGCGATGAATATTGGATTACCGGTCCATCCGCGAGCGGGTCGCTGAAAGGAATTCCGATTTCGAGCATGTCTGCGCCTGCCTGCAAAACTTTTTCTGCAAGATGTACAAAGTCATTTTTGTGCGGAAATCCGGCGGTCAGAAAAATTGAGAGAACTTTTTCCCTTCGGGCGGTTACTTCTTCAATATACTTTTTGATCATTTTGTCTTCCCCAAATTTTCAATGATGGTGTTCAAATCTTTATCTCCGCGTCCGCTGATATTCACAATAACAATTTCATTCTTCAATGTACTCGGCATTAAATAATTTAAATAGGCGATTGCATGAGCGGTTTCAAGTGCAGGAAGAATTCCTTCGCGCTCTGTCATCAATTTAGTTGCTTCGAGCGCTTCGTCATCGGTTACAGAAACGTACTTAACACGCGAAATATCTTTTAGCAAACTATGCTCGGGACCCACCCCTGGATAATCAAGCCCGGCGGAAATAGAGTGGACTTCTTCAACCTGTCCATCTTTATTTTGAAGAAGGTAAGTTTTCATTCCATGGAAAATTCCTTCGCGACCAAGTGTTAACGTTGCTGAATGT